>JGI24698J34947_10001387_pt1 | contig 12734 bp, 10 predicted proteins | sample TergutMp193P3_FD_34947 | JGI IMG/M metagenome (IMG submission 34947)
TTACTTGACAAAAAAATAAAAATATTGTATATTAACATTGTCGATATTCGGCGCTTATTATTAAAGTTATGAGCTAGTTGTCAAGAAACCGGAAGTATTTATTAGGGATGCTGATGGCTATGGGTTACTTATATGGATTTAAGAACGACCCTAGCCGCCGCTTGCTCCCTATTTTTATTCTGTTCGCCCCACCACCGCATTTGCGGACGCGGCCAATGCGCCAAGGAGTGATTTATGGCCTCTACGAATACCAAGGTTCGTAATGAACTCCGAACCTACGAGGGCGGTACGGCTTCAGTTATAAAACCGCTTGAACAATTAAAAAGGTCTGTCATGTCCTGCCTGCTGTGGGAAGATTCCTTTTACGAAGACGGAGTAAGCATTGCCGACCGCGTAAAACAGCTGCTTGATGAAGTATCCAGGGAAGACGCCCGTCAGGTTCTTATGGACGCAAAGTTCAAGTCGAAGCTCCGGCATATGCCACTGTACCTGCTGATTCTGTTTGCTGAAAGGAAATGGCTTGATAAAAACGACGTATCCGCCGTATGTACCCGCGTCGATGACATGACGGAACTCCTGTCATTGTACTGGAAGGACGGCAGGAAACCGTTGAGCCATCAGTTGATCAAGGGCCTGGCTCAGGCAATTCCGAAATTCAACGAATATGATTTCGCCAAGTATAACCGCGCCAAAGCGGTAAAACTCCGCGACGTGTTCCGCATTGCTAGGCCGAAACCGAAAAATGACGCGCAGTCCGCGCTCTGGAAACGTGTAGTGGCCGGCGAACTGGCAGTCCCCGATACCTGGGAAGTCGCAATCAGCGCCTGCGGCAGCGACAATAATAAAAAGGCCCAAGAATTTACAAGGCTCCTGACAGAAAAAGCGCGTAACGAAGAAACCGGCAAAGAATTTAACAAACTCGGCGATCTGGCGTTCCTGCGCAACCTTAGGAAAATGAAGGAAGTCGGCGTTGACGAGGCTGTTATCAGAAAATCCTTTGAAGAAAGAAAATGGGGATGGATAATCCCTTACCAGTTTATCACAGCCGCATCGTATAATCCGGCGCTTGAAGACGTACTGGAAGAAGCGATGTTCAAATGTTTGGGCGAACAGGAACCTGTCGAAGAAACGGTTTCTTTGCTGGTTGACGTGTCTGGTTCTATGGATGCGCCAATATCCCATAAGTCGGAAGTAAAGCGGTACGATGTCGCCGCCAGCCTTGCTATTCTGCTCCGCGAAGTATGCAGGGACGTGAAACTGTATACCTTTAACAACGACTTATATGTGATACCGCCCCGGCGCGGCTTCGCACTGCGCGACACGATACGCGAGAAAGCAGGCGGCGGTACGAATATGTGGACCGCGATCAGAGAAGCCGGCGCAGACAGGCACAATCGGGTAATGGTTGTTATCACCGACGAGCAGACTGAGGATGAAGGCAGGTACTCAGACGCTAACGCTGATTTGCTGGTCATTATTAATGTTGCTTCGTATCAGCATGGCGTCGGCTACGAGAAAGGCGCCGTCCATATTAGCGGCTGGTCGGATTCTACAATTGAATGGCTCAGGGAATACCTGAAGGGAGAGTTTTAAAAACTTTAGACTTGAGTTTGTCACACTATCTTACCCCTTATAATTATCACTTGGCGGCAAGAACGCCAAGAGCCAGACCCGCAAGAGTCAATACACCGCAAACAATTACAAAACCCATATTATCCTCCTTAAAATAAAAGACAGTTAAAACCGCCGTATTAATAAAAACCCGATGATAAAACCGCCAAGAACCGATAGTGACGCGGCAAGCCCCTTTGCGGAATCGCCCTTTGCCTTTATCTGATGGTTTTTCCCGCTGCTGTTAATCTCAATTTCGTCTGATAGATGATGGCTCTCTTTTATCTCTTTCATGGTTTTTCCTCCACTGCATCTTATAATGCCCGGAAAGCTGAGAACTTAATAGTTTACAGATAAATTTTTACCTAAGTTGAAAACAACAAAACCGGCGGGTCTCCCCGCAACCCCTTAAACAGGTCAAAAATTTTACACGTAAAAGAGCAAAAGGTTATAGAACTATTATTCTGTCGCAATCCCTTAAAACAGGTCAAAAATTTTACACATGACTGACAATGAAAATAGTTGGGAATCACCTAAGTTGCAATCCCTTAAAACAGGTCAAAAATTTTACACCCTGGGAATATAAGAGGTATGATATGGCTTATGTGAAGTTGCAATCCCTTAAACAGGTCAAAAATTTTACACCCCCCCGGCTTAAATTCTACCATGTAAATCCTTATATAGCAAGGAGTTACGAGGGCAAAAATGGCTGTTTTCGCGAACCTCCTATTTGTACCTCCTTTTTTTAGTCATCCTGATCAAGAATAGTGAAAAACTCCTGAATAACATCATCAATTGATTTTAATATGCCGTCAATATTAGCTAGATGAGGAAAATTCTCTTTTTTATCCTTACCGCCGCCGTGGGCTATTCGATCACGAAGTCCCTCAAGTTTACCGAGAGACATACCAATTTTATTACTCTTTTTATAGATTTTTTTTAATTTCTTATCGCCGATCCCCTCAATTTTTAGCTTCTTTTTTTTATCATAATATCCGTTGAACCAGCTATAATCACCTATTTTTTCCGGATCATATTTTTCCGCTATTGCGGTTTCCACAACAACATGCAGCGCAATAACTGCCTGTGTTATCAAATTTTTCTCACGCAATATTTTGGAATATTCCCAGACGGTTTTGGCAACAGGATATTTCTCGTTTTCCTTCACGCTTAACCTTTTATACATTTCATCAAGCTTATCCCATACTTCAATAATCCACTTAGGTTTCCCTGTTTTATTGAAATCTTTAAGGGCATTTTTCAACTGATTAATTGCGGCATCTCTATTCCATTCCTTTTTATACGGTATTTGAAGAGAAAAATTACATTCAACAATATCGCTTAACCGGTTTAAAAACTTCTCTCCGCTTTCCCAGTCTTGTTTTATTTTCTCCGCAAGCAGTCTTCCGTCCAGTTTTTCCTCAAACAGCTTTTTTGCGGAACTTATTTCATAATATTCCCAATACTGTGACAGATCCCGCACATAGGAAATATCTTCATCTTCTATATATTCGCCATAAATAAGTTCCACTCTTCTGCCGGATATTTTTGACGCGTTAAGCTGGAGAGATTGAAATAAAAGAAGGTGCATGGATCGAAATCCGTGGCTTATGTCAAACAGAATGTCCGTATTCGGCTCAAGTAAATCAGGAATTTCACCATAAGCTTTAAATATGTTTTCAACATTCTCATGGTTGATCTCGTTTGTATGAACGACAATCTTAAATGGAATATTATTGTACCATCCTGGCAGTTTCGATTCCAGTTCTTTAACCGAATCGGGGCCGATTCCTTTCTCTTTATTTCTACATTCACCATGTATTTTAAAGAATAAGTCTTCATTATTATTCAGATCAGCTATAAGCATATCCCAGCTTGAAGTACGCGTTCCAACAACAATTACCTTCTTGATGGGGCGGTATTCTGTTTTAAAAATAGCTTCCAGAAAAATAGTAGTTCTAAATTTCTTGCCATTGCCGGGGAACTGGTATGTAGTCGGACGGTATCCGCCTTCTTTTTTGTACATTCCCGTTCCGATACAGGAAATCAAAGTATATCCGTTCATTCTATTCCTCCTTTTCCGACAGAACGCACCAGCCCATGGGAAGGTACTTTCCGTCATAATTAAACAATGTTCTGGTTTTTCCATACCCAATTGGTTTACCGAACTTGTCTTTTTTAGTTTTAGGTTTCCTGAAATTTTTCTCAAGGGTTACAAACTCAACCTGACTCCACCTGCCAACACGGATAATAAACTGTCCCTTTGTCATTGCCTCTTCAAGCCTGTTTTTCAGTTTGACAATTAACTCCGTGGTTCCATCGTTAACATTTTTATAAAACTTGTCGTATTCCTTTTTAAATTCATCCCAGTAGAAATCATTGCAGCTTTTGTGTATATCATCAAATTGGATTGTCTTTAAGCATTTCGGCCTGTCTTCTCTGCGCAGCGAAAAAGGCGTTTTCTGTAATTTATCGTCTATGCTTATACAGAGTTCAGCTGCCGCGCTTCCTCCCAAAAGTTCGCCCTTTATCACTTCAGCTTGGATTTGAGTTTCCAAAGGATCAAGGCTTAATGATACCAGTTTTAATCCGCCGACTAATTGAGTACCGTTGGCTTTAAATGAACAGTCGGGAATTGCAACGGCGCGAAGGGGGTCGTTTTTTGCGTCGCTGTAGTCAAGAAGTTTTTGCTGCAGTAAGTTATTTGCTTTGTCTAAATTTTTTTCCAGCTCGAAGTTTTTATGCAAATGTTCATAATCCCCGTCAGATAAGTCATCAAGGTATTTGTTTAAAAGCGCGGTGCGGATTGATCCTTTAAGGGATGAGCCCGGAATAACAGGGTACGGGGTTCCCTGTGCGCGGTACATTTGCAGGACTTTCGCGGCGTTTTCATGCGGATCTTTGTCCAGATTTTCGTTATATGTTTTTGAAAAATCACCGGTAATTTCACAGCGGTAATCAATATCATTTTCACATGTGCAATTATCCTGAAAGAATTTTTGAAGTTCCGCCATGTTTCCGTTTACGCTTGCCCGTTCAAAGGCTGTCCTTTCCTGCTCGTCTTCCATAAGACGCTGCAATATCCGGTCATTTGAAAATTTGATATACTTCTCTTCCTCGTTTTCACCTGAAGATGCGATTTTATAATCCAGAAAAGTTAACTCGTCGCCTGTTCCGATATGTATAGCTGTAAGAGGTGTAATGGTGTATAACTTCCTTGCCATAATAATTCCTTTATTCAACCGGTATTACCGGCGCAAAACCGGATTGGCAGATATTAAATTCTTCGCAGTAGTGCATTTTTTCGAGCAGCATACCGGTATATTCAACGGGTTTTTCACAGGTGAATACCGCGCCTTCGTCGTAAAGGACGACAGGTTTTTTATAGGGTGATAAACTTGCGGCAAACGCGCCGCCCAGTTTGCCTGAACGGACAAAAATATCCGCGCGCAAATTGGTCGTAATGTTTTCTGATCCAACAAAGGGCCCCAAAGCCATGTAGGTGTTTCCCTGTTTTTTTGGCTTAACTTCAACCGGATCGCCTATTACGCTGATTTTGCCCTTTCCGGTTGACGCGTCCGCGCCATAACCGTTCTCAAAAGCCCATTCAACAAGTTGTTTTACGCGTTCCGGGGAAAAAGACGATAAAATATAGAGATCCCAATCCGCTGTTTTGGACCATATCTCCCCGGTTGAATAAAGGCCTCCCTCCAGAACAGTATTCGCGGCGCGATCAATGGTGTTATGCGTTACCTGCACATTTATAAACGGATTTTCCCTAACGTTGTTTTCCGCTTCCGTATTGGAAAAATACTCGGACGCGGGCGCAAATTTTTCTTTCTTTTTCTTTTTTATTTTCGAATAGGTTTCGGTATTCAAGTTGTCTTCTCTTTCCGGCAGCGGCAGAGGGCGGCACACCATTCCCGCCGGAAAGGCGCTGGAAACAACAAGAGCGGGCGCAGCTGATTTTTCCAGTTCCAGAAATTTGGAAACCTCTCCATTGCCTTCATGGTTGGCGATTCCCCAGACAATATGCCCCCAGATTGTATCCCCCTTTAACGGGGTAACAATGGCGGAACATAACTTAAAACGTATACGGTAGAGCGTCATATATCATCCTAAAGTTGAATCGGTTTGCCGTTTTCATCTAACAGATCAACAAATTCGATCCGCCCGTTTCCACGGCTTCCGCCTCCGCCGAGGTAATCGTTCTGCAGCAGTTTTAGTCCCTTGCGTATAACAGTGTCGAATAGTTCCTCGTCTTTTTTACCCCCGTCGCCGGTGTCTATGACGCGGTAGATCATTTCAAAGTTAAACTCTACGCCGGGAACAACCCGCTCTATACTTCGCGGCATAGCTTTTGCTGTAATCCTGTTGATTGTGTTTTCGCTTTTATCTTCAAGAATAGGCTTACCGTCAGGAAATTCTTTTTTATAATCATCAGTCAGCTCCGCATCACGGATAATAAGGCGGGTCGGTCCTCTTTTTTTTGCTTTTTCTTTATCATCATTGCTTCCGCTGCCAAAAACACGGCAAATTGGACAGTTCGGCTCCCCGCATCTACAGGGGTAGCCGTCGGATTTCATAACTGTTTTATTTTCCCATTCCAAAAGAGAACGCATCTTTCCTTTTATGGAAGAACCCGGAATATACGGTTCTTTTGTCAAGGGGTTTTTAATAACGGGATTATCCATACCGCCGATTTCCACTTTGTCGTTGCCGCTGCCGATATGTAAACCTGTTTTAACGACAATTTTTCCGGTTATTTTTTTTGTTCCTTTCTGTATCATATTCAATCCTCCGTCCTAATTTTCTTTAGGAGCATTTTCGTAATAAAACCCGTATACCGCCTCAAACAGGGACGTAAAAACACGGTAATGTTCCTCGTTATCTACCTGATCTATTCCCTTTGTGATAAAATCGGAAAACTCTTTATACCCTTTTACGGTACCATCACCCTTAGCTTTTTCGATTGCACGGGCAATATTATAGCTCAATTTTGATTTTATCATCCTGAAATACGGCTCATGTTCTTTCCATGTTTCATTTGTTCCGTCAAGCTTCTGTTCAAAACGCTTAACATCGTCATATATTCGGCGAATCTGCGTTTTTCCCGCGCCGAAAGACTTTTTTTTATCGCCTTCACCAACAACACGAACAAAACTGCCTGCAATTTTTTTTGCGATTCCGTCAAATAAATCACGATCCAACGGCTTTTCCCTGATATTGAATTCAATATTCATCATTCCTCCTTTCCTTTCCTGTTTATATACAACGCATAGCTGACCGCAATACGTGATTTTTCCATTACATCAGGGGAAACGCCGAATTGATAAAAGAAGTCAAGCGCGTCTTTATATTCCGCCTTAATGTTACGCGCAATAATATACCGGTAATTGCTCATCCACAGCATATCCCGAAGGTTTCCTTTTTTAGCATCTCTGGCGCGGTTCGCGAAATCTATCATTTTATAGACCACTGCCAAACTGACAATTTCTTTATCCATGTAATCTTTAATTTTCTCAGCGTCCTGCAGGCTTTGTTTATACTCACCCCAGCTTACCGTTACGCCAAATACGGAAACGGCGTTTTTAACGATTTCATCCCTGCTTTTATCCCTGCGCTCTTTTGCCTGTTCAAGAGCTTCTTCCGCCATCGCGGCAATGGCGCGTACCGGCAGTTTTGAACCGGCAAGGGCAATGCCGCCGGAAAGCGTCACAGACGGATTGCCGCCGGTAAACGCCGTAAGTTCTTTCTGGAAATCACGGGCAAAGCGCATAACGGCGTCCCATGCGCCAAGGACGCACAGATCGTCGCCGCCGGAAAAAACCGTATAGATTTTATCCCTGTACTCATCGCTTCCCTCAATAAAACCGGAAATAAAAGCCGTAAAGAAATAATGAAGCTGGCGGCTTAATTGCGCATAACGTGAGAAAGAAACTTTATCTCCCGATCCCCTGCCCCACGGAGAAATAAAGATAAGCCCCAAATTGTCAATATCCGCCTTGAACATGGCAAGTTTCTTGCTGTCGCCGGCTATTTGCTCAAATGTGTATAAATTGTTTTTAGCGTTTTTAGGCGCAGCATAGGGCAGGGACATCAGGGGGAAACCGGCTGTATAACCGGTCAGATAACCAAATTGTCCGTCTTCTTTTGGCAGCAGCAAAACCATTTCGTCAAAGCGGGATAATTTTTCNGTTTTAAGAATGATTTTTTCTGTCTTAACCAGTTTTCCTCCGATCTTTATAAGATCGTCGCAATTTGCGCAAATATTTTTGCCATCTTCAGTTTTATGATCGGCGGGAAGAGTCTCGCAGTATTCACACTCGCCGTTCTTTTGAAGACTGTTGTACAATTCCTCAAGCACATGTCCGTATTGTTTAAGCGCCTTCTGCATTTTCTTCTGTTTCGCCTCATCACCGCGTTTGCCGATAAGGTTGATCAATTTTTGAAGGTTCCCCTTTTGCACATCCCTGCCTGAAGCGGGAACGCCGTCNCTAAGAACAAAGGCAAGTTTACCGGCAAATTCCCTAAGGAAGAACGACTCTATTTCCAGCCTAAGTCCGTCCAGTTTTTCTTTCGCACCATGAATATTCGGCGCAAGCAAAAGGAATTTCGCGCCCGCCGATGTAATAATGTTTTCCCTTGATACGCCGAATTGCCCGGCCAGATATCCGGCCATTAATTCGCCCAATGTCCATATTTGAAAACTCCGCGCCCGCAGCAACTTCGCGTTATTATCGGTGGTTTTTAAGTCGAAGATGTACTTCTGTATTCCCGATACGTCACCCTGAATAAAAAGAAAAGCCTTTTCGTCATTTGCAGCTAACGCCTCCTTTGTCGGCGTATTTTTATCCTTGTGATACAAAAAAAGAGTTCCGGCAAAAGCGGTGGTCATTTTTAAATGCTGATATAAGCTGATGTCACGATCCTGCGATGAAACAGGAATACACCAGCAATAGCGTTCCAGCAGCGTGTCGAGGGATTGAATAAATTTGCCGTATTCAAGTCCCTTCAGCGCGCGGAAATCTTTTTCAAAATCCTTCCACAATTCAAGATATTCCTGCCTGCCCGCTTTGGCGTCTTTTGAAGAGAAAATCGCCATTCCCTCCAGCGGCTTCATGGAACAGTATCCCCCGTCGGGCGCTGTTTTTTCTTCAAGTTGAATCATCGAAACCAGATGAACAAGCGGCTTGTCATAAGATTCGGTATCTTCCCGGCTTACATTTTCATTACCCTTGCTTAACCTGTTACCGTGGGCAATGAGCCATTCATCATAGGCGGAAGGATTGCGCCACGCGCCTGCCAGCCTGATAATTTCCGTTATCTGCACATCGCCGGGAAAACAATCTTTTACCGACTGCAAAAATTGTNCGCCGGAGCCGATACCGGCGCGCTGCGAGAAAATACCGATGTCATGCAGCCAGGCTGCCAGCGTTATCTCATTATACTCCGCCATATTCCATTACCTTCATTTTTCCCAGACCGAAGCCGGTATTTTTCCCCCCGTGAAACTTTTCCGCAAACTGCAGAAAGCCGAGTTCATAGGGAGAAAATTTTCCGGCAATCGTAAAACTGCCAAGCAGTCCGCCAAGCCGCATTGCCTTTTTTTGCCGCGCCGAATAATGAGCATAATCCTGCCATTTCAGGATCTGTTCCGTCACAGTCCAACTCCCGGAAAATTTATAATCATCGCATTGATCATTACTGCCGTATTGAGAACATAGAATCTGCGTCCTGCGGTGAAGACACCCGGCAAACTCCGCGTCAACAATCCGTTGGGCATACTTCCCCTGCACCTTATACCGTAATGGCGTGAGAAGCTTAATAATATATTTATTTTCAATTTCTGTCTTTGTTTTCGGGTCGTATTCCCATCTATCAGGTTCAACTTGAGTTTCAATTTTTTGTTCGTCTATCATTAATGAGCGTTCTTTACCGGAAGCCGGCAACTCAACAATGTCACTGATCTGATACGGAACCCGTTCCCTTGTTATTCCTGCTTCGCATCCCCTGACAAGCGCGTAGTAAAAATAGGGAAAATAAGGAATTGCGGTGCCAAAAAAAATAATGCTTAACAGAAGCGAATCCAATGTTCCTCCGGCAAAATTATCCGCATCAATGACAATCGGATGGGAAATACGATCCCTGCCTGCAAGAGCTATGTTGTTCTTGGGAACAATCGATTCAAAGGCAAGACCGTATATGCAGGAAGCATTGAACATACAACCGGCGCAAACTACATTTCGGGCTATACAGCACATTTTTCGAAGCTGATAACCAATGACACTTCTGAACAAAAACGGAGCGGGAATTGTAAAATTAACCTTTTTAGCAAAGGTAATGTTAAAACCTATTCGTTTATAAAGTAGATGCATACACCAGCCCAAACCCAAAGGGATACAGTACTTCCCCATTTGTCGTTTTGCGCCAGGTGTAAGGTGTCCGTCCTGTGAAACCGCGGCTGCCGAACAGTACATCCGCAATGCCGCCGCCTTCCGTTCCAGGAAGCCATGCCGCGATAAAGGCGTCCCACTTTTGATACTCATCGCCGATTGTCATGGGCCGGCCTGACAACATGATTACAATCACCGGGCAGTTGTAGCCGTAAACCTGCCTCAACATATCAATGTCTCTCTGGCGAAGGTTTATGTTAGCTGAACGGTCGCCCTGTGTTTCAGCGTATGGGTCTTCCCCAATCACCGCGATAACAGCGTCAAATCTTCCGCTTGCCGATCCGTCTTCCGCGTAAGTGACATTGCCTGCAGCCGCTTCCCTTATGCCTTCCAGTATTGTTGTTCCTCTTGTAATGGGGCCGTGGCTGCCCTGCCAGGTGATTGTCCAGCCGCCGCATTGCATTCCAATGTCGCTTGCGCCCTGTCCCGCTACAAGGATATTTCTGTAAGAGGGTAAATTCGCAATCACATTGTTTTGATTGCGCAGTAACACAAGCGAATCAGAAACTATGGCGCGCGCCGCCGCCCGGTTTTCATCTGTGCCGGTAGTTCCCGCATTCTCCGTCAGCGGCGTATCGAACAGGCCTAACTTCTGCTTGAATCTGAGAATACGAAGGACAGCATCGTCAATGCGTGACATGGGAACGGTTCCCTCGTTGACAAGAGCCTCCAAATTATTAATAAAATATATCCAGCTGTTGCGGCCGTTAGTTGCCATTACCATGTCGACTCCTGCGTTAATCGCGTTCGCAATCTGCGCCTTGTAACTGCCTCCGGATAATTGCGTAACAGCCGCCCAGTCGGAAATGACAAAGCCTTCAAAACCCATTTCGGTTTTTAAAAGGCCGGTTAAAAGTTCCCCGCTTTCATGCATCTTTACTCCGTTCACGCTTGAAAAAGACGGCATCAGCGATAAAGCGCCGGCGCTTATTGCCGCGGAATACGGCGGAAGTATGCGCTCAATCCCCGCGCGATTCAGCTGCGCGTTCCCCTGATTGCGTCCGTTTGTTGTCTGCCCCTCTCCCAGAAAATGTTTCATGCACGCGGCGACTCCGCCGTCCTGCAGGCCTTTTACGGCGCTTGCTCCAAGGATAGTTACTATCCCTACATTTTCGCTGTAGCTTTCGTAAGTGCGTCCCCAGCGAATATCCTCGGCAACGCCAAGTACGGGCGCGAAGGTCCAGCGCACGCCTGCTGCCAGCATTTCTTCCGCTGTAATGCGGCCCGCCGTATACGCCGCCTGCGCTCCTCTTTCAGGATTACCGACCGCAATTGCACCTAACCCGACGTTATGCGGAAAAATTACGGCGTTCAATAAAGTATTATGACCGTGTACGGCGTCAATTCCGTACAGTAACGGAATACCAAGCCGTGTATCAAGGGACTCTTCTATGAAGCCGTTAATCATGCTGACCCAGCCTTCAGGTGTGTTACGCGAAGGTGTTGAGCCGCCGCCGCTCAGGATTGATCCGAGAGCGTATCTTGTTATATCCCCCTTGAAAACATCATTGCGTTCTGCCTGTGTCATCTGACCGATCTTTTCGGCAAGCGTCATCTGTGCTACCAGTTCTTCGAGTGTATCCCATGCGGCAGGTGTTTTCTCATTGTTACCGGATGCTCCGCTTCGGCATGTTGTTTGCGCTAACAGCAGCAGACTTATAAAAAACAAAACAAGAAGGTGTTTTTTCATGATCAATCTCCCTTCCTTTTAACAGGAATTAGGTTAAATTAAATAACTATGCCGCATGTGCCAAGGCGCGCACACGCTTCTTCCACATCCGCTCTATGCCCAAAAGCCGAGAAGCGGATAAAGCCCTGCCCCGCCGGCCCGAAGCCCGCGCCCGGCGTCGTAACAACCTGGCACTTGTCAAGAATTTGCGAGAAAACTTCCCAACTGTCCCTGCCCGGAAAATGCGCCCAGATGTAGGGAGAGTTGTCTCCGCCTATACATTTTATTCCCATCTTTTGAAGGGCGTCTCTTATCAATTTCGCGTTACCGAGATAAAAGTCCGTAAGCGCGCGGATTTCTTTCAGTCCCTCGTCGTCTAACGCGGCAATTCCTCCCGCCTGAGCGATATTGGACGCGCCGTTGAAAATAGTTCCGGCGATGCGGCTCCAGTCCGCGTTGACGTTTTCGCCGCCTGAGTACTTAACCGCTTTCGGAACGACTGACCAGCCCAGACGCACTCCGGTAAAACCGGCGGGTTTTGAAAATGAGTTTACCTCGATGGCGCATTGGGCAGCCTTGTCTATTTCATAAATTGTTTTGGGCAGCGCAGAGTCGCGTATGAATTCACTGTAGGCGGCGTCAAAGACGATGATGCAGCCTTTGTCGATTGCGGTTTCCACAAGAGAAGAAAGCTGTCCGCGATTGGCGACAGCGCCGGTCGGGTTGTTAGGTGAACAAAAATAGACAAGGCTGTTCTGCGGAATAAGATCAAGGTTAGGAAAGAAGTTGTTTTCCGCCGTGCAGGGAAGGTAGGTGATACCGGCGTAGCCGCTTCCTTCCCAGCCGCCCGCTGCTCCGTTAAGAACAGAACCGTCAACATACACGGGATACGAGGGGTCCTGCACGGCGATTTTTGTTCCCGCGCCGAATAGCGTCTGTAATCTGCCGATGTCGCACTTTGCCCCGTCGGAAATAAAAATCTCGTCTATCGAAAATTT
>JGI24698J34947_10001388_pt1 | contig 12730 bp, 9 predicted proteins | sample TergutMp193P3_FD_34947 | JGI IMG/M metagenome (IMG submission 34947)
ATTGGGAAAATTCCCTTATTATATCTACTACGCAGAGCACAAAAGTTATATAAGCATAAGAGGCATCTGGCACACAAGCCGCGGAACGGAATTCGAAGAAAACGCATAGCGTGGAGGTTTTTAGCCAAGAGGCAACGGTGTTTTCCTTTGCCGGGTTTTTTGATACGGCCAAGTTTGAGGTTTATATATTATAACTCAATGGTTAGAAAAACAGCGGTTTTATTTTTCCTGTTTACCTTGGCGAGGGCGGAACCGGTTTCCTTTCTGGATGTTTTTGATGGAATTCTTGTAAACTCCGGCGAAACTTTTATTTACAACTACGGACTCAATTCCGTGCTTATGGCAGCCGGTACATACACGCTTGTTCAAACCGGGATTGATTGGGAATGGAGGCAGTTTTCGCATAACCANGAATATGTTTCCAATGCCGGAGCGCCTGCCGTTATGACCGGCGGCATTGCTCCCGTTATAGTGCCGCTTTCCCTATACGGAGCAGGACGCTATACGGAAAACCTTAAACTGCAAACTGCCGGCGTTGCGGTTGCGCAGGCTTCCATAATTTCAACTGTTCTGACAACGGGAATAAAGGCGCTCACAAGCCGCCAGGAACCGCATATCTGGGGGGACGACAGACGCGATAACGAAGAGGATTTTAGCGGCGATTTTAAATTCGGCTTTTTCAGGCGGGTGCCTTTTGACGGCTGGCCAAGCGGGCACACTTCCGCAGCATGGGCAATGGCGGCTACCTTAACGGAATTTTATCCAGATAATATTCCGCTTGCCATCGGTTTATACGGCTACGCTGTTTACACCGGGCTGGGCGTTTCTACTACCATACACTGGCTCTCGGATGGATGGGCAGGCGCGTTTTTTGGCTATGCGGTGGGCAAAACGGTTGCACGGCATTTTATTGATAAAAAAGACAGCCGCATTTCCCTTATTGTTTTGCCAAACAGGTTTATGGTTGTGTGGAATTTCGACAGCACCTGAACCCTACAAAGGGATATTCGTTCTGCGGGTAAAAGCTGAATTTTGTNTCTGCGCAACTGCTTGCGTTTTGGGTGTTCCACGCGCCGCCCGCCACCAAAAACAATCCCTCTCTTTGGGCGGGCGTGCTTGTCCATTCCCACAGGTTGCCGCTCATATCATACATGCCGTAATAACTGCGGCAATACTCGGCAAAGCCGGAACGGTTCGGGTCTTTTGCGGATTTCAAGTCGGTTGGGCATTTTGTTTGGTTGTAGGAATTTCCGTAGGGATATTTTAAACTTGAATTGCCTCTGCAAGCGGCTTGCCATTCATCTACGGAGCACAATCTTTTTCCCGCGCCCTCGCACAGGCGGCTTGCGGCATCCTGGCTAACCATATTGCGGGGCTTTTCGCCATGCTTGTTTGGAAATTCATAGGCATCCACGCAAACGGTTTTTCCCTTAACCGGAACCGGATAGGAATTTTCCGTGCAGTTATTGTCGCTTGCCATATCGTAAGCGGCAACAGCCCAGGGGCTTGCATTGCCGGCGGAATCTATTGCCCTGAAATAAACCTTGCCTGTTTTATTGTAGCTTTCAATTTTGCCCTTCACGGCGTTAAGCGAATCGCCAATGGAAATTTCCGTTTCGCATTTGGGTTCCCTGCATTCAACACGAAGTTCCAATGGTTTGTAATAACGCCCAGGCGGCGGTAAAATGGAGGATTGCGGCGGCAGAGTATCCCCGCTTGGCTGTTCTTCTTTTGGGGGCGTTGCGGGGGCATCCCCCGCAGAGGGGGTAGCCGGAAATGCCTTGCGCATTGCAGGCGAGGGGGAAACTTCCCCCCCTTCCTCTACCGGAGTGCCGGTATCGCCGGCTATTTTCCCAAGCGAATCTTCCCTGGCAATTGAATCTGCAATTCTACTCGCTTCCTTTACCGCAAGTTCAAAAGCAAAAGCCCGCTGTTCCGCGGCAAGCCGGTCGTTTCTCTCCTTTATTTTCCATTGAAAAATCAAAAACAAAAGCAGGAGCAAAAGTATTATGATTATCAACGCCCAAAAGCGGCGGCGGTCTTTTTTTTTCTCCTCCTCGTTTTTTTCAGTCGTCATAGAGTTCTTTCCAGTGGCGTTTTATTTCTTCGTTCAGTTCCCTTTGGCTTTGCCTTGTGCGGAAGCTGTCGCGGTAGGCTATTGAGATGTAGCCGTTTTCTTCGGATACCACTATTACAAAGGCGTCTGTTTCGGCGGCAAGGGCTTTGGCAGCCCGGTGGCGCATTCCGCCCGATTGCTCGGCGGCGGCGGAGCCTGTTGGCATGGGGAGCACGCATCCTGCGGCCAGGATTTTGTCTCTTAGAATGATTACCGCGCCGTCGTGGAGCGGGGTTCCGGGCCAGAAAATTGAGCATAGGAGTTTTCTTGAAAAATCGCCGTTTACCACTTCGCCGGAATCTATGTAGGATTTTAAGCCTACCCGCTTTTCCAGCACAATCAAGGCTCCATGCCCTCTTTTTTGCAGTTCCAGAACGGAATCCACGATTTTTTCGGTTATTTCTTCCAGCCCGCTGGGTTTGAAAAATATGGTTTTTATGCTGAAAACATTGGCTATTTGCCCTATTCTTGTGAGCATGCCCCGAATTTCGGGCTGGAAAACTATGATTAGGGCCACCACACCCAGGGCGCTCATGCTGCCTATGAGCCAGGTTAGGCCCCTCAAGTTGAAAAGCGAGGCTAAAAACCAGGCGGCTACAATCAAAATTACGCCAAAAAACATCTGAACGGCGCGAGTTCCCTTAAAAAGCAGGAAAAAACAGTATATTGCGCAGGATATTAAGAGTATGTCAACGATGTCTGAGAAGCGGACATCTATTATATTGAATAGCTTGAAGTGCAAAATTTCTGCGAACACGTTGTAGAATGTAGAAAAAAATATATATTATATATATGCACAGATATTTTCTCTTTTTCGTGGCAATTCTTGCTTGTGCCTCCAATTTTGCGTTTGCTCAGATACAAATTCTGGTAAATGTGGTGGGATATGAAAAAAGCGGTGCAAAACGTGCTGTTATACAGTCTTCAACTGCGATTGCAGACACCAAGTTCGAAATAATCAATGCCCAGGGCAATTCCATTGCTTCTTACGACCTTGGAGCTCAAACCAGTGTAAAAGGCTGGAACGGCCGGATTTTTAAGGTGGCGGATTTCAGCGATTTTGAGCAGGAAGGGAAATACAAGCTGAAAATAGGTTCCACATCCTCGCCGGAATTTTCAATCGGGGAAAAAATCCTGCAAAAAGAAACCGGAGCCTTTCAGGTGAGTTTCTTTTACGGAATGAGGAATACCGATGCGGGCGACCGCAATTTGGCAATTCGCGGCAGTTCGCAAACCCACAATATCTATGGTGGCTGGTGGGATGCCACCGGAGACCCCGGCAAACATCTTTCCCATTTGTCTTATGCAAATTATTTTAATCCCCAGCAAATTCCCCTGGTTGTATGGGCACTGCTTCAGGCTGTTGACTTTCAGCCTACTACGGTTTTTGCAAATTCGGCAAAAGCGGAAGCGGCGTGGGGTGCGGATTATCTCTTGCGTTCTCTATCTACTGCGGGTTATTTTTATATGTCGGTGTTTGATAATTGGGGTGGCTGGGGCGAGGGAACCCGTCAAATTTGTGCTTGGAGCGGCTCGGAGGGAGTTCGTTCAACCGATTACCAGTCGGCCATGCGTGAAGGTGGCGGCGTATCTATAGCGGCTCTTGCCAGAGCATACAAGGCAGGTATAAGCGGCGACAGCACTTCTGCGCAATACCTCGCCGGAGCAGAGCGCGCCTACGCTCACCTCAAAGCGAACCCTACCAGGTATCAAGATGACGGCATAGAAAACATTATAGACGATTACACCGGCCTTCTTGCGGCAAGCGAACTTTACAACGCTACACAGCAACCCGGATATCTTACAGATGCGCAGGCACGGGCGGCTTCTATTTTGGCATATCAATCGGAAGAAGGGTGGTTTTACACGCATAAAGACAAGGGAGAAAACAAACGTCCCTTTTACCATGCCGCAGACGAAGGGCTTCCCGTAGTTGCTCTTGCACGTTATGNGGAANTNTGCAAGCCGGATGATGTGGAAAAAATACGGCAGGCTATAAATAAAAATTTTCAGTGGTANAAAAAAATTACCTATCAAGATTCAAATCCCTTTGANTANGTTAAAATGTACGGTTCAGCCGGAGCCGGAACAGACCCGGCTACCATAAATCTTGCGCTCGGCAGCACGGCTACTGCTTCTCGCTCGGAAGGGGCATACACNCCCAATAAGGCGATTGANGGCAATTCCACAAACGATTCTCGCTGGTCAAGCTATCAAAACGGAGCGGAAAACAATAATCAATGGATTGCCTTGGATCTTGGAGATGTCTATAAGGTGAATAAGGTTGTTCTAAATTGGGAAAATGCATTTGGAAAGATTTACGATATAGAAATTTCCCTGAACGGAACCGCCTGGAGTAAAGTAGCCGGAGAATCAAATAACACAAGCGGCGGGCGCAAGGAATACACATTTACCGCAATTGATGCCCGTCATATAAGGATGTTCGGTAAGGAACGGGGGCTTGAATACGGGGGCTTTTCTCTTTACGAGTTTGAAGTATATGGAGAGCAATCGCAGTCTGTTCCTTTATCTCCGGCGCGTTTCTTTATGCCTCACAATAACGAAACAAAGTATTGGTGGCAGGGGGAAAACGCCCGCATAGCTTCTTTGGCGGCGGCGTTTGCAATGGGTGCGCAACTGGCCGACCCAAGCGGCGAACTCTGGTATAACACCCTGTTTGCCCTGGCTTCTGCCCAGCTTGACTGGATACTTGGAAAAAATCCCTTTGCAGCCGGCATGATGCACGGTTTTGGACCTCAAAACAGCTATCCTAATTATCCCGGGCTAAGAGCATTGAATAACATTAAAGGAGGAATTTGCAACGGAATTACCGCTAAACACGCTGACGAAAACGATTTGGAATGGTCTAACGGCAATGATGGCGATAATTGGCGCTGGATAGAGCAATGGTTGCCGCACAACGCCTGGTATCTCACGGCAATCTCGGCTATTTCGCACAGGATAGAACATCCCATAGTTCCTCCGCCGGAGCCACCGGAACCACCGGAGCCGCCGGAACCGCCGGAACCGCCAATGCCAATCCACAAAAACAATTTTGCAAAAGCCCCGAATTTTAAGATTTCGGTTGTAAACGGCAGGAATGTGAATGTGGAGTTGCCTTATGCGGCAGATGGGCGCACAAGCATTGATATTTACGATATGCGGGGGCAAAAATTATTTTCGCGCAGTGTACCGGCAGGCAATTTATCCGCAACTTTTGAGATGCCTTTTAACATGGTGCGTGGCATGTATGTGCTGAATATCAGAAATATGGCAGGGAAAAATAATGCATCCGGCAAATTTATAGTATTGTAAATAAATTTGCTATATTACACTCATGCGCCTTATAGTTCTTTTTTCCGCAATTTTTCTTATGGCGGGGAGTATTTTTGCTGCTCCCTTGAATTTAACAGGCACTGTCAAGGCACTTGATGAAAGCGGCGATCCTGTTGAAAACGCCGTTGTTTTGCTAAAAGTGAACGATAACCTGCTGGCATACGCCCGCACTTTGAGCGACTCTGACGGCAATTTTGTTCTTTTGCCGGGCAAGGAGGCTCCCGGTGACAAAGAGGCTCCCGGTGAAATACCACCAACCCCCATAGCAAAGCCGCTTGCGCCCCTCACTGCCAAGTTTACAAGCTATCAGGCAATGGATTTAAAGGGACGGGCACATTCCCCCGGCAATTTGCCGCAGGGAATCTACGTTCTTTTGGGCAAAACCGAAGGCGGCAAAAATGTAAATTTGGGTACTGTTTATCACAAGGGAGGTGCCTTGAAAGTTGACGGAGTTACGCAAAAGAAGCAGAAAGCCGTAACCTTGGCCAAACTTAAAACCGCTGCGGGTGATTCGGTTCAGTTGATTGTGCGCAAAACGGGCTTTTTGCCAAAGGAAGTTTTAATAGATAGCTTTGATGAAGATGTTGGAACAGTCGTTTTGGAGCGCGACCCGCTTGAAGACCGCATAGACAGCGTGATGGCACTCATGAATTTGGACGCTAAAATTTATCAGATGACTCAGTCGCAGGTGGCCGCTAATTTTTTTAATGGGAACATTGAAAGCAGTTCTTTTGGCAACAATACTTATTTATACGGCAGTGTTTTGCAGGGTGGCGATGGATATTCCAACAAAGTTTTAACCACGATGAATACCGCCATTGCTTCTTATAATCCTAAAATTCCCGTCACCTACGGCAAGGATATGATGCACGGTGCGGCAGCTATTGTGGGGGCAACCGTGTTTCCTCACAATATAGGCATGGGTGCAACCAGGGATTCCGCTCTTGTTCGCAGGGCTTGCGAGGTAACGGCAAAGGAAAGCTGGGCGGGCAAAGTTGACTTGATTTTCGGGCCGGCAATTTCTGTTCCCCAAAACGAGCGTTGGGGCAGGACTTACGAAGGCTTTGGCGAAACCGCGGAACTTGCTGTTATGATGGGTGCTGCTTGCATAAGGGGCTATCAAGGGGATAAATACGATGCTCCCTGGCGGGTTATAGCAACCGCAAAGCACTATNTGGCAGATGGCTCTACCACCGACGGAATAGACAGGGGCAATAATGCTTCTATCTCGGATGAAGAATTNAGANCNGTTCATTTGCCGGGGTACGAAGCTGCTGTGGAGCAGGNCGTTTTGAGTGTTATGGCATCTTTTAACCAAATTGGAGGCACTCATCAGCATGTTGATAAAGTGCGTTTAACGGATTGGCTGAAAACCGAGCTTGGATTTGACGGCTATGTAATCAGCGATTGGCAGGGAATTGCCAATTCTACACGTCCGGGATTTACGGAAGACTATAATAACCCAAACAACCCAAATACCCCTTCTTTAACTTCCGATGCCGTGCGTGATGCAATTAACGCGGGCATAGACCTTGCTATGGAGCCGGGCTCTCATACCACTTTCATTTCTCTTTTAAAGGGGCTTGTACCTCAAAATGTTTCTCAAGACAGAATTGACGATGCCGTACGCCGTATTTTAAGAGCAAAATTCAGAGCCGGCAGAATGGATAACCCGCAGGGTGTTAGCGGAACAGGTACCATCGGCAGCCAAGAAAACAGAGCTGTTGCAAGAGAAGCCGTTCGCAAAAGTTTGGTATTGTTGAAAAACGATAATTCCGCACTTCCGGTTTCTAAAAGCGCAAAGGTTTTTGTAACAGGCAGTCATGCAAACGACCACGGATATCAATGTGGCGGCTGGACATCTGTTGGCAGTATTACTACCGGATGGCAAGGGGCCGGCGGTACAATGAGCGGCGCCACTTCTATTCAGGCAGGCATAGATGCAGTTGCTCCTGGCGCGAGAGTTACAGCAGCAGCGCAAGCAGATGTGATTATTTATGCAACAGGCGAAACTCCTTATGCGGAGTGGAAAGGCGATAAAAGTTTGGATCAGTTGAATTTTACCGATACGCAGTTGGCAAATTTGAAAAGCCAAAATCCCAACAAAAAAATAATAGTCGTATTTATAAGCGGGCGCGCTATGGTGGTGGAAAGTCTGCTCTCAAACAGTGATGCTTTTGTAGCGGCGTGGCTTCCCGGTACCGAGGGCGCAGGCATTGCGGATGTTCTTTTTGAAGGAGATTACGGTTTCACGGGCAAACTTCCGTTTACATGGCCTAGAAAACTAAGCGCTATTCCAAAAAACAGCACAGAGCAAAGCGAGGACTGGTTCCCTTATGGATACGGACTTGCATACTAAAATCCAAAGCATATCCCTGGACTTTTACCAGGGCAATATTGGCACGGCTAACTCCAAGTATTTCAGTATCTTAGACGAACTTGGCAAATATGAACCCTTTGTAAAAAACGTTCAAAAAGTGCTAAAAATGCAGGAAAACGAGGACTGGATAGGTTTGGCAGACTTTTTTTGCGAAAACTTTTAATTTTTTTCTATATTTAAATCACTCCTTCAGGGTAATCTTGTGAAAATCAAGGGCAGTCCCGCTACCGTAAGGCAAAAGCCAAAGCCGGAAAACCTGCTGGAGTGCAGAACTCCATAAGGCGTTTTGCAACCTGTTCCGAGGTAGAACATGACCCAAAGAACCACTTTGGCTGCGCTCAGGCGCTCCATTCCATTACTTGCAATATCCCTTGCTTTCTTCGCTTGCTCGGATGGCAACGATTCCGGCGCTGATTCCGAGACAATAAAAAATTCCCTGCTGCTGAACTTCACAAGCGACTATGAAACAGGCGAGCTCCGCTGGATGGATACCGATTCGGCAAGTCTCTCGGCCGGCGCACTTCCTTTTGGCCAGGATTCCAAAGTATTCGCAAGCGGCAATAATGTTTTTGTTCTGGACCGTATATCCAGCAATATTGCCTGTATGCAGGCAGATAAAATCGGAGACCCTAACTTAATTGCCCAAGAAGCACTGGAACAAGGCGCAAACCCCTATGAAGTCGCAGTTAGCGGCGACATGGGATATATTGTTTTTAATTCCGCAGACTACGTGCAAACCTTTAATGTGAACACTTGTACTCCGGGTGAAAAAATAGATTTACCCATAACTCAAGCCAACGCCTCTTCCATCAAAATAAGCGGCGATACCCTGCTTGTCCTTTTACAAAGGCTTGTCAATTTCAGTGCAACAGAACCCGGTCTTTTGGTTCGTATAAAAGCCGATACAAAAGCCGTTATTGATATAATTACGTTAAAATTCTACAATCCGAATTCTTCTATTCTGAGCAACGGAAAACTTTATGTTTCTTCGCAAAGGTACGATGAAAATTTTGCCGTTGATTTGGAAAAAAGCGGAATTGAAGTTGTGGATTTAAAAACAGGAACTTCGGATACTATTGCAAGCGGAACCAGACTCGGTGGCGGAGGCAACGGCATGGCACTGGACGAAAGCAACCATATTCTCTACGCAAGCGTTTATGCAGGCTGGGGCGATGTTCCGGTCAAATCCATAAACCTGAACAGTAAAGCTATAGCCTCCGCATTGCCCGGCATAACGGATTCTTTTGGCGGGCTTGTTTTTGACAGCGAAACAGGACGGCTTTTTATAGCAGACACCGATGTTCTAAAAATTTACAACACGGCAAACGGTTCGGTCACACAGGTAACAAGCAGAGGCAAAGCCGCCTTGCCACCCTACTCGCTCGCCATAGCAAGGTGGTGAAAAATAAAAAAATCACCCTTCCCCCCTTGACTTACGCCTAATCCCATCTCGCAAACAACATTACGACTTTTTCCTCTTCAAAATTTCTTTAATCTGATTAACATCATAACCCTTTGCCATAAGGTCAAGAACCCTAGCCTCGCCAATGGCAACGCCCTCATCATACCTGACCTCAAGAGCAGTTTCCATGTTCCATTCCGTTAGCAGCATATTCTCTACCTCCGAGCAATTTCCTAATATCCGCTAAAGACATGCCTTTTTCCAAAAGGTCAAGGACTTTTGTTTCACCTCTAGCCTCGCCAATAGCCACACCTTCATCATACCTGACCTCAAGAGCCGTTTCCATGTTCCATTCCGTTAGCAGCATATTCTCTACCTCCGAACCATGCCTTGTTAAAAATTCTACCAATACCTTCCTGCTTATGCAACTTCTTATGGCCGCCTTAACTGCAGATTTCAAATCCATCGTCTCAAGGTTCTTCCTAACATCTGATATGAACTCCTCATAGTCGCTAAGTGAGCGGCTTCTGGAGGCCATCTCCGCATTCCTGCCCTTGTTTATGTTGTACACCTTCACAACCAACTCAAGGCAGGGAGCGTTCTGCAAACCCTCGGCATCAAACTCAAACAAATCCGATAGCCTCATCTCTGCAAAGTCTTCCATCTCTTTCTTGCCGTTATATAAAACTACAAATTCCGGAGCGGGAATTTTCATCTTTTCCTCTTTATACATATCTCTGCTGTTTGTGAGCATTTCATATTCCCTGCCTATATACAGAAGCATCCTGAGCGGTATGTTCTTGTTTATCGTTGACTGATGTTCTACCAAAACAACCAGTTTGCCCTCAATCACAAAGGCAACATCGTTTAGCTGTTCCCCGTAAAGAACATCCGATAGCGTTACCATTTTGATTTTCGTGTTTTTGGAATAGTTGCTGCCGTTTATGGCATTATATAACTCCAGTGCCTTTTCGGGGGTTCCGAAAAGTTTTGTGAACACGCTGTCCTTGTACTTGCGGTTTGGGTTTGCCGTTTCCATATCCAATCTCCTTTTTTGAGGTTCTCTATATACTTAGACGGAAAAAAGAGGCAAAAAGTTCAAAAAAAGTGATATTTTTTTTATTTGCAAACTATTGTTGACGGTTTTGGGGGTAAGCATGTAGGGGCGTTGCGTGCAACGCCCCTACATGTTTCTAAATTCCCTGCAATGAAAACTGGCATGGCATACTTTGGGGTGCGAAACCCCGAATGGGTTCGCAAGGATATGCGGGCAATCAGGGAAGCAGGCTTTAATTATGTACTGCACACATTCTCGGAAGAGGACTTGCAGTACTACCCGCAAACAATGAAAGAGATAATCGCTCTTTCCAAAAAAGAAGGCTTGGGAGTTTATGTAAACCCTTGGGGTGTAGGTCGGGTTTTCGGTGGTGAAGCCTATACGGAACTGGCAGCCAGAGACCCAGAAATGGCGCAGGTGAGTTCCGATGGCAAAAAACTGGTAGCAGCCTGCCCCAGCAGCCCTGCCTTCCGCAGCTATATGAAAAAATGGATAGGGTTTGTTTGCGAATGTGATATAGAAACGGTATTCTGGGACGAACCTCACTTTTATTTTGAAAAAAACAACCCGGATTTGCATAGCTGCTACTGCAAGCATTGTTCCGAACAAAAATCCAGGCAACAGAGCCTGATTTCCTTTTTATCCTTTTTAACGGAAGAAGTCCATAAACTCGGCAAAAGGAATTCCGTTTGCCTGCTTCCCCCTTGGTTCCCCGCCGGCTTGGAAAATTGGGAAGAGGTGGCAAAACTCCCTTTCGTGGACGAAATAGGAAGCGACCCTTACTGGGAAAAAGGCGATTCCCTTGAAAAAGTCCAGAGAACTTACGGCGAAGTCAGCGAAAAAATCGCAAATTTGGCAAAAATCCACGGCAAAGAAGCCCAAATGTGGATAAAAAACTACCATATTGAAGCCAAAACCGAGCATTTTATAACGGAAGCAACAAGAATATCGGTTAAAGCCGGCATAAAAAACATCTTTGCCTGGTCATATCTTGGCTCCAAATACATGGACTGCCTTAGCTCTGCCAACCCGGAACTGGTCTGGGAAACCCAAATAAAGGCATTTAACCCGGTAATTTAACGATTTTTTAAAAAAAATGCGATTTTTCCCACTTTTTCTTACTCTTTTCGTTTTTTTTTTGTATATTTGGGAACGTATGACATTGCATTTTGTTAAGTAAAAAAATAACTAAATTTATTTAACGAAGGGCATAACGGAGGTTTCTGTGGAAACAAATAATGATATTCTGGCCGAGTATGTTGAAGAATCTCGAGAACACCTTAGCACGGTAGAATCGATTTTTGTAGGAATACAAAAGACCGGCGAAGTTCAGCCAGGCTCAATAGACGAGCTTTTTCGCGCTGTTCACACAATAAAGGGTTCTGCCGGCTTTTTAGGTTTAACAACCATAGGCAAGCTCGCCCACACAATGGAAAGTCTCTTGGACTCCGTGCGGGAAGGCAAGCTTACCATGACACCTCAAATTTCGGAAGCCCTTATAGAAGGTACCGATGCCCTCAACGATATGTTCGACAATGTCGATCATAGCAATGAAACTGATATTAGCGGGCTGGTATCCGTAATAACAAACCTGAACACCGAGACCCCTGCACAGCAGGCTCCCCCGCCAAAACCGGAAGCTGCAAAAGCCAAGGTAATAAAGCAGGTAAAAACCGCAAAAGCCGAAACACCCGGAGCAACAGAAGCACCCGCAAAGCGTTCCGTTGCGGATGTGCTGTCTCAATTCCCGGAACTCGCCGAATTTGTACCACCGGAACAACGAGCAGCTGCTCCGGCAGCACAGGCTGCTCCGGCGGCTCCGGCTCCGGCAGCGCCAGCTACTCCGGCTCCGGCAGCTTCGCCCGCCCCTGCACCGGCGGCTCATGAGCCACCCAAAAAGGAACCGCACGAGATTCAGCAAGGCGACAAGCACGAAGAATTTTTGCGCATAAGAGTGGACATCCTTGACCGCCTTATGATGCTCGCAGGCGAACTTGTTCTGGTTCGCAATCAGCAGCTAATGCACCTGGAACAGTCCGATTCCACACTTCGCGGCATTACGCAAAGCCTTGACTCTGTTACCACGGAACTCCAGGAAACAATAATGCGCACCCGAATGCAGCCCATAGGTACCGTATTCTCCCGCTTTTCAAGGATGGTGCGCGAACTCGCCCGCAAACTCAGCAAACAAATAGACTTTTCATCCGAGGGAGATGAAGTAGAACTGGATAAAAACATTTTGGAAGCCATTGGCGACCCTCTAACCCACTTGATCCGCAATGCTTGCGACCACGGAATCGAAACGCCGGAAGAGAGAATTGCCGCCGGCAAAACCGAACCCGGCAAGGTAACTCTTTCCGCATATCACGAAAGCGGCCAGATTCACGTGGACATCAGGGACAACGGAGCGGGCATGAGCCGTGATGTTATCCGCCGCAA
>JGI24698J34947_10001389_pt1 | contig 12727 bp, 13 predicted proteins | sample TergutMp193P3_FD_34947 | JGI IMG/M metagenome (IMG submission 34947)
TGCGTCGAGGTTCACGGCGTAGTTGCGGAGCTGGGCGGTTCCCACGTCCGCGGCGTCCGGCTTCTTGTCGTCGCGGAAGCGGACGATTTGCGCGGCGGTGAGCGAGTAGCCGGGGGCGGCCCCGGCGTGCTTCCACTCCTTGCCGTCCCATGTGAGGAGCGGCGACTTGATTGGGCCTTTCGTGGTTTCCACGAGCACGTCAGCGGCGGCGAGTTCCACCACCATGCCGGGGGGGACGAAGCGGAAGGCGGCGTGGTTTGAGTCAACCTCGATGTAGTCGGACTTCGCCGTCCGCTTCATGAGATCTTTCCACAGGCGCTTTTTGTCGTCGTCGCTGAGGCCGCTCCCCGTGCGCCCGATGACCATGTACTCGCCGTCCTCCGTTATAAGCGCGTAGAGAAGGCAGCGGAGACTCTCCGGCGTGTCCGATTCGGAGAAGCCGATGACCGCCGCGTCAACCGTGAGGAAGGGCTTAATCTTCGCGGCGCTCCGGGTCTTGCCGTAGACGACGAGGCCCTCGGCGCTCTCGCCTGAGACCCACTCGTCAAAGAGCTTCTTCACCGCTTCCCTGCTGTTACAGGCGGCGTAGCGGACGCTCTCGCAGGTTTTGCCGCCTGAGAAAAGCCCGGCGAGCTTTTTGTGGGTGTCACCGTAGCTGCCGCCTGTCGCGTAAACATCCCACTCGACGCCGTCAAGCGATAGGATGTCGAAGGGCGCGAGGCGGAGGCTTGCGTGCTTCTTGGGGTCTGCAAGCGCGGAGACGGAGTGATAGACCCTCGTGCGGCCGGCGCTCTCCTCGGCGTAGAGTTCTGCGGCGATGACCGCCTCCTTCACTTTTGCCTTGGCGAGTAACGCGGCGGCTTCGTCGGTGCAGGGGAGGCCGGGCAGTTGCTTGCCGCCTGTGTTATACGCCATGACCGCCTTCCCATCGAAGAACAGCACGGCGAGCTGGCCGTCGTACTTGCGCGTAACATGGAAGGTGTCGCCGTTGAGGTACTGGTCGATCTTGTCCGGCGTTACGGTGACGAAGATGCTCGACAGCTTCTTCTTGTAGTCTTTGACTGTTTTTCCGTTGGTGTCGGTCTGGTTCTCTTTCTTTGCTGTTGTCTTTGCCATTTATATGCTCCTTAATTCCATGTCCGAAAGGTGGAGGATGAGCGCGTATTTTTCGCCCTCAACCCTGCCCTCAAGAAAGCCCCGGTAGGGCTTGCCGCCGAGGTTTAAGACCAGGGGGTCGGTTCCCTTCTTGCCCGCGCCGATGAGCATGAGCGTCCCGCGCTCGTGGAGGCCCTTCGCCATGCCGTAGAGGAAGTCGTAGGTAACGCCTGAGGTGTGGCGGATCTGGTAATTGCGTGTGAAGACGAACTTCTCGATGGCTTCGCGGCGCGGGAACTCCTTGCCCGTCCACACGAGGGGGACGGCGGTGTTGACGTTGGACGGGAGGCTTGAGAAGGGCTGCCGCTCCTTCTCGCCGCCCTGCGGGTCGTAAGTGACGCGCAGGCGCTGGAGGCGGTAGACGACTTCCCCGCCGGGGCCCAGGAAGAGCTTGCTCGTCTTGTCGATGAGGCAGCCTGAGGTCTCGATGTCCAGTTCACATTCGCTTGCGGCAATCGCCTCGCACGCCTCGTCAAGCGTTTTGAACCGTTTGAGAAAGAGCGCCTCGTTCACGGTGGTTTTCACGAAGCGGACGTTCCGCCTCTCGCCGCCGTCCGCAAGCGTCATTATTATAGAAGGCTTCGCCGCCTTTGCGTCAAAGCCCACGAGCGCGTCGCGCTTTTTGTCGTTGGTGATGTTTATTCCTCTCATGTTTGTCTCCTTATAAATCGGTGCCAGGCACCAAAAAGCTACATAAACGAAAAGTCGATCTCCTCGTCTTCGTCCTCGCCCTCGTCCTCGGTTTCGTCAATCACGGCGGCGTCCGCAAGGCCGATCATCTCGATGCCCGCGTGCACGCCGAGCAGCATCCGCACGACGCCCTCGTCCACGAGGACGAAGGCGGTCTTGCTCTCGTAGGAGTCGCGGAAGCGGTAGTCGAAGGTGAAGATCTTATCGCCGATGGCCGCACAGAAGTCCGGGTCGGAACTGAGTTCGTACACGTCGGTAATGTTGTGGTCGAGGAACTCCGTCTCGCTCACGGTTTTGGTGAGGGGGTTGGGCGCGGAAAAACTCGACGGGAGGAGTTCCGCCCGCTTGCCGTCCGGCCCGATTGCCACGAGGCTTGAGCGCTCGACCCACTCGCCAGAGGGCGAGAGGATTCCGCTCCCGATGCCGCCCTGGGGGAGGATCATCGTCCCGAGGTCTGCGGCGTAGGCGGGGGTGCACTCCGCACCGCTTGGGTCAAGCGCGATTGTCTTCTGCCAGCCGTAGAGCTTCTTGCGGTCAACCTTGACGGGTTCGGCGCTGAACTCGCGGCCTTTGATGGTGAATGTGAGGGGTTTTGCCATAGTTAATTCTCCTTATGGTTTGATATTGAAGTGAGCCGCCAACTCTGTTGACGGCGCGTTTTTGCTTCTTGTGGATTTTTTCAGTACGGCGTATACTGGCCTTATGGCAGATACAGGTGAGTTTAACCGGATAACCCAGGAGCCCGGCGTCATGGGCGGTAAGCCCTGCATCCGGGGCATGAGGGTTACGGTCGGCATGATTATCGGGCAGCTTGGCGAAGGCCGTTCCATCGATGAACTGCTTGAGGATTATCCTTACCTCCAGCGGGAAGATATTTTGCAGGCCCTTCAATACGCCGCGTGGCGGGTGCGGGAACAGGAAGTCGTTCTCTCCGGCGCATAAATGAAAATCCTTATCGACATGAACCTTTCCCACAAATGGGTGGCGTCTTTTGAGTCCCATGATATAGAAGCGATCCATTGGTCGATGGTCGGGGCGGCAAATGCTATGGATTCTGAAATTATGGAATACGCGCGGCTTCACGGTTACGCCATCCTTACCCATGATCTTGATTTCAGTGCTATGCTTGCGCTTAACCGATGGAACAAGCCAAGCCTTATCCAACTTCGCTCCGGTATCATCAGCGCGGAAAGCGCCGCCCCGCTCGTTATAAGCGCCCTGGGGCAATGGGCCGCCGAAATAGAAGCGGGCGCAATCCTTACCATCGACCTCAACAAAGTGCGGGCGCGAATTTTGCCGGTGCCAGGCACCTTCACCAAAAAAGACGGCGGGGAGTAAGATATGCTGGACGGAATCATGTTTGGGGTCCTCATAGCCCGGTATCAGTTACCTTTTTCTCTCCTTGAGTGCCGCTTCGCAACGGGCAAGGATTTCCTTCGCGTTCTTTTTGTCAGGGTCAAGATCCAGGGCTTTTTTGCAATCCGCAACGGCTTTTTCGTATTCCCCTTGGGCCTCGTAGATTCCAGCGCGGGTAGACAACATTGGTACTTCCTGCGGCTCAAGCTCCAGGGCTTTGCTGAGGTCTTCAACGGCCTTGTCAAGCTGGCCTAATTTCCTGTAGGCGTTTCCACGGTTGGAAAATAAAGTAGCGATAGCTTTGATCCCGCCCTTCATTGTTAATGTTTCAGGGCAAACTTCAATAGCCTTGCTGTAAAACTCTATGGCTTCTGAATAATTGCCGCTCTAATCACAACTGGAAGCTTGTTTAACGAAAGCCTTCGCCTGTTCCTCGTATTTGCCGTCGTCATCGTTCCCCCCCAGCACAGCTTGTACTTCGGCTTTTAGCGCGTCAGGGACGTATTCTAGCATAGCATAGGCATAAGACGGATCGTCGTCTTTGTAAGATAACACTGCAGAAATACAAATGGCTTTTGTTTTAAACGCTTCAGGGACATATTGAAGCGCACTGACTAGTTTCTGAACCGCAGCAGCGCAGATGGCTTCTGTCTTTAGCGCTTCGGGAATGTTATTAAGATATCCATTTTGTGCCGCAGCCAGATAGAGTGTTTCTGTCCTCTGCGCTTCCGGCACGTAGGTCAGGGCAGCGCCATTATTTTGTACTGCGATTAAGCAAAGATCCTCTATTTGCAGCGCATCAGGCACGCATGATAGAGCTACTCCTATTTGTTGTACAGCGGCCAAACAAATGGCTTTTGTTTTTAGCGTTTCAGGGACGTGTCTAAGAGCCATGCCGTCTTGTTGCACTAAGGCAAGGCATTCCGCTTCTGTAAGCGATTCTTGCCATGCCTTTTTTACTTCATTTTCCAGGTTTTTAGGGACAAAGAGAAACGCATTATAGTCTTGTTGCACTGCGGCAAGGCAAAGGGTATATGTCCGCAGCTTAACGGGAACATAAGGAAGCGCAGTACCATTTTGTTGAACAGCGGCCAGACATACCTCTTCTATCCCCTTTGAATTCGGTATAACTTCCAGCACCAGACCGTCTTGCTGTACCGCAGCAAGACAGAATTCTTCCGTTATCAGCTTTTTCGGAACGTCTCTAAAATAATCAATCGCATGATCAAATGTCTTTAGCCATTCTTTCTGTTCTTCGCTCAAAGCCATCTCTCACTCCTTCAATCAATCTTCAAGACGCACAAGCGCTTCTTTCTCCCCATTATACCCTCCGTGCCCCTCCATGTCCTCCGCGCCTCCGTGCGAAATTCTTCACTGCTCACTGTTCATTGCTACTTCCCCACTTTCCTTTCCCCATACGCCTTGATCATCCACGGCAGGGCGTTTGAGATGTTGATGTCGTAGGCCCTGACGTTCAGGTTCTTCTCGTTGTCGCCCAGGTCGCCGTAGGGCTTTATATCCTGGTGGATGAAGCGGGCTTTGTAGAATTCGCGGCGGTTGGGCGCGATGGCGCCGGCTTCCTCCGGTGTGGGGGCGCGGAAGCCCATGAGGAGCTTCTCCGCCACCCAGCGGTTGTGCTCCATCGCCGCGGCAAGCAGCGCCTGGCGCGGGTCAAGGTCAACGCCCGCCTTGATGCCCAGGGAGCGCTGTTTCACCTTAATGAAGTTCGCGGCGCAGCGGTTACTGGCTTTGAGCGCGGAGACGTTGTCGCCGGGACGCCAGTGGCTCACCCAGTTGCTCCTGATTCCGCCCTCCGGGAAATCCCGCGTAACCTGCCCGCCATGCTTGATGGTCGCGGCGGTGGTGTAGTCGTAGGCGAACTTGACCATCATGGGGAGGAGGTCGTCGGCCTGGTGGAGGTCGTAGGAGTTTTCCAGCATCCCGAAAGGCCGGAGGTTCCGGTACTTGCGGTAGGCATCGCCCACTTCATCCACCCGCGCCAGCATCGACACGATGGCGTGGGAATGCTGCTGTCGCACGAGGATCGCGGCCTCGGAATCGTAGACCGACTCGCTCAAGTACAGCGCCGCCTCCAGAGCCTCGGTGGAATCCGGCACAGCTGCGGCAATGGTGAGGTAGCTGTTCTTGTCTGCGGCGGCTTCCTCGATATAGGCCGTGACCGAGGGGTCCTGGAAGCGGGCCTTGATGAACTCCACCTCGATGTCGGTGAAGTATTCTTTTGATGAAACAAGTTCGTCCGTCTCATACCCACCCAGGTCGCGGTAACGGTGGACAACCTCGTCGAAGAACGGGCGGAGCCGCCGCTTGAGCGAGGCCATCTCGACATCCGCGTTCTCGTCGATAAAGGTGATGAGCGTCTTCACCCCCCGCGTCACGAAGTTCGGGAAGTGGCAGAGCTGCGCCGCCTGCATTCCCAGGCTGACGCCCATATTCGACATCCCCAGGATTACGAGGTGGACGCGCATCGGGGAGTCCTCGGTAATTGGCTCGCGGTCCAGCGGCGCGTAGGTGATCTCGGCGCCGGCTTTGCCGCCATGATACGAGTTATCGACAAAGACCTTCTGCGCCCATTCGTCGCAGAAGTTGAACGGCACAAAGTCGATATTGTCGATGCCGGGGATTCCCTCGCGCTGGAACGCGGCGAAGGTCAGGTGATCGTTAAAGAGGACGCAGCAGCGCAGTTTTACGGCGAGCGCAGCAGCCGCGGCAATCGCCGAAATGATTTGAAGGCACTCGATGTTGCGCGAGTCGTGCGCGTCCTCACCTGACTCCCCAAGCAGGAACACTTCCTTGCATTTTTCGATGTGGAGCCTCTCGATGCTCTCGCGCGAAACCCTGTTCCCGCGCACCAGGGTGACGTTTTTTTCCTGGCGTTGGCTTAACACGGCGAAAAGCGCCTCGCGCACCGCCGGGACGTTTTCCGCTACCATCACCACGACCTCGCCCTTGTCCGCGAGCTGACTCACCAGGCCCCCGCAGATGCTGTTGAACCCGATGACCACGGCATGGCCGGAAAAGTCGTAAAAGACCTCGCCGTTGCCGACGTTTTCAATGCGCTGGAAAATCGTGTTGGTCAAGAGCGCCACGAGGCCGCCGCCGAAAAGAATCATCCCCGAGAGGTTCGTGAGGAAGATGAGCCAGCGCTCAAAGCCGGAGCTGTTCTCAAACCCGCCCACGTCGATGAAGTTGAATACCATGTCCCAGAAGCGGAGGTCGCCCGTCTCGTCCGGGGGCGGCGGGTAGAGGAGCGCCCGCGCCGCGAGCAGCAGCGCGAAAACCGCTGTGGCGACGGCAAGGAAAAAGAGAAGCTGCTTCCCAAGGCCGCCTGAAATCACGCGGTCAACGGCGCGGCGCAGTTTGTCGAGGGTTTTTTTCATGGATTTGCTCCTTTGAGCGTTTATTTTTCAGAGAATTATACAATTCCCGATAAGGTGCTTCAAGTGCGGAACTCATGACAAATCTACATCACTTATCGCTTGTTTATCTTGCTTATCAGCTGCACTTCCGCGCCCTCCGTGTCCCCCGCGCCTCCGTGCGGAATTCTTCACTCCTCACTCCTCACTGCTCATTGCTAATTGCCCCTTCCTCATTCCTCTCGCCAACTACGTTGGCGCACTCCTTCCTAACTCCTCCCTCACCGCCTCTTGCAGCCTTTCCGGCACGAACTGGAGCGCGTCTGAGTTCTGTTTCACGGCCAGAAGGCAGAGTTCCACCGTTATGAGTTTTTCGGGCACGTCGTCAAGGGCCCTCCAGTTGTCCCTGACAATCGCCTCGTGAATCGAAACCGCCTCCTTCCTATAGGGAAGGGCTTTTTCATTGTCGCCCATGTGTTCGTAACAGAGGCTTATGCCAAAATATGACATGGCGGTGTCGGCATGGTTTTTCCCTAGTTGTTTTTCCCTTAGTTCCCTTGATTTCTCATAATAAATAATCGCGTTTTGATACTCGCCCGAATTGTGGCAAAGCGACGCAATGTTGTTGTAGGCCCTTTCCAAGGTGTGATTATCCTTGTCGAGAAGTTTTTCGTAGACCGCTGCCGCTTCTTTCAAATACTGAACAGCGCGGGCCTGATCACCCATTCTGTAGTAACAAAGGGCGATGTTGTTCATCGAAATGGCAGTATGGGTGTGGGTTTTCCCAAGCAGTCCCTCAAAGGCATCCAAAGCCTTAACGTAATTTTCAAGGGCCTTTTTGAGATCGGCCGGGCGAGAGAGCGTGTAAGCAAGGCCCATGGCGTTGTATGTTTCCGCCGTCTGGACGCTTTTTCCTGCCGCCTCATATTGAAGCTCAAGGGCCGCATGGTAGTTTTCAAGCGCACCGCCTGCCTTTCCGAGGCGCAGGAGTGCGTTCCCGGCAAGCAGGTGTGAAAACGCGATGGCCTTTGTGTTTTCGGCGTGGAATGTTTTTCGCGCCAGAAGCGCCCGCTCAATAAGGGGCAGTTCTTCTTCGCTGTCGTTCATGCCATACGCAACGCCGGCAACCTCACACGCGCGGATTGTTTTTTCGTCCTCCGCGCCAAAAGCCCCTTCGCAGGTCTTAAGGAGCCGGAGCGCGAACTTCAGGATCAACGGCTTGTCGCTGAAAACACTCATCAAAAGAATTACCATAGCGTCATAAAACCGGTACAGCGCCTCCTTGTCCTCCCCCTCGTCAATCTCAAAATATTTTTCCATTGAATAACGCCGCCCGCCTTCGGCAGCGATGGAATCTTGCTCAAGCAATAAACGCCAATACCTCCCGATCTCGTACATATCCTTTTGATAGATATAGTTGAAGACTTTGATGTCCATGAGGAACTCGTACAGCCTGTCCCACGAGCCAAGCGCGGCAAGCTGGTGGGGAAGCTCATCGCACCTTCTGCTGAACGAAACATCCCCGTTTGTTTCCATGTACGCGGCGATTCGTTCGCGGCAGGGAGCTTCGGTGGCTGCGTTGCCAACTTCGTTGGCTTGCAGGTAGAGCTTCGCCACGGCGTCGGCCATCATGTCGTTGGAGAAGGTGACGAGGCCGTTCACCGCCGCGAGGTGGCCTGTCATGCCGTTGGAGAGCTGCGACCAGTAAAGGGGCGCGGCCCCCGATATGCCGAGGATCTCCGTCTCGGAAAGGCCGCCCCGCGAGACGGCGATGAGGGAGAGGATGTCGCGGGGGAGGCCCTGTTGGGTTTCGCCGCTGTCGAACGTGCCCTCGACCCGCTTGAGGATCAGGCTGAAAAGGCCCTCGTAGTCAGGAGCGGCGAGGTAGTGGGCTATCTGGGCGTTTAGTTTCTCGTGCACGCCGAAGACGCGCAGCTCGTCGAGGACGGCGATGAGCGCAAGGGGGTTCTCCGACTCCCTGTCGGACGCGATGCGCTCAACCTGCTCAGGCAAGAGCGCCTTGCTGTAGGAAGCGAGGTACTCAACGATGAGGCGCTTCCGGCTCTCAAGGGGGAGGCTGTCAACGGCGAGCTTCGCGCCGCAGAGCCGGTCGAGGGCCTCAACGCTCTTGTCGCCTGTCTGCGCGGAGAAGATGAACTTCACGTTGTCCGGGGACGGCGGAATCCAGTTGAGGAGCTTGGCGTTGTCCACGTCCTCAAGGCGGTCCAAGCCGTCAAGCACGATGATGAGAGTGGAGTTCGCCGGCAGGGAGTAAAAGAGGCGCTGTAGGGCGTCCTTCTGTTTGTCGCCGCCGGCACTGTCACCCGTCCTCATTTCGCCGATTGCGTTTGCGCCGCTTTCTTCTATATATAAGTGATAGTTCTCCCTTATCTCGCTAATCAAAGCTTCGGTAATCTTCCGGTAGTTGCCCTCGCTCTGCGACATTCCGATGAAGTGGTACACGATGGCCGGGTGCTGGTTTGAAAGCCTCTCCATGATCCAGTTCGCAAGGAGGGAGCTTTTCCCCATACCGCTCCCGCCTATAATTGCCATCGCCTTTTCCTTGCCTCGGGCGAACTCGTCCAGGGCGGCGTACCAGTCGGGGCGCGGCACGTAGACCCGCGTCCTCCCCTTGAGGAAGGCGTACTGGCTGAGGCGTTCTTTCTCAAAGGGGCTCAGGGTTTTTTCGGGGAAGAGTTCGTCAACCAGCGCCTTGAAGTCGCTTTCAACCTGGAGCCCGAGCTGCTCTATCGAGCCGTATTCTTTTAGGGGGTAGACCTGCTGTCCCCGGATGGCGTCCTTGAGCTCGCGGAGCATCTTTTCGGCGTGGCTGCCGGAGGGCTCCCTGAACTCAGGCGGCGTTTCCAGCGCGGGGGAGCGGAAGTAAAAGTACGCGTTCATCCTCTCGGCTGAACGCAAGACCCCTTCCTGTATCTCGATTTCGGTGATGCTCGTGCCTTCGGCGAGTTCGGCGGCAATCCACGGGTAGTCGCGGAAGACGGCGGTGTTCCTGGCGATGGCGGCGATTTCCGCCTCCGACTGCACCCAGCCGTAGCGCTCGCCCAAAAGCCCGATGAAGAAGGGCTTTGTCCGGCGCACTTCATTGAGGCAGATCTCGAAGACCTTGCCCTGCCGCGCTTCCTCCTCGCTGATGCCCCAGCGCAGGTCGAGCTCGAACACGCCCACGCCACGCTCCTCGGCGTAGCGCCTGAGTTCCGGGAAGATCCTCGTTACCAGGTACCCGCGCTCCTCCAGCATGTCGCGGAAGGTGGAGGAGATGAAGATGCGGATGAGCCGCGTGTCCTTGAAGCCGTAAGACGGCTTTCCGCCAAAATTCGATCTTTCGCTGTTTTCGATCACTTAGGCAGGAGGGCGAGGAAGCCCGCTTCGTCGAGGATCTTGACGCCGAGTTCCCGCGCCTTTTTGTTCTTGGACGAGCCGGACTCCGGGTCGTTGGTAACAAGGTAGGNGAGATCCTTCACCACCGAGCTTTTCACCGTCCCGCCNAGGGCCTTCACTTTTCCTTCGGCCTCGCTCCTCTTGAGGCTTTTGAGTTCGCCGGTGAAGCAGAACGACTGCCCGTCCAATGATACTGTCTTTGCCATGATATGCTCCTTTGGCATTATAAATTATTTCCGCGCTTTTTCAATGAGTGGTCACGCACGGTTTTTGGGACTTTCTTTCAAAATCCTTCATTAAAAGGGAATTATACTATTCCCTTTAAGTTGTTTGTCAATCTATCCTCACCTTAATAAGATGAAGGGGACATGGACAGCCGGGAATTGCAGGACATTCTAAGCCGGAACATCAGGCTGTACCGCCGAATCCGGGACATCTCGCAGTTGGACCTGGCCGAAAAGGTCGATGTGTCCGTCAACTTCATCTGCAACGTCGAGAACGGCGAGCGCTGGATGTCCGCCCCCACCCTGGCCCGGCTTGCTGCCGCCTTGGGCGTCGAGCCCTTTGAGCTGCTCAAGCCGCTTGAGCCCCTGCCGCCTGCAATCTCGCGCCTTTTGACCCAGAGCTTTGACGAGGCCGTGGCCGAGGTGACCAAGGCGCTGTACCACGTCCGCGACTACTACTTGCTGGAAGACAGGCCGGTGACCGACCCGCGTAAGCTGAAGCAGGGTGAGGGCGGCAAGGCAGGCAGGCCGAGGAAACAGTGAACAATGAGTAATGATAGAACTTGTTTTTCCTTTGCTTACTGTTAATTGCTCATTTTTATCAAGCTTTCCACACGCCTGCGTATCCCCGTGATGATGATTTTGATCCCCTTGGGGGTTGCTCTCTCCATATCCTCATAGTTGAACAGCGCGGGAACCATATCCGCCAGCGCGGTCAATTCATCGGCAATCTCGGCGAGTTCGTTCTGTAGTTCGTTATTTAGTTTCATGGGATTATATAAAAAAAAGAAGGGAAACGTTCAAAAAATTACAAAAGATTTTTATGCCCTGCCTCCGCTTCGCCTAACGTGGCGGGGAACGGCGCGTTTCCCGCCACGATTGAGTCCCAGGCGCGTTTCATTTGGAGCGCGCAGCTTCGCGGCGGGATGCCGCCGGTCAGCGTCCCCAGTCCGGGGCAGAGGACGCTCGATATGCGCGTTCCGCCTGATTCGTTGAAATTGCCGACAGCGATGAGCGCGGCCCTGAACGCCAGGTATGCGTTGACCGTGTTTGAAACATCGGCGGGAACCCTCATCGTGGGGGCCGAGACCAGGTACGGGATTTTCGCGCTGCCGGTTTCGATGACTGCGGCGGCGCCGACCGGAATCTCCCCGTGAAACTTCGCGCGGATAAGCTCTTGCGAGCGCCGCTGCAAGTCCCATCCAAAGTAGCGACTGTACGCCAGGTCGATGTCCATGAAGCCGAATGAATTCGCGGGGCTGATAATCGCATCGCAAACTTCGTTTGCGTTAGCCAAATCAAAAATGTCCCCGTAAGACACATCGACGCCCTCGCGGCCGCCGAAAACGGCTTCCCACGCGTCAACGATTCGCCTGTTGGCGTCCCTTAAAAAAACCTTCATGGTTTAGTCGCTCCTTTCACCTTCATCGCCGCTTCTATCCGGGCTTTTAATTTTTGGGGGACGCAACGCAACGCACCTGGATCTTCCTTCACCGCCTGGAGGCAGAACTCCGGCGTTATCAATTCTTCCGGCGCGTCCCCAAACGCCTGGTAGTCTTCTTTGATTTTTTCCAGCCAGAAGCCTGAGTCAAGGGGCTTTTCCGCTACCCGCCACCCCCTTTCTCTCCTATCTGCCATTGCAACTTTCTCAAACAGGATTTTGGGGACGAACAAAAAGGCCCGGCTGTTTTGCTTCACGGCGGCCAGGCACAGGGCTTCGGTCTTGAATGCGTGGGGGACGAAGCGCAGGGCCATGCCGTTTAAGCGCACCGCAGTGAGGCAGAACGCTTCCGTCAACAAATCTTCCGGCGCGTCCTCGAAAGCAGCCGCGCAGGGGTCTTTTTTGATTTTTGCAAGCCAGAAGTTCCGGTCAAGGGGCGCATCGTTTTCAGCCATCGTTTCTACCCTCCATCTTCTTTGCCTTCACTTCCCCTTCCACCGCGCATAGCTCTCCGCCGCAAGCGCTTTGAGTTCCCCGCTTTGCTTCCCCTCCGGTATGAGGCGTATCGTCAAGCCGTTCTGCCCCACGAGCTTGCGGCAGAACTCTGGTGTGAGGAGCTTCTCAGGCAATTTGAGGTAATGGTTGCCTGAGTAGTGTTTGAGGTCGTCCAACCATTGGGCCTCGGTGATAGCATCCTTGCGGGCGGCTACTTCGGCGCGGAGCTTATCGGGCACGAACCGGAGCGCGTCGTCGTCGATGTACACAGCGGCGAAACAGACTTCAGGGGTGCGGAGGTGGAGGGGCATTTTGCCCAGGTGTTCAGGCGCGTCTTGGAGCGCGGCAATGCACAGCTCTTCGGTGAGCATTTCAGGCGGCGGCGGGTTGTCCCAGTCGATACCCCCGTCGGCGGCTTCGGAAACCCAGTCGTTGTAGGTGAAGTCTTTGTGGTAATCGTCGTTGCCTTCCTCGGCTTCGTCGCCAACTTCGTTGGCGTTCTCATCGGGCTCAACGATGCCGCGTTCTTCGGCTTCTTTTGCCTGGGCCTGTTTTGCTTCAATAGACTTGATACGCGTCCTGGTAGCATGGTG
>JGI24698J34947_10001390_pt1 | contig 12727 bp, 11 predicted proteins | sample TergutMp193P3_FD_34947 | JGI IMG/M metagenome (IMG submission 34947)
CCCCCCCCCCCAATGAAAATCAATTATTCAAAATTGCCGTATTAATTTCAATCCTCTGGATTGCAATTCAGGTTGTGCTTATTGTCTGTTTCTGGGGATATAATCCTCAGGAAGGCGATATTGCGTTTCACATTTCCACGGCGCAGCGCTGTTCGGACAACGGACAATGGTATCCTATGATGGAAGATGTTTATTCCGACTATATTGCAGCACAGGGTTTTATCAATTTTCTCATTCTGCAACTTTACATTTTCGGGACGGTAAATTTCAACGCCGTATTGAACTTATTGATGAATATTGCGATGCTGTGCGAAGTATATTACCTCGGGAAAAAATTCTTCTCAAGGCGTACGGGGCTTATTTCCGTCATTATTTTTTGCCTTTTATATTCCAATCTGGTAATCGCCCCGGGAGCGCTCACGGAAGTTCCCTTTGTATTTTTGTGCTTGAGCGCCTTATGTCTTGTGTTTTCCGGAAAATGGAAATATATTGCTATAGCCGCCATATTGTTCGGTCTTGCAAACTGGATTCGTCCGCTGGCAATCATATTTCTTTTTGCTTCGGCAGTGTATTTCATTATCACAAAAGCCAGGGTTTGCAATTATATTGCCCTGATTGTTCCATATATACTGGTGCTTTTCGTTATTGGAACGGCGACTGAAAGGAAAATAGGTTATTTTGTCTATCAATCTAAAATATCAGGCATCAATCTTTTGAGGACTTCACATGACAAGGCCAAAGGAAATTACTATCTTTTCGGTACAGACGATGTTAATTTTATTGAAAACAGCAGTTCGGTAACTTTTGCGGAAAAAGACTCTATCTGGAGAGATCGTTCGTTCAAGTGGATAAAGGAACATCCGGTGAGGTATATTTCCATGTTCCTTTTAAAAGTTCCTATTTTATATGCCCACGATACTTGGGGATTCAAATGGAATTTTGGTAGTGAAGCGGACATTACAGCAAAGTTTATGCAAGGGGATGAATCCTTAAAAAATGCGTTTATTTTAAAATTATTGAGCAATATTCTGCAATCAATTCCATATTATCTTACATTACTGCTTTTCTTTTACGGACTGTGGATAAACCGCAGGGAAATTTTATCCGTCAAATCAATTTTTCTCGTAATACTTGTATCCGGCACTGTTACCACTTGTATTTTCGTTGCTTCCCCGCGCTATCACTATCCGTTTATGTTTTCCATCATAATCTATGCGGCCTGGGGACTTGATACATTTATTGAAAGGAAAAAAAGATGAAAATAATTTTTCTATCTTCCCCACATGGCAAACTTAACCTTGGAATTCGCAAACGGAACTCCTCTTCGCTACGGCGAAAATTCGCATCAGCAGGCGATGTTCTACAAAGACCCAAACTGCACGGAAGCNAGTTTGGCAACCGCCGAGCAACTGCACGGCAANGAACTCTCCTACAACAATATTGTTGACGCGGATGCCGCCCTTGAAATGATTCGGGAATTTTCGGATTCAAATACGGTTGCCATAATTAAACACCTTAATCCATGCGGGCTTGCTACCGGGGCTAACCTGGCAGAGGCTTTTTGTGCGGCTTGGGAAGGCGACCCTGTGAGCGCATTCGGCTCGGTTATTGCGGCTAGCAGAAAGGTTGACTTGAAAACTGCGGAATTGCTAAAGGGCAAGTTCGTTGAAATCCTGCTCGCTCCAGATTTTGATGCGGATGCCCTGGAATTTTTGAAAAACAAATCAAAGGATATTCGCCTGCTCAAGGTTGGCAAAATTGAACCCGCCAAGGCCTGCAAGGTTTACAAGCACGTGATTGGCGGAATGCTGGTTCAGGATAGAGATATTGAGGTTTGGGAAAAATTTGAATGTGTAACAAAAGCACAGTTTCCAAAAGAAAAAACAGAACTTGCAAAATTTTCATGGCTGGTCTGCAAACACACAAAATCCAATGCCATAGTTGTGTGCCATGAGTATAAGCCCGGCTACTTTATGATTTTAGGCCTGGGACCCGGGCAACCCAACCGCATAGATTCAAATTTAAGGCTTTGCCAGCCAAGGGTTAAGGACAATATGTCAAGAATATCTCTTGCCAAAGAGCAAATCGGCGAAATGGTCATGGCTTCCGATGCCTTTTTCCCCTTTGCCGATAATATAGATGCCTCAAACTCCGCCGGCATCAAGTACATAGTGCAGCCCGGAGGTTCCAAAAAAGACTCCGAGGTCATAGAAGCCTGTGATAAGTACGGCATAGCAATGGCTTTTACCGGGACCAGGCATTTCAGGCATTAACTCCTGAAATTTACTATATTTATGGACTATGAAATCCGTTAAACTCTCATTGTTTTCTCTGTTCGTTTTCTTTGCCGTATTCACCGCCTGCGGGAAACCGTCTGCGGAGGCTAAGGCTTCTGGCGATTTTTACGAAGAAATTTCACGCCTTAACAGGGTTCTTTCCGAAATCAACCTGAAATACGTGGAAGATGTTGACCCCGGCGAAATAACGGAAGCCGCCATAAGCGGAATCCGCTCCGTGCTGGACCCTAATACCATGGTTCTTGACCCCAAAGCCAGCGATAACCTGAAACTCGCAACAGACGGCGAGTATGGCGGCATTGGCATACATATAGGCATGAGGGATAACATGATAACCGTAATTTCCCCCATGGCCGGGACCCCTGCATACAATCTGGGCATAAGGGCAGGCGACAGAATAACCCACATAAACGGCAAGCCAACCAAAGACCTGAACCTGGACGAAGCCGCCGACAGATTGCGAGGCAAAGTTGGAACCGCTGTTACGGCAACAATAGTACGTGAAGGAACTGCGGCGCCCTTTGATGTTACAATAACCAGAGCAAAAATCGTTGTTCATGCGGTTCCGTTTGCCGGCATGCTGGATAAAGGCATTGGCTATATACAACTCGGCACCTTCAATTCAAAAACCGCAAGCGAACTGGAAGAAGCAATCAACAACCTTAAAAAACAGGGCATGAAAAAACTGATACTGGATTTGCGTTACAATCCGGGCGGGCTTCTTAACCAGGCGATAGAGGTCAGCGAATTATTCTTGAAAAAGGGAAACCGCATAGTAAGCACCAAGGGACGCGTTGTAAATTCCGAAAACAATGCGGCAAAAAACGGCATAATAGATGAGCATACGCAAATCGCCGTGCTTGTAAATCAGGGAACGGCAAGTGCTGCGGAAATTGTTTCCGGAGCATTGCAGGATTGGGACAGAGCAATAGTAGTTGGCAAAACAACCTTTGGCAAGGGAAGCGTTCAAACAATTTTTCCGCTGGATAACGAAGGCAGAGCCTTGAAACTCACCACCGCCTTTTATTACCTGCCCTTTGGCCGTTGCGTCAACAAGCCGGAGCAGGGAATAAGGGGGCATGGATTGCGCGGCGCAAATGCTTCGGATGATTCCGAAGATTCCGTAGCAGACACCATTGCAAGAGATACGGCCGTGCGCGACACCCAGGTTTTCTATACGGCAGGCGGGCGAAAGATGTATGGCGACGGCGGCATAACCCCCGATGTTGACATAGAGCAAAAGGCAATTCCATGGATAGCACAGGTTCAGGAAAGAATGTCTCTGTATTTCCGTTTTGCCGTTAAATACCGTTCCCAACTGGGCGATGCGGCTTCAAAAATAGATTCCACCTGGCAAGCCCCGGACTCACTTTTCAAGGCCTTTAGAGAATTTTGCGCAGCCGATACAAACTTTGCAAAAATAAAGAGCAACGCCCAGACAATAACGGATGCCGTTGAAGATGCCTTGATCAAGGAGCAGAATATCATTTACGGTGATACTTCCAAGGTTCTGAAAGATACCCTGATTACGGCAAAAATAGCGGAACTGCGCGCTGCTCTTGCAAAGCAAAATGAAACTCAGGCGCTTGAGATAAAAAACTACAGCATAAACGCTATTAAAAGAGAGTTGATAGCCGCTGCCAAAGGGGAAGAAGCCCGCATTGCCTGGATGCTCAAGGATGATGCCCAGTTGGAAGAAGCCCTGAAATATTTGCGCAACGATGCGCTTTACAAAGACAAAATGAAAGCGCAGCCAAAACCAAAGGACAGTAAAAAAACTTCGGGAAAAAAATAGTTGAGAGAATGACGAATAATTCGGTGATAGTGGAGCCGCTTGGCAGGTTTGTGCAACGGGGAATTAGCGGCACAATTCGCTACATTGTATTTATTCTGGAAGCGCTCAGGAATGTTTTTGCCGCAATTNGGTGCCATCACCTGACTGTTGAGCAAATGTACCACATAGGCATAACAAGTATTCCGCTTGTTGCTACAACTTCCATTTTTACGGGCAGCATAATGAGCTGGCANTTGACCTATCAGTTTGCAGACATGATTCCCCTGACTTATGTTGGAATGGCCGTTGGAAAATCCGTTATGACGGAACTTGCTCCTATTTTAACCGCCATGGTTTTGGCCGGGCGCGTGGGTGCCTCAATGTGTTCCGAACTCGGCACAATGGCTGTAACCGAGCAATTGGATGCCTACAGTGTTCTGGGAATGAATCCATATAAATTCTTGATAGTCCCGCGCATTTCCGCCGCAGTCATAATGGTTCCCGTCCTAACAATTCTCAGTATTTTCGTCGGGCTTTTGGGCGGGTTTGTAGTGGCATATCTCTACAAAGAAGTTACCTTTCACATGTTCTTTTCCGGAGTCAGGTTAAGCTACAGGGACTGGGATTTTATGGTTGGCCTGATAAAGGCAGCGCTCTTTGGATTTTTTATTTCCGGCTATGCCTGCTATTTTGGCTATTACACCATAAACGGTGCGGAGGGGGTTGGCAAAAGCACAAAGGCAACCGTTGTGTTCAGCATGACTTCCATTTTAATAGGCGGCTTTGCGCTATCCAAGATTTTGCTTATTTAGGCGGAATTTACAAGTCACACACTAATATAGTGGCATCGTCTATCAGTTCATTTTCTTCGCAAAAATCATCAACTTTTTTCAAAAGGCTTTCCACAAATTCCTTGCAGCTTCCGTTTATGGTATTTCGCATGAGATCGTAAATACGCTTGTGGCCAAACTGTTCCTTGGCGCTGTTCATGGCTTCGTTTATTCCGTCCGTATAAAGATTTATTCGGTAATCGCCGCCCAAATTCAGAACCTTGTCTTCTATGGTTATGTCCGGCATAATGCCTATGAAAAGTCCCGATGACTTTAACAGTTCTATTTCGCCGGTCTGTTTATTGATAAGGGGAACGGGATTATGCCCTGCATTCGTATATATGAGTTTTCTTGTGTCTTTTTGCCATATTGCGTAAAAAACAGTTATGAACTTTCCGCTGTCTATCTCTGTTACCAGGGTTTTATTTATGTCCTTTAATGTTTGAGCCGGGCTTATGCCGTTTAAGGGCGAAGATTTCAGCATTATCTTAAACATGCTCATCATCATTGCGGCTGCCGTTCCATGCCCGGATACATCGGCAACTACAAGGGCAATCACTCCGTTTTCCAGTTCAAAGCAGTCGTAGTAGTCTCCGCCAACTTCCAAATTGGCCTTGTAGTCCGCAAATACATCGGAAAGTCCCTTTGGAAAACTCGACGGCAAAAGCTGCTGCTGTATCAGGCTTGCCTGCTGCAAATCAACTTTCAGGAGACGGTGTGCCTTTTGCAGTTCTTCATAAATTGTCTTCAATTTTTCATTTGCCTTTCTCAATGCCTCATGAGTGCTGAAGGATTCCATTATCAGCCCGGCGTGCGCAACAATTGAATACATCATTGCAACATCGTCTCCGGTTATCGCGGCATGATTTGTAAGGTCCATAAAAAGCAGGCCTTCGCATTTAAACTGCTCGCATTTAATGCACTTGTGCCGCCTGTCATCTTCCGATATGGCTTCCGTGGCAAGCCCGGCATCCAGATTTGTCCAGCAGTACTGGTTTTCCGAAGCATAGCAGGGGCAATCCGTTCTCTGGCAGTTTTTAACTTTCCAGCATTCTTCCATTACTCTTTTGAGCAGGGGAAAAACAATATAAGAATTGCATCCGAGCAATGAGAAGGAATCGGAGTCAGGAACGGGATCTGCCAGAATGTGCTTGTTGCAAAAAATTGCATCGGCATATTCGCCGGCCATAAAATGTATTTCCGCTCGAAAATCCTTCAGTACTTCTTCGTTAAAGCCAACGCTATGCAGGGGTTTCAGGCAAAAATTATCACTGTCAATGCCCAAAACCATAACCCTGTCGTAACCGGCCAGGTCTCTAAACCCCAAACACAAGCCATTGAACACGCCTTCAATGTTTTGCGCCTGCGCAGTTATTTTCCCGATTTCACCGGACGTTGAATATGCAAGCAACTGCTTGCGGAGCATTTCTGTTAAGCCAAGAGACTCTGTACTTGCCGGTGCGGACGAGGTCATCTACGAAGAAAATAGAAATTTAGAAATCTTTACGGCATCTTTATCCCAAGTAAATACAGGATAACCTTCATATTCGTAAATATATTTTAGCATTATAGCAAAGATAGAAATATCTCCGCACATTTTGCGGAGATTATGCTGTTTAATCTCCGCAAAATATCTTCGCCTACCCCAGCTTGCTTATAAAATACCCCGCTGCAACTGCTGTTCCAATAACGCCTGCCACATTTGGCCCCATGGCGTGCATCAAAAGGAAGTTTTGCGGATCGTATTTTGCTCCTACAACCTGGCTCACACGTGCCGCCATAGGCACTGCGCTTACACCGGCCGAGCCTATTAAAGGATTAACCGGATTCCCCGGTGAAAGAACATTCATTATCTTGGCAAACAGCAAACCGCCTGCCGTGCTCACTCCAAAGGCTACAACGCCAAGAGCTATAATCAAAATTGTGGTCGGGCGCAGGAATAAATCCGCTTGCATGGTCATGCCAACGCTTGTGCCCAGGAAAATTGTAACCACATTTATAATCTCGTTTTGAGATGCCTTTACCAGCCTATCCACAACTCCACATTCCCTCAACAGGTTGCCGAGCATTAACATGGCTATAAGAGCGGAAACATCTGGAACAACTATTATGCAGAATACCATAACAACCAGGGCAAATACAATTTTTTCCAGACGGCTAACCGGCCTGAGCGACTTCATCCTGATTCTGCGTTCCTTTTCCGTTGTCATCAATTTCATAATAGGCGGCTGAATTAAGGGAACAAGAGCCATATAAGTATATGCCGCAACCGCTATGGGGCCCAGCAAATGCTTTGCCAGTTTATTTGAAAGAAATATGGAAGTGGGACCATCTGCGCCGCCTATAATGCCAATGCTCGCACCCTCGCCAAGGGTAAATACCCCGCTCGAAACCGCTACAAAAGCCGTAAAGAGAACGCCAAGCTGCGCCGCGCCACCCAAAAGCAAAGTGCGGGGGTTGGCTATAAGAGGGCCAAAATCCGTTAATGCGCCAACGCCCAGAAATATGATTGGGGGGAAAAGTTCAAGCTGAACGCCCTGGCTGATATAGTAGTAAAGCCCCTCAAAAGGAACAAACATACCCTGAATATTCCAGCCGCCATCGTAAAAAAGACGGGTTGGCAAATTTGTTAAAAAAGAGCCGAAGGCAATGGGCACCAGCAAAAGCGGCTCAAACTCCTTTTTAATGCCAAGGTATAGAAGCACGCTTGCCACTACCCACATTATCAACATTGAGTTGGTTATTGAACTAAAACCCATGTTGGCTATCATATCTCTGACTACTTCCATTTTGTCCTCTTCTCCGAATTTCTATGTACTTTCAATTTTGCTTTGCGCAGAAGCATCTATTTTGCTGGGGTTATCCAAAACCACAAGTTCAATATGCGTTGTTGGAATGAACATAAGTTTGCCATACTTCATTATGTATATGAACTTGTTTTCGGATTCCATTTTTCTGCACAAGCGAACATATTCTTCCTTGGCCTTTACAGCATCGGCTTTAAAATAAAACCTTATTTTCTCACCGGAAATCAAATGTATGGTGATTGTATAGTTATCAAGCCCATTTTCTTCAAAAGCAGAAGCCATAAAACCTCACCTAGCCTATTGTGAGCAAAACCTGGCCTTCCGCAACCGCGTCGCCTTCCTTAACATTTATCGCCTGAACGATACCCGGTGCCGGTGCATATATGGGAGTTTCCATTTTCATGGCTTCCAAAACTACAACTTCCTGGTTTACGTCAACCTTAGTGCCTACAGCTACCTTTATTTTCATAACCTGGCCGGCCATTGGGCTTAACACGGAACCAGCGCCGGCAGGTGTCGGGGCTGTTGGTGCTGTTGGGGCAATCCCTTGCGGTTGCCCAACAGCAGGTGCCGGAGCAGCAACTTGCGGTTGCCCCGTAACAGGTGCGGAAGCGGCGTTTTCGCCTAGAACTTCTACGGCAACATCATAAGTTTTGCCTTCTAAAGTGATGCGGAGTGTTTTCATAACTATTCCTTCTGGTTAAACCTTGTGTGTGTGGAGCGAAACTCTGCCTTGAATAGCCCAAGTCCAGTCCATTGTGTTCAGGGGTTTGAATTTTACAACGTTAACGGCCTTCCCGCCAAGGGCGTGGGCTGCCGCCGCGCTGATAATTGCTACAAATTGCTCATCGCTCAAACCGGGATGAATTGTTTTTGCTCCGGCAGACGAAGTGACAACAGGAGCCGATTTTGGCGCCTCTACCTTTGCCAAGCCGAGAATTTTCACGACATAGCTAACCAAAGCTACTATGCCCCACAAACCGGCTAAAACGCAAANCACAAGCACAAAGCCAAGGCTNTGGAATGTGAGCAAATCCGCAATTTCATACTTGGAAACCGTGCCGTCTTTGGCTTTATATGTTTCTCCGAGTTTGAGGGTAGCCATATTTTCGTTTACATCTGCCTTGCCGGCGGCTTCTTCCAAAACTTTTTTGGCTATTGCGCTTTCGGAGTAGGTTTTGTAAAGAACCTGCTCGTGACCCTCGTGGTCTTTTACAACTCTTAAAACTACCAGTGAGTCTGCTTTCCCGTCTTTATGGGTAGCCCATTGGTAATGCCCAACAACTTTGCCGTCCTTGTCTTTTACATCCAAAACGGCAGAAAGCCCAACCGGTTCGGCCGTTGGAACGGGCGGAGGAGTTTCTTGAACCGGTGGCGGAATAACTTCCTGAACAGGTGCTTCCTGCGGTGCTTCTTCGGAATTCTGCGTTGAGTCTGGTATCATAGCGGTATCAATCCATGCTTTTTAGGTGGGCGCGTAGAGCGTTTGGTTAACGAGAAACGCAAAGCCAGGGCAATGCGGTATCTGGTTTCTGATGGCTCTATCACATCTGTTATCATATTGGTTTCTGCTGCTTGCCAGGGGCTTGCAAATTTATCGCGGTATTTCTCAATGAGTTCTGCCTTTTTCGCTTTTGCGGCGGCTTCGCCGCCTTCTGTTTTTGCAGCATCTATCTCTTTTTTATACACAACGGGAATTGCGCCTTCTGCGCCCATAACCGCAATTTCTGCGCAGGGCCAAGCATAAACAAAATCTGCGCCCATGTCTTTGGAGCACATCGCAAGATAGGAACCGCCATAAGCCTTGCGCATTATAACGGTTATTTTTGGAACGGTTGCGGCGGCGTAGGCAAAGAGCATTTTTGCGCCGTGCCTTATTATGCCTCCCCTTTCCTGAGCAAGGCCCGGCATAAAACCCGGAACATCTACAAGATTTACAACCGGAATATTAAAGGCATTGCAAAAGCGGATAAATCTCGCGCCTTTGTCGGAGCTGTCTATATCCAGGCAACCTGCCTTTACTGCGGGCTGGTTTGCGATTATGCCTACAACCATGCCTTCTATGCGGGCAAAGCCTACAACTATGTTTTTTGCAAAGTCACGCTGAACTTCCAGCCACTGTCCCTTGTCTGTGATTGATTCTATAACCTTATGCACGTCAAAGCCCGCTTTGGAATCTGCGGGTACAAGTTCATTGAGGCTTGCATCTTTGACTTCTGCTATGGCTTCCGGCAAAATATGCGGAGGGTCTTGCAGGTTGTTGAGCGGCAAGAAACTCAGTAGCCTTTTAGTGATTGTTATGGCGTCCTTGTCGTCTTCTGCGATAAAGTGGATGTTTCCGCTTATGCTTGCGTGGGCTTCGGCTGTGCCGAACTGCTCAACAGGGGCTTCTTGGCCTGTGGCTGCCTTAATAACGCTTGGGCCGCATATATACATTTCTGCGTTTTTGCGGGTTTGAATTAAAAAATCCGTTAAAGCCGGACTATATGCCGCGCCGCCTGCGCAAGGCCCGGCTATGATTGAGATTTGGGGAACAAGGCCGGATGCCTGAACATTGCGGTAAAATACCTGACCGTAGCCGCTAAGACCCCATATTCCTTCTTGTATTCTTGCGCCGCCGGAATCGTTTATGCCAACAATGGGAAAGCCTTGCTCGCAAGCCTGCTCCTGAAGGTCGTTGATTTTTTGGGCGTGCATTTGGGAAAGTGAACCGCCGCTAACCGTGAAATCCTGGCTGAACACCGCTACGGAGCGGCCTTCTACATTGCCAACCCCGGTGATAACGCCGTCGCCGGGGAGCCTTTTGCCGGATGGCTTTGCCTGATCTACATGCAGGCCTATTTCTTGAAAAGAGCTTTTGTCGAACAGGGTTTCTACTCTTTCTCTGGCGGAAAGCTGCCCTTTTTCGTGACGTTTTGCGGTTTTATCCGCACCGCCGCCAAGTTTGGCTTCTTCGCGGCGCTTATTGAGTTCTTGGAGCAGTTCGGGACGAATTGGCATTTTAACCTCTATGCTGGGGAGCAGAACTCCGTCAACGCTCCGCCTGTGGATTTTGGGTGCAAAAAGCCGATATTCATATTGCCTGCGCCTTTGCGGGGTGTTTTGTCCAAAAGAGCCACACCCTTGGACTCGGCGGCTGTTAATTCTTGGGCAACATTGTCGCTTTCGTAGGCAATGTGGTGCAAACCGCCCTTGCCCTTGTTGTTCTCTATAAATTTTGCCACCGTAGAGTCTGGGGTGGTGGGTTCCAGGAGTTCTATCCAAACGCCGCCAACATTAAAAAAAGCGGTTTTAACCTTTTGCTCCGCCACTTCTTCAATGTGATCCAGTTTTAAACCGAGCACGTTCTCGTAATAACCGCGGGCTTCTTCTATGGACGGAACCGCTATGGCTATATGATCTATTTTCTTAATCACTTTATACCTCTTTCACGAACTCTATTAAATATAGCAAATTTACGGCAACAAGTCAAGGATTTTTTTGCTTTTTGGCGAATTTAGCTAAAAATTACTAGATTTGCACGATGGGCATCCCCAAAACTCCTTTACCTGTTAGGCTTGTTATTGGTATTCTGGCTGCGGATGGGGAGCTTGCAGGCGAGGCTCGGCAAAAACTCACGGAGCGTTTTGGGGCGGTGGATTTGGAGATGCAGCCCGTGCCTTTTGCGCACACTAACTATTATATGGACGAACTCGGCAAAAATCCCCTCCGTTCCTTTTTGGCTTTTGAGAACAAAATTGAGCGGGAAAGCATTGCCGCCATAAAACTGGAAACAAACGAAATGGAAAAAATCTGGAACAGGGCGGTTAACTTAGACCCTGGCTACATGACTCTTGGGCAATTCTTTTTGGCAACAACCAAAGACCAGCGTCACAGGATTTACCTTGGGCAAGGCATTTTTGCGGAAGTTACCCTTTATTTTGAAAAGGGGCATTTTCACCCCTTTAACTGGACATATCCCGATTATAGAAGCGAAGCCTACATACAATTTTTTGAAAAGGCAAGGGAGCGTTTTGCGTATCACATAGCAACGGGGCATCCTTATAGCATGAGATAACTAACATTCTTCCCATTCCCGTTCTCCTGCGCCAAAATATTTTTCTCCATTAAAGCCTTGATGTCTCGGAGAGCGGTGTCGTGGGAGCATTTGGTGATTTTTGCCCATTTTGCCGTGTTCAGCTTGCCTTTAAAACCGTCCAGCAATTTATTGAGCATAATTCTTTGCCTGCCGTTAAATTCGGTGTTTTTATGCCTATCCCAAAATTCCGCTTTTCGCAAAACGAGGCTTGTTATCTTTTCCGTTTCCAGCAGAGCATTCCTCAAACATTCCAAAAACCATTTCAGCCATTCAGTTATGTCTCTTTCTCTGTGCTGACATTCCTGCAAAACGGAATAATATTTTTTTCTCTCCTTTAAAATCTGCGCAGACATGCTGTAAAACCTTTGAGGCGAAGCATCCGAACGGGTTAGCATTAAATCGGTGATTGCGCGGGCAATCCTTCCGTTCCCGTCGTCAAAGGGATGTATTATGATAAACCAGAAATGAGCTATTGCAGCTTTCAAAATTGCGTCTATTTTAGCCTCGCCGTTAAACCACTCAAAAAACCTATCCATTTCTTTTTTAACAAATTCCGGTTTAGGTGCCTCATAATGAATTTTCTCATTGCCTATAGCACCAGAAACAACCTGCATTTCTTCTGTTCTATACATTCCTGCCGCAATTTTATAAAGCCCGCTCCAACCCGTTGGAAAAAGAGCCGCATGCCAACCGAAAAGTCTTTTTTCGTTAAGCGGCAAATTTGCATTTTGCACGGCATCCATTGCCATATCCACAATGCCTTCCACATTTCTTGGGTTTCTCGCATCGCTGAATTTTTCCAGCCCGAGCCTTCTGGCTATGGATGAGCGAACCTGCGCATAATTCAGTTTTTCTCCTTCTATTTCGGAGGATTTTATAACATCAAGCGTTAAGGTGTTAAGAGCAGTTTCTATTTTCTGCGAAAATCCGAGTGCCTGCAT
>JGI24698J34947_10001391_pt1 | contig 12720 bp, 7 predicted proteins | sample TergutMp193P3_FD_34947 | JGI IMG/M metagenome (IMG submission 34947)
CTTATGACTGATTTTTACGCGCTCATATCCAAATCGGATTACCGTGACATAAGCCTTGATGAGATTTGGTATGAAAAGATAGGAATAATTAATGATACCGCATACGCCGAAGCGTTCCACAGATGGTTCCCGAATCACAAGAACACGGTAGAGTATCTGGATACCAATGCCGCCATGGATGCCCTGGAGCGCGGCGAAGTGGATATGCTCATGGCGAATGAAGGCCATCTCCTGATGTTAACGCATTACCGCGAGCTTACGGGTTACAAAGCCAATGTCATTTTTAATTATTCTTTTGAATCCGCTTTTGCGTTTAACAAGGACGAGCGTATTCTGTGTTCCATTGTTGATAAAGCGCTTAAGGTGATCGATACGAAAATAATATCGGAACAATGGATGCGCAAAACTTATGATTACCGGGCGAAAATGGCGCAGGTACAGCTTCCGTGGATTGGCGGCGCCATTGCCCTTTTGTTTACCGTCCTGTTTGTGGTTATTTTGCTGCTGCGAAAGCATGGCGAAGGAAAACGGCTTGAAAGCCTCGTAAAAGTACGTACCGCCGAACTTAACCAGCAGCATAACCTTACCCACAAGATCAACAACGCCGCGCTGCTCATGCTGGAGGAAACTGATTTGGATGATCATCTCGGCGCAGTGAGCAAGGGCATGCAAATGATCGCCCAATGTATAGAAGTAGACCGCATCAGCATCTGGCAAAATCAATGGAAAGACAACGATGAAAGACTCTATTACACGCTGGTCAGCCAATGGGGCAACGAGGGGCTTCCCCCATTGGACGGAGAAACAGATTTTGTGTATCAGGAGATACTGCCAAACTGGGAAAAATTCTTTAAGGAAAAACTCTGCGTAAACGGACCGATCGAAAACTTTGGAGCGCCTGAGTACGCGCAATTGGGAGCCTTTTCCATAAAATCGCTTTTGGCAATGCCGATCTATGTAAAAAATGAATTCTGGGGCTTTATCAGTTTTGACGATTACCACCGCAAGCGCGTTTTTTCGGAAATGGAAATATATATACTGCGTTCATGGGCTTTACTCGTCGTCGGCGCTTTTCAGCGCAACGAGATTACGCAGGGGATGCATCGTACGCTCAACAAACTGGAAGCCATTATCAGCAACTACAAGGGCATTATATGGAGCATTGACACCGCCGGCATTGTCACCACATTCAGCGGACAGTTCGTGACTAAAATGGGAATGAAGCCGTCGTTTTTTGAAGGGAAAAAACTTGAGCTTGTCCAGCAAAAGAGCAGGTACCTGGACATCATCGATCAGGTGGAACAAACGTTCCGCGACGGCCCGCAGGAATGGACAAGCGACATCGACGATCGCATATTCCATTCCGCCACCATGCCCATATACGACCCCTACGGCAATATAACCGGCGTTGTCGGCAGCACGGACGAGGTAACCGAATTTCTGAAGCTGCAACGGGAACTGGAGCGCGCGCTGGAAGCGGCCAAAGCGGCCAGCCAGGCCAAATCCATTTTTTTGGCAAACATGAGTCACGAGATGCGCACGCCGATGAACGCCATCATCGGTATGGGAGCCATCGGCAAATCCGCCGCCGACATAGATCGCAAAGATCACTGTTTTTCAAAAATTGCGGACGCGTCGAAACATTTGTTAGGTGTCATTAACGACATTCTGGATATGTCCAAAATAGAAGCCAATAAATTTGAACTTTCATTGGTTGAATTTTATTTTGAAAAAATGCTCCAGCGGGTGGTGAATGTCGTTACCTTCCGCATAGACGAAAAGCAGCAAAAGTTCACGGTAAATATCGACAAGAACATCCCCAGGATTCTGATTGGCGATGACCAGCGGCTTGCGCAGGTCATTACCAACTTTTTGGGGAACGCCGTTAAATTTACCCCCGAGCATGGTTCGATCACCCTTGACACAAACTTTATGGAAGAAAAAGACGGGCTGTGTACCATAAAGATCGCCATAACCGATACGGGGATTGGGATAAGTCCCGAACAGCAGGAACACCTGTTCCTTTCCTTCCAGCAGGCGGAGTCCAGCACAACGCGCCGGTTCGGCGGCACGGGGCTGGGGCTGGCGATTTCCAAAAACATTATCGAGATGATGGGCGGAAAAGTCTGGGTTGAGTCCGAACTGGGCAAAGGTTCTACCTTTGGCTTTACTTTCCAGGCGAGGCGCGCCGAGGAAAAAACACAGCGACTGCTGGCCCCCAATGTCAATTTGGACAATCTCCGCGTTCTGGTCGTAGACGACGACCCGTCTGTTTTGGAAAGCGTTAAAGAAACCATGCGGGGGCTTGGCGTATCCTGCGACATCGCCTTAAACGGCGAGACCGCGCTCCGGCTTATTGCGGAAAACGGCTCCTACAACCTCTATCTTATTGACTGGAAAATGCCCGGCATCGACGGCGTAACATTAACCGCCATGTTGAAAGATACGGCGTTCAATTCCGGCAACGACATCGTGATTATGATCTCCTCCGGCGATTGGAGCTCCATTGAGCAAAAGGCAAAAAAAGCGGGCGTTGACAGATTTCTTGCCAAGCCCCTGTTCCCATCCGTCATCGAAGATATTATCAATGAGTGCCTGGGCATCGATCAACCGCCGGTTGAGGAAGGGCCGCCGGTTATTGACGGCATTTTCAAAGGGCACCGCATACTGCTGGTGGATGACGTTGAAATAAACCGCGAAATTGTGCTGGCGCTGCTTGAACCGACGGAACTGGAAATAGATTGCGCTCAAAACGGCAAGGAAGCCGTCCGCATGTTCCGCGAAGCGCCGGAAAAATACGAGATGATCTTCATGGATATTCAGATGCCCGAAATGGACGGTTACGAAGCGACGCGCCGCATCAGGGCGCTGCGCCTGCCCAACGCCAAAAACATTCCCATTGTCGCCATGACCGCCAATGTGTTCAAAGACGATATTGAAAAGAGCCTGGAAGCCGGTATGAACAGCCATATCGGCAAACCGCTGGATATTGAGGTGGTTATGGAAAAACTGCGCGTGTATTTGCTGGAAGGAACGCCATGAAAACCATTTTTATCGTGGATGACAACGACGCAAATCTTTCAACGGCGACAAAAGTATTGTCGAAACAATACCGGGCATATACGCTGCCGTCCGCATCCGGTATGTTTGAGCTATTGAATAATGTCATGCCCGATTTGATATTGCTTGATATCCTGATGCCGGAGATGAACGGGTTTGAGGCCATACGGTTATTAAAGGGCAATGAGCAATATGCGGACATTCCCGTAATATTTCTCTCAGGCCAGAATGATGTCGTGACAAAAGCGCGTGGTTTTGAAATGGGCGCGGTGGATTTTATAGAGAAGCCGTTCTCCGAGTATGATCTGCTTGACCGCATCAAGGCGCATTTGGGGATCGAGGAGGCGTAATATGTCGTTAGTTCCTTTTGCGCAAAAAATAAAGGTGTCGCGCTCGTTGTATTTCCAGATTTTGTTTGTGACGCTGGCGTTTGCCCTGATGGTTATCTCAAGCGGTAAATTTGTCAGTAATATGCTGATGAGCTACCTGGAAAGAGACGCGGAAAATATACTTACGCAAACGCAAATCAGGATCATGAATGAGCTTCGGGAACCAGAAACATTGATGATCCTCATCGTAAAGGATGTACGCGAAATTATTATGGAGGGCGGCGGCGCCGATGGCGTGCTGGAGTATTTTAACAGGTTTTCCGCTGAACTGTCGCAAAAAGAACATGGATTTATTTTTGACGGCTTTCACGGTTATTTTGAGGCGTTTGGGAACGCGCTTATCCCTCCCCCGGTCTGGACCGTACCGGACGACTATGACGCGACAAATCGCCCGTGGTATAAAACGGCTGTTGAGGCAAACGGCAAAATCGCCCTGACGCCGATATATTTGAGTTCGCGTTCAGGCGAATATCAAATCAACGTCACCTGCCGCATCTTTGATGACGAAGGCAGGCCGCTGGGCGTAATCGCCATGGATGTGCTGCTTGATAATATCACCAAGTTCGTCTCCGATACGCGCCTCGTAGAAGGAGGGTACGGATTTTTGGCCGATGAGAAATTTGAGTTGGTCGCCCACCATGAAACAAATTTTATAACCAGGCACATGGACGAAATAAGCGACGGATTCATGCAAATTGTAAGAATGATGCAACAAGGGGAGAGTTTTATTAAAGTTCAAGGATACAATTACCAGGGCATTGATTCAATATTATACTGCAAGCGAATAGATAACGACTGGTATTTGGGAATCATGACGCCCAAAAACGCATATTACCATGATTTAAGAGCCCTTATGTTGTTCCTCGGCGTCCTGGGATTCGTTCTCATGCTGACGGTGAATGTTATATTGATACGCATTGACACGGTGAAAAGCAGATTGGACAAGGCGTTCAGGGAGCAATATGTTCAGCTTGATATACGCCTGAAACAGCAATCGCTTATGACATCCATATCCCGCAATTTCCTGTCCAGCGAAGATATGGACACGCTGATAACAAAGGCTTTTGGTATGGTCGGCGAGTTTATGGGCATCGATCAGATTCTCATGTACGCAGCGACAGACAGCGAAACCTCTTTTATTTGCAGGAATGAATGGATAAATCCAAACTCAGGATTGCCAACGCGTATAGACGAAGTTCTTACCCTCAATCAAACGGTTTTGGATATTATCAAGCGGCTTAAAAAGGAAAAAAGATACTATGTGACCTCTGACGATCCCAATGTAAAAAAAGTTATCGATCCGTACAGGACGAGTTTTTTCACGTATATCCTCACCTTTGTTTTTCTGGGCGATGATCTCTATGCCGTTGTTGATTTTTCGCAGGGAAAAGACGGCAGCCGGTGGGATCAGGATCACATCAACATGGCCGCTTATATCACCAACATCCTTACCGGCGCCGTAAACAAGCGTTCGGTGGAACTCCAGTTGATCGCCGCGAAAGAAGCAGCCGAGCAGAGTAACCGTTCAAAGGGGCTTTTCCTCGCCAATATGAGCCACGAAATACGCACCCCCATGAACGCGATTTTGGGCATTTCGGAAATTCAACTGCAAAGCACAACGCTCCCGCCGGAGGTGGAAGAAGCCCTCAACCAAATATATGATTCAGGAAATTTGCTGCTTAACATTATCAACGACATTCTTGACTTTTCCAAAATCGAAGCCGGTAAAATGGAGATCGTTCCCGTCAAATATGACGTGCCGAGTTTGCTCAATGACACCGCGCAACTGAACCGGCTGCGCTATGAAAGCAAGCCGATAGAATTTATGCTCGATGTGGATGAGAATACGCCGCTTGAACTGTACGGCGATGAGCTTCGCATCAAACAAATCCTGAATAATCTGCTTTCCAACGCTTTCAAATACACCGATGAAGGAAAGGTCGGACTGTCGGTTTGCGCCGAACCGGGGGAAGATAAAGAAATCGTGTCGCTTGTTTTCCGGGTAAGCGACACCGGGCAGGGTATGCGGGAAGATCAAATCACCCGGCTTTTTGACGCGTATTCCCGTTTTAATATGGAAGCAAATCGCACCGTCACGGGCGCAGGATTGGGGATGAACATTGTAAAACGCCTTATTGAGATGATGGACGGCGAGATAATGGTGGAGAGTGAAATCGGAAAAGGTTCAACCATTACCGTGCGCTTGCCGCAGAAAAGCGTTGGCCCGGCCGTATGCGGCGCCGAATTTGTGGATAATCTGCGGAATTTTCGTTTCCGCAGCATACCGATCTCGAAAAAGGCGCAGATCATACACGAGTATATGCCTTATGGCAGCGTTCTGGTCGTGGATGATGTGGTGTCGAATATATATGTCATCAGAGGACTGCTGAGGCCTTACGGGTTACGGATTGAAACGGCGACGAGCGGGATTGAAGCCATTGATAAAATAAAGGATAACAACGTATATGACATTGTGTTTATGGATCACATGATGCCGGTAATGGACGGTATGAAAGCGACAAAGATCATACGCGATATGGGGTATACGCGCACTATCATCGCTTTTACGGCAAACGCTATCGTCGGGCAATCGGATATATTTTTAGCCAACGGATTTGACGGCTTTATATCCAAACCGATTGATTCGCGCGAACTGGACGCGGTACTGAAAACTTTTATACGCGATAAACAACCGCCTGAGGTTATCGAAGCGGTACGGCGGGGACAGCACCAAAAAGAACAAGAGACAAATGATACGTCTGAAGTTGAAAAATATTTTGTATTGGACGCGGAAAAAGCCATAAAAGTGATAGAAGAAATATACCCGAAACTGCATACTTCTGATACCGAGGTTGTTGATTCTTACATTACCGCGGTACATGGAATGAAGAGCGCCCTTGCCAACATCGACGAAACGAAACTGTCCGGCGTCGCCCTTAGTCTGGAACGGGCGGGACGTGAACGGAATTTCACCGTAATAACGGAAGAATCCCCCGCATTTATCAACGCGCTCCGGGTTTTAATTGACCAATACAAACCGGTCTATAATGACGAAACGACTGAAATATCCGGCGATGATATGGTTTATCTGCGCAATAAATTGCTTGACATTAAACTGGCCTGTGAAAAGTTTGATATAACAGCCGCCAGAAATGCGCTTGAAGATTTGCGGCGAAAAACATGGCCGCGCCATGTAAATGAGACTTTAGATGAAATCTCCGTGCATTTATTACACAGCGCGTTCAAGAAGGCTGCGGCGGCGGCTGAAAACATGACGAAAACGTAAAAGCCGGCGCTTGCCGGCACGCCCCTTGCCAACTTCCCCGTTTTGCAATACAGTGACCATAATGGCAGCGTTAATTGAACCAAAAATATTAAAAGGCTTCCGGGATTTTTTGCCCCCGCAGGAGATGGTCCGCCGTCATTTGACCGAAAAAATTGAGGCGTCGTTCCGCTCATTTGGCTTTGTGCCCATTGATACGCCCGCCCTTGAGTACGCGGAAATTCTGCTGGGCAAGGGCGGCGGCGAAACGGAAAAGCAGATCTACCGGTTCAAGGACAACGGCGAGCGGGATGTCGCCCTGCGTTTTGATCTGACCGTTCCCTTTGCCCGCTTTGTCGCCCTGCATCAGGAAGAACTCAATTTTCCGTTTAAGCGCTACCACATCGGCAAAGTGTGGCGGGGGGAAAATACCCAGCGGGGGCGCTACCGCGAATTTACCCAATGCGATTTTGACGTTATCGGCAGCGACAGCCCCGCCGCCGATTTTGAAATTCTATTGATGATCCGCGCCGTTTTATTAAATTTGGGCGTTAATGTCACCATAAAAATCAACCACCGGGGCTTGTTCAACCGCTTTCTCTCCCACATCGGGCAGCAGGAAAAATCGGTTGAACTATTGCGCGCAATTGATAAGCTTGCCAAAATCGGCCATGACGCGACCGCCCAATCCCTCGCCGAAATTGCCGGAGACTCCAACGCGCGCAAGATACTTGAGTTTACCGGTTCAGGAGACGCAGAAACATTTGAAACGACCTTGAATCGCCTAACGGAGCTGTCCGGCGGGACGGGCCCCGAATCGGAGCGGCTTGCCCTGCTGCGGCGCTTTATGCGCGACGCTCTTGAAGGTGACGATAATTCCTTCACCCTCGACCCGTCAATCACCCGCGGCCTTGACTACTATACCGGCGTCGTGTTTGAAACCTTCCTGAACGATCTCCCCGATATCGGCTCAATTTGCTCCGGCGGGCGCTATGACAACCTTGCCGGGTTGTACTCAAAGAACAAGATCAGCGGTGTCGGCTCCTCCATCGGCCTCGACCGTATGATAGCCGCCCTGGAAAGCCTGGGCAAACTGCCCGCCACCAACTTTACTGCCGCCGCGATTGCCTGCGTCAAACCGGAACATTCAGGGCAGTATCAGGCGCTGGCGCGCCAATTCCGCGAGGCGGGCGTCCCCTGCGAGGTGTTTCTGGAAGCCGATACCGGCGGCAAGCAGTTAATAAAACAATTTGTCCTTGCCGAGAAAAAGGGCCTGCGCTGGATGATCATTCCCGGCGAAGCTCCGTTAAGCGATCCCCTCACCGTGCGCGACCTTGCCGCCCGCCAAAACCGGGAGGGTCTTTCTGTGGCGGACGCGGTGAAAATTGTGCGGAGTAGGGAATGAGGAAATTATGAGAACGCAAAAAATATATCTAGAAACGACCCTTTTCAATTTTTATGTTGACGAGAGCAGGGATGCCCATGCCGATACGGTGAAGTTATTCAAAGAGATTGCCAAGGGGAAATATGAAGCTTATACGTCAACTTATGTAACCGATGAACTAGAAAACGCTCCCGAAGCAAAACGCGATAAAATGATGAGCCTTATTACAGAATATAACATAGCTGTACTTGCTCCAAGCGATGAAGCGGTAAAGATAGCCGACATCTATGTCGAGGAAGGAATTATCCCCAAAAAATACCGCACTGATGGTTTACACATTGCTATTGCAACAGTGAATGATTTGGATATAATAATCAGTATGAATTTCAGGCATATTGTCAAACGAAGGACGATATTAGCGACAGGAAAAATTAACAATCTGAATGGCTACCGCGCCATCGAAATTTATTCTCCAATGGAGGTTATTGAAGATGAAAACAGTTGACACCATTGAACAGGAAATAGACCAGATACGTCTCCAAATATACGAAAAAACCAAAAACATGACCCCCGCACAACTTACCGAGTATTATAAAAAGAGCGGTAAAGCCTCATCGCAAAAATACGGTTTTAAAATAATTGCCAACGCAAAAGAAAATACTATTGCAACATACTAATTACAGCTAACGTGAAAGCGGTACTCCCCTACCAGCTCTCCATAGCCTTCTTGAACGCGTCGCCTGAAGCGAGGATTATCTTCTCATCGACGCAATACGCAAAACGCAGCCAGCCGGGTTTGCCGAAGCCGGAGCCGGGTACGCCCAGAATCAGGTGCTGTTTGAGGTGGTTGACAAACGCTACGTCATCGCCTGCGCTTCCGTCCCGCTTCGGCGGAACCTTGCAGAACAAATAAAACGCGCCTTCCGGCTTGGCGTACTCTATTCCTACACCGTCAAGGATCGCGGTGAACACGGCGCGGCGGCGGGCGTAAATAGCCACATCGACCGACGCGCCGGTCAGTTCCGCCACGATACGCTGCATCAGCGCGGGGGCGTTGACGTAGCCGAGGATTCGCGTCGCGTAAATAAGGCCGTTCAGCAGGTCGGCTTTGTCGGTGACACTCGGGCCTACGGCGATGTAGCCGATCCGCTCTCCGGGCAGGGACAGGCTCTTTGAATAGGAATTGACCACGATTGACTCACGGTACACGCTGAGTACGGGCGGGACATTGACGTTATACGCAATTTCTCGGTACGGTTCGTCGGAAACCAGAAAGGGAAAACGGCCGGTTTGCGCCCCATGCTGGTATAATAGATAGGCAATCGCGATGATTACCGGGAGGGGGTACACCTTCCCCGTGGGGTTGTTAGGCGAATTTATCAATATAGCGGCGGTTTGGGGTGACAGCGCCGCGCCGATAGCGTTAATGTCGAGATTAAAATCGGGCAGGGCGTCAATTTCAACGAGCCGCGCCCCGTGATTAGCGGCATAGGCGCGGTACTCCATAAAAAAGGGACGGCTAACAATTATCTCATCGCCGGGGTTGCAGATCGTCTTAATCACCGTATTCAGACCGCCCGCCGCGCCGACGGCCATCACAATATGCGAGCCGTCAATCGACACCTGATGTTCCTTTGAGGCTTTGCGCGCAAGGGCTTCCCGCACTTCAGGGTAACCGGCGTTGGGCATATAACCGTGGGAGCCTTTTTGGTCTTTTTTCGCCAGCTTCAAAAGAACCTTATGAAAAGCCGGCGGCGGCTCAATGTCGGGATTCCCCAGCGAATAATCAAACACCTTGTCCGCGCCATGCTGTTTCCTTAAAAGATTCCCCTCTTCAAACATCTTGCGGATCATCGAAGATGAGGCTAACGCGTTCTTAATTCCTGTTGCTATCGGCACAATCTACTCCTTAAATATAAACCACGGAGTACACGGAGTTCTTGATACAAAGCCATCTCTTACTCCTCTTACTCCCGTGGTAAAAATTCTTCCCTACACCAAAGGCCGCGCTATGCGCGCTATGTCGGCGAAAATACCGCCGGCCGTTACCTGCGCGCCTGCGCCCGGCCCCTTGATCACCATCGGCAGTGTCGAATAACGATCGGTGGTAATCACGACCATATTGTCGCTGTCTACCAGTGAGCGGAAGGGGCTGTTTGCCGGTTCCGCCCGCATGGAGATTCTTGCCGCGCCCTCTTCGATAATCGCCACATAGCGCAAGGCCTTTCCCTGCGCGGCGGCATCGGCGCGGCGTTTTTCAAACGCGTCGTTGGATTTTTCAAGCTCGATAAAAAAGGCGTCAACGGTTTTTGCCTTGAAACACGCCGGGGGCAGAATGGGCTCAATAACGACATTGGCAAACTCAAGGGGGAGGCCGCATTCACGCGCGAGGATCAGGGCTTTGCGCGCCGCGTCCATGGCGTTCAGGTCGTCGCGGGGGTCAGGCTCGGTGTAGCCCTTGGCCTTTGCCTCGCGCACCAGATCGGAAAAGGGTTTTTTACCGTCAAAATTATTGAAAATAAAACTTAACGTCCCGGAAAGGACCGCCTCAATGCGGCGCACGCGATCACCGGAAAGGTACAGGTCGCGCAGAGTTGAAATAACCGGCAGGCCGGCGCAGACGGTGGTTTCGTACAGGTAAGGGATCCCCCTCCCCCGCGAAAAGCCGGTAAGCTGGCGGTAATACTCCAATTTGCCGGAGTTGGCGCGCTTGTTAGGTGTCACAACCGGTATGGAAGAGCCGAGAATTCGGGCGTAGAGGGCGGAAACCGCGTCGCTGGCGGTACAGTCGCAGAAACAGGCGTTGGGCAGGTTATACGCAATCATCTTGTCAACAAACGCTTTCAGATTAACCGGTTCCAGCGTACCAGCGACTTTAGTCGCCTCCTTACCCCCTTTTCCGGCGGCCTCTCCGTTGAGCAGGGCTTTGGCTTTTGCCGGATCAAGGCCGTTGCTATCGAATAACATCCATTTATCGTTGCCGGCGCCAATCAGATTAACCTGAATCTGATCTTTATCCGCAAGGTTTTTGCGGTGGCGGGCAATCTGCTCAAGCAGCGTGCCGCCGATAAGCCCCGCCCCGATAAGGAACAGGTTAACCGAGCGCATGGCGGCATGGAAGAACGCCTCATGCACGGCGTTCAGCGCCTTTGCCTCGTCCTGCCGCGCAATGACCGCGGAGATGTTGATCTCCGAGGAACCCTGGGCAATGGCGACCACGTTAATGCCGTTCCGCCCCAGCGCGTGAAAAAATTTACCCGAAATGCCTGACGCGCTTTTCATTTTGGTGCCGACCACGGCGATTATGGCAAGGTCTTTGTGCGCTATCGGCTTGTCGATACTGCCGCCGCGGATCTCCTGGGCAAATTCTTCCGCAATGGCATGTTCGGCATGGTGCGCGTCCGAGGGCATCACGGCAAAACAGATCGAATACTCGCTGGAACTTTGGGTGATGAGGATCACGCTGATCCCCTTGCGGGCCAGCGCGCCGAAAACCCGCGCCGAAAAGCCCGCGACTCCCACCATACCCGGCCCCTGCACCCGCACCAAAGCGATATGGTTTATCGAACTTATCCCCCGAATGGGGTATTCGCTTTCCGCCGCGTTGCTGACAATACGGGTTCCCGCGCACGAAGCATTAAAGGTATTGCGAATTGAAATGGGGATGCCCTGTTCCAGAGCAGGCCTCACCGTCGGCGGGAAAAGGACTTTTGCCCCAAAATGGGTAATTTCCATTGCCTCGGCGTACTGTATCTCTTCGATTCTGAAGGCGCTTTTGACCATGCGGGGGTCGGCGGTGTGGATTCCGTCAACATCGGTCCATATTTCAACCTCTTCCACCCCCAGGGCGGCGCCGAAAATCGCCGCGGTCAAATCGGACCCGCCGCGGCCCAGGGTAACCGTTTGCCCGTCCATGGTTGAGGCGATAAAGCCGGTTGCCACGCGCAAAGGGGCCTTGGGCAGGGAGCGGATATGGGCAAAAGTCGGCTCCGGGAGGAATTGGGCGTTCCCAAAGCGGTCGGTAGCCTTGATAATGGGGCGGGTATCGAGATAAACCGCCTTGATGCCGTGCGCATTAAAGATACGCGCCAAAAGTCCCGCGGAAAGCCGCTCCCCAAAGCTCATCACCAGGTCCATGGTACGGGCGGAAAGCTCTCCCAACAGGGAAATTCCCTCTAAAATACGGTTTAATTCATCAAAAAGGCCGTTTATTTCCGCGACAGCGGCCTTTTTATCCTCGCTTTTGAGGAAATGCGCCGCCGCTTCCCGGTGCCGGACGACCAATTTCTCATACAATTCCCGATACGATGTATCATCCGCGGCGGCCTTACGCGCCATGTCAATCAAAGTGTCGGTAACGCCGGAAAAGGCCGAAACAACCGCTACCGGCGTATGTCCTCCATGCTCCGGGTTTTTCAGAATCTTCATGATGCTGTCTATTGCCGCATGACTGCCGACCGATGTACCGCCAAATTTCACTACTCTCATTTGTTTCTCCAATGTCTTTACTTTAACCTGTTTTTTCAGTAGAATGTGCTATATTATATTAAAAGACTGAAAGGTAGCCTAGTATGGTATTTGAGGCATTGGTGGTTTTTTGTGCAACGGCGGTTTCTTCCACACTT
>JGI24698J34947_10001392_pt1 | contig 12718 bp, 12 predicted proteins | sample TergutMp193P3_FD_34947 | JGI IMG/M metagenome (IMG submission 34947)
GGAAGAGGCCCGCGTCGCGTGGGAACGGGCGTACCACAAAGAGCATATCACCGTTGATGAAGACGACGTCCGCCGCGTCGTCGCGCAGGCGACAGGTATTCCGCTTATGCACCTTGAGGAACAAGAGTCGAAGCGCATGTTGTTGATGGAAGCGGAACTGCATAAGCGGGTCGTCGGCCAGGATGACGCCGTACAGCGCATCGCGTCGGCGATACGCCGTTCGCGCGCCGGAGTTTCATCACTGCGCCGCCCCATGGGTTCCTTTATTTTTCTGGGGCCGACGGGCGTCGGCAAAACCCTGCTGGCAAAGCGGCTTGCCGAATACCTCTTCGGCAGCGAAGAAAGTTTGGTGCGAATCGATATGTCCGACTTTATGGAAAAGCACAACGCCTCGCGCCTCGTGGGAGCGCCTCCGGGCTATGTCGGCTATGAAGAGGGCGGCATATTAACCGAAAAAATCAGGCGTAACCCCTACCGTGTCATCCTGTTTGATGAAATTGAGAAGGCGCACCGCGACGTGTTTAACCTGTTCCTCCAGGTGATGGAGGAGGGCGAGTTACGCGACAATCTCGGCCATACGGTCAGTTTCCGCAACACGGTTATCATCATGACGAGTAACGCCGGTGTGCGCGAAATTTCCCGCGACTCCCGGCTGGGCTTTGCCGTCGGCTCCGGACAGATGAGCATGGACGAAATTGAATCTCAGGCGCTGTCGGAGCTTAAACGGCTCTTTAACCCCGAATTCCTTAACCGTGTTGACGATGTGGTCGTTTTCCACCCCCTCAGCATGGAGCAGATAGAGGCAATCTTTGAAATTGAGTTAGGCGAACTTTCCGCCCGCCTCGCCGAGCGCGATTACCGCATCCGCGTTCAGCCGTCCGCCCGCCGCTTCCTCATTGAAAAGGGATGGGATCCCAAATTCGGCGGCCGCCCCCTGCGCCGCACGATACAGCGCGAACTGGAGGACCCCCTGGCGCAGCTCCTCCTTGAGCGTTCATGGCCCGCCGGTACGGTTTTCAATGCCGGCTGCCGCGACGGAAAAATAAAACTCCACAGTAAATTGCCGTCCGGCAATCCGCCCGCCGCTCCCCTCACGCCGGACAACGCCGCGGCGGACAACGGCTATCAGGACGCCCAAGACCCCATACTGCGCGAGGACCCCTTCGAGGTGGTGGTGTAGCGGCGTTAGATCATGTATGATATTGCCATTATTGGATTAGGGCCGGCGGGCGCTACATTGGCGCGGCTGCTGGACAAGAAGTATAAAACGATTGTAATAGACAAAAAAAATTCCCAAATCAGTAAATGCTGCGGGGGGTTATTGTCGCCTGACGCGCAAAAAATACTGGCTCAATTTGATATTTGTTTACCCAAAGAAATTTTGGCCGATCCTCAAATATTTTCCGTAAAAACCATAGATCTGGATAATAACATTGAAAGATTTTATCAAAGATTCTATGTAAACATGAACAGGGAAAAGTTTGATAATTTTCTGATTTCATTGGTTCCTGAAAATATTGAAATATGCAATGACAGCGTTTGTATAAAAATAGAACGGGAGAAAGACGCGTATAGTCTTGAATTAAAAACAAAAGGGATAAAAAAAACCATAAGCTCGAAAGTCGTAATCGGGGCGGAGGGCGCGAATTCAATCGTAAGAAACACATTTTACCCCAAAAGTAAAATACATAAATATATAGCTGTTCAGGAATGGTATGAGGAAGAAAAAAATTCGCCGTTTTATTCCTGTATTTTTGATAAAGCGGTAACAGATTCATACAGTTGGACCATATCAAAAGACAATTACTTTATTATAGGCGGGGCGTTTCCGGTAAAGGATAGCGATAAAAATTTTGAAATGTTAAAGGAAAAAATTAAAAAGAGGGGCGTTTTCTTTGAAAAACTCATCAAAAGAGAAGGTTGTTTTGTATATTTGAACAAGGGGTTTACGGGCACCTGTACCGGGAAGAAAGGGGCGTATTTAACCGGGGAAGCGGCAGGCATGATTAGCCCCAGTTCTCTGGAGGGGATTAGTTATTCAATGGAAAGTGCGAGAATACTGGCTGAAATAATAAATGAAGATTTGCATAATATTGGGCGTAAATATTTTATAAAAACTTTGGGAATCAGAATAAAATTATTATTAAAAATATTGAAAATGCCCTTTATGTACAACAGAATTTTAAGATACATGGTAATGAAAATGGGAATTAAAGCAATCAAGAAAGAGCAAGCGCCCTTGACAAAATTTGAAATAAGGGCTATTTAATAGCCAGGAGTTATATATGAAAAAATCATATTTGGTTTTCGGCGTCATTTTGACGGTAATGTTGTTCATTTTGCCCGGATGCGGACACGCCGACAATTTTGACAGAAAATATCAGGAAAAATATGTCAATTTGTTCGAAGCCAATAAATATGATGAATTATTTGCCCATTTGCAGTTATGGGAAAGCAAAGAGCCCAACAACCCGGAAATGTTTATAGCGTACTTTAACTATTATATTCATAGAAATAAATCCTCCGGGATTTCCATTGACAGAGAACGATGGGGAGAAGGTCCGACTATGGCAATAACCGACCCGCAATCGGGAGAAATTGCCGGGTATATGAACGAATCAACGCAATATGATACTGAAGACGTGTTAACCGCCGTAGAGTATCTTGACAGAGGCTTAACTATAGCCCCCAACCGCCTGGATATGCATTTTGGCAAAATACATATATTGAATGAAATTGGCCGGTATAAAATGGCGGGAAACGGATTGTTTGACACGCTGGTAATATCAAAAAAAATTAACAATAAATGGCTGTGGGCGGACAATGAAGAGCTGGAAGATGGAGAGCCGGTTTTTATATACAGCATACAGGACTATTACAGTTTATGGCTCAATGCGGCGACCGAAGAATCGTATGAGCAGGTAAAATTATGCGCCGAAAAACAAATAGAACAGTACCCCGAATATATTCATGCCTATAATATTCTGGGCGTTTACTATTCAATGAACAAACAACTTCAGGAAGCGCTCAAATATTACCTACAGGCGGAAACCATAGATCCCAATGATTGTATTGTTCTCATAAACATTGGAAGGACGTATGCCGGTATGAACAACAAACAAAAAGCGCAGGAATATTTTAACAAAGTTCTGGAAATAGGCGATGAACAATACAAACAATACGCGCGGAATTACTTAAACCAGTTATAGAGGTTATATGAAAACTAAACGCCGGTATATTTTCTTTTTGGTCGTTTTTTTGTTGTTTTTTTCATGCACGCAAAAAGAAAAGAATGTTGTTGAGATTGAACCCATTGTGGAAAATATAGAAAGGAGCGTTGTTGCATTGGAACCTGTCGTGGAAAATGTAGAAAAGAACGTTGTTGCAATTGATCCCCCTCATGCGGAAAATTTGGGCAATAATCTGCGCATAACCATAGGGGATGTGGTTGTTTTTGTACCGAGTGATTATTATATAGGCTATTTTGATGGTGATATATATGAAGGCAGTACAATTTTAGATAATGAGTCTGGAAAATATTTTTATATCATGACCGATAGAAATAACGATTTTGCCGGAGCCGATGCAAATTATTTTACGAGACTTATACCTTTCTTACAAGACTATATTGACGGTGCAGACGGTGCAGACGATGATATGTTAAAACTTTCCGATCAATATCGTCGAAATGTTTATAATAATATTAAAGTTGCGGAACGATTATCACTTTGTGAACATGAAATTATCAACATACTGTTTACGAGAGAAGTAAGTTTTATATATAATGACATTGCATATAGACTTACTGTTTTAATAGGGGGTATTCGTACTCAATTTATTAATGAAATGGAAGATTATTTTGAAATAAAAAAAGACATCTACGCAGACCCGGATGAAAACCCTTATGGCTGGATTGTCAAGAAATTGTATGAATTATACGAAAAATATAAAAATTATGAAGAGTTGCCATTAGCTATCGAGCAGCTATTTATTGAAACCAATATAATATATAGCAGTATAGAAATAAGGAAATGATTGATATGGAACACCGGGGTATGGCAGTCATTTTTTTCATAGTCAACTAATTATCGGAACCGGCAGTCATTTCGGTAACAATTTCGTATTGGTGCTTTTTACCGAATGAATCGCGCATTGCTTTTATTGGCGGGAAATTGCAAATTGCGTTCAGTGATTTTATTATTTCATCAATATTGTGTTTTGTGATCTGATTTCCGGTACTGTATTTTATTTTTGGACCATATTCATTCAGTAACAAACAATTATCCATAATTTTAGAAAATGAATTGTCTATTTCCATTGCGGCTTTTTGTAAAATATCCAGATTATGTATTTTTTCGATAGTTTTCCCATTACTGATGATATAGCTTTTAAGAAGTTTTTCAACAGCCTGTGTCGCGTGAAAACAAATGATATTATACATATAATCTTCAGGATAGAATTTCTTATTAAGCAAAAGTTCGACATTTACGATATCTCTTTCAGCCATTCCGGTTAATTCTTCGGCAGATTCAGTAACAAATTCATTATCCATAAAGCATTTTTCCTCTGTTTATAATGGTGTTTTCAATACCGTTAGGGTTCTTTATATCATAAAATATTTTTTCTCTATATACTAATATGTCAGCGGGAATAATATCATTCAAAAACAAATTACGCGCTATTTTCAAGTATATATTAGATCGATCCAGATTATTCTCGATAATAACGCACAAATCAATGTCGCTTTTTTGAGTCGGGTTTCCGTAGGCATAGGAGCCAAAAAGATATATTTTCTTTATGGAACCCGGCTTTACGCTGTCAAGAATGAGCGAGCGTATGAACGGTATTTTATCGGCAAAAAGAGGCTTGGAGGCGCTTTTCTTACGGACACTCGGCACAGTTTTATTCACAGTGTGTTCCTTACTACTTACTTTAATATCCGGCATTTGCTTTGTCAAGCCGCTATTTGCGTACTATAAACATCCCCCTTCCCCATTTCACGCAATCCGTGCTATACTCTTTCCATGAAAAGAACATTATTTCCCATAACGGCTGCTGTCTGTACGGCGGCATTGGTTTTCCTTTCCTGCGCATCGCAGGGCGGCGCACAGGGCGGGCGGCAGGCGAATCTGCTGCCCCTGAGTAACGGCTGGTATCAGTACGATACCGAGCGTACTTTTAAGGGTATCGAGGACGAGTATACCATGAGCCTGAGCCTCGGCGGGGTGCAGGTGGTGCAGGAGGTGACCTATAAATACACTGGAGTTGTCACCAATTTTGCCGACGGCGCGCTCTACGACCCGGTCACGGGGATCGAACTGTTAGTCGATAGCAAGGGCAATATCAGCTGCGCCGAAAATGTTTCGATCAGGGGGGCGGTACACCGCAACGGCAGTTTCCAATGGAGCGGTTTCCATGAAGAGCATGGGAGACTCAACAGCATTTTGGTAAAGGGAACCTTAATGCCGCTGCCCGCTTCCGTGCGGGCGGGACGTGAATTCGACGGCGTCTATCACATGACCGATCAGGGAACGGGCAGTCAGCAATTGGTAAAAATCAGCGATGGTTTCTACACATGGACGTATCTCGGCGATGAGATCGCCCCCTTTACCCCCTGGCCCACCTTAATTCACCCCGACGGCGTTTTTTCTTTCGGTATGGACATTACCACCGTCGTGGAAATAGGCGATTTATCCCGCATGAATTTTACCAACGGCTTCTCGTCACAGGGGAAGGTTATCCCCGGGCAGGGAATCTCCATGGAAGAAGTTACCCGCAGCGCGGGAATGGGCAATGATCGGGAGTCAAAGCCGCAGATTTACTCCGGCACGACGATCCGTTCCGGGGAATTCCCCAACGAGGCTATCCCCGCGGACATCGACAGCATGGTGAAAAACGGCAGAACAACCGCGCGCGCCGCGCCGAAACCGGATCGCGCCAATTACCCGTCATGGTACCTTAACCTGCCGTCAAAGGCGGGCTTTACCTACGCGGCAGGGGAGAAAACATTTGCCGACCAGAACACGGCATTCGCCATGGCGGAAGTGGCGGCGGCGGCGCAGCTTGCGGATCAGATCATGGCGCGAATCCAGAGCACCTCCACGGAAGTTTCAAATAACGCGGGAACCACGATCGAAGAGCACATCCGCAGCGAAGCCCTCCAGCGGCTGAACTACCGCGTGGCAGAGCGGACGTATAACGAGAAAACCAATACCGCTTTCGTGCTGCTTGAAATGGAAATAAATTAATTAACCACGAACCAGCACAAACCAACACGAACCACTGTTAAGATATCGAAGTACGAGTTCGTGAGGTTCGTTTGGTTCGTGGTAAAATTCTTCAATTCCTACAAGGTAAAAGATACTACTGATTTTTTTTATTTTTTATTTGTTTAATATACTTGTGTTGAATATTGATTAAGGTATCTCCAAGAGTTTGATAAATATCAGATGTATATTTTTCCAGTATATTAACAGCATTATCGGGAATAATAGTTTCAGGCCTTAATAATTCATAGGCTTCAATATTTAAAGCATCTGCCATTTTTGCCAAAGTAGTTGGAGAGACCCATTTTTTCCCATTTTCAATGTCGCTCAGGAAAGGTATGGATATATCTATTTTTTCCGCAAAATCAGCCTGGGATAACTTGCGATAACCCCTCAATTTCCTGATATTTTGGCTTAAAATAGCCCTTAAATCCTTTTCTGTCATTATAGCCCCGCAGATAATTTAGTATGCTATTGGCTTGACAAATATAGAATAATCTTATAAATTAAGTGTATTAGCCAATAGAAAACTGGTTTTTTTGGCTAAAATCTAGAAATTTGCATATTAACAGGGAGAAAACAATGCCAAAAATGGCACTGAGTTTACCGCAGGCGGTTTGCGCTCATAGCGTAGAGGGATGCAGCCTTACCGATAAGCTGGCCTGGCTACAGCGCAACGCGGAAAGCAACAACGCGTATATTATCGATGTAAACGCCGATGAAAGCATTGCCCCGCATCAACGGCTTGAGTACTCCGGCCATAAAAATATCAGCATAACCTTAATAGGTATCGGTCATAACCGAAGCATCAGCCCTTTATCCGAAGGTTTACTGTTTTTCGTGGATTCCGGCGTTACTCTGGTTCTGGACACTAATATCACCATCCGGGGCCGGAGAGATAATCGTGTGTCGCTGCTTCGCGTTAACCCCGGCGGGACGCTTGTTATGAATGATGGCTCGGCGATTAGCGGCAATACCTCATACGACAGCGGCGGCGCGGTGTTTGTAGCAGGCGGAACCTTTACCATGAACGGCGGGGAAATCTCCGGCAATACCGCAGACGACGGCGGTGCGGTGTATGTGGAGAGTGGAGGAACCTTTGTCATGCATGGTGGAATCATCTGCGACTGTTCCGCTATTTACGAAGGCGGCGGGGTGTATGTGGACGGCGGCGGAATCTTTGCCATGAACATGGGGAGCATCTCAGGCAATAGGGCATCCTGCGGCGGTGGAGTGCGTGTGGATGGCGGCGTTTTTACCATGAACGGAGGAATCATCTCAGGGAATAAAACCAACGCCACAGTGGTGTTTGTTGACAGGGGCGGTATCTTTTCCATGATCGGCGGCGAGATCTGCGGCTGGCAGGAAACGCGCTCCATGCCGGAACACGTTCAAACGTGTAATAAAGTCACGTTGTGACTGTATTAATATGTTGGCGAACAAAAAACGCAACGCGGGATAACGGTAACATCATCTCGCGGAAGGGAAAAAAATGAAAAAACTGGTGATGGTGATTACCCTTGCCGTAATTCTGGCAGTGGGCGCAGCGTATGCCGACCACCCCGACGGCTTTGGCATTGGCGTACAGTTCGGCGGCAACAGTTACTGGGGCGGCTACTGGAGCAGCGGCGGCGCCCTGACTCTCAAAATTCCCAGTTTGCCAATATTCTGGGCCGTAAATTTTGCCATGGGACCCTCTTATATGTGGTTGAACCTTAGCGGCGATTATTACCTCATTGATAATCGATTGATTGAAACTCTGCACTGGTATTTGGGCGTAGGCGGCTATGTTGGGATTGGCATGGGCAATCCATTGGGCCTTGATTTCGGCGCCCGGCTTCCTATCGGTCTGAGTTGGCAGCCGCTTGATTTGCTTGAAATTTATCTGCAAGTAGTGCCCAGTATCGGTCTGGGAATTCTTCCCGGCATCGGTCTCGGCGGCGGCTTGGGCGGTAATTTAGGTATCCGGCTCTGGTTTTAATATTTTTTAACAAGGAGAAAACAAATGAATAAAAACAAGTATTTAGATACTGGAATTCTGTTTGGTTTGGTATTGGTTTTTCTGATGAGTTGTGCATCAATCAAACCAGTGAATAAGGAATTTGTCATAAGTCAGGGACTGCTTGATGATCTGGATGGATTTAAAATTTACCAGTATTTTGTGTCGCGGGATATTGTTTTAACGGCCACAGAAGTTGATGTTCAAACAGATGTCAGAAGGGGACAGGCAATCACAAATACAAGAGCACATCGTGAGGTTATACAACTTTTAGCATCGACTCCGGGTAAATGCCTCGCTATTGAAAGTCCAGACAATTCTTTAAAGCTCGGCATAGAATTTGACGCGGGTAGTAATAATTTATTGTGGTTTTATTACGATGAGGATGGCTATTTCTATTTAGACTACACCAACAGATCCAAACGGGAAATAGTATACGCTGGAACAACTTATCAAATTACCTATGAGAAAGCAACAGGATTAGATGCAACTTATAGGCGTTTAACAACTTTAAAAAAAGCGCATGAAGATTATCAGAATATGGAACCTTTACTTTTATACGAGGGAAAAGGTTCACGTCAACAAACGGAATCGAAAAGAACACTTGGTGGTAGTAGATTATAAAAGTGGTGAAACGTGGTATGTAACAAACGACAACTGCTCGGTTTAGTATACCTTGGCGGGGAAATAAAGTACCAATGATTTCTTATTTGACATCGGGGAAAACATGATTAAAAAGACAATTCACTATGTTTGGCTTGGAAACAGGGAAATTCCTGAGAAGTTTTATGATTTTATACGCGGGAGAATAAAATATCAAGCATTATTTTACATTTTACTTCTATTATTATTTAATTCATGTGCTACTACTACACAGGGACAACTTTATTTTATTGATCGAAAAACAGGTGCTATTATATTAAATAATGAAGTTAATGTAAAAGTATACCTGGAAGAAATGATATGTAATCCAGAACAGTATAACATAAGTGTATTCAGACGATCTCCGTTGCGTTATCAAAAAAGGACAAAAACCTGGGAACATACTTTTTTTGTTATTAATAATCTAGATGGTGAATTTCACACATTAAGTTTTTATGCGACAGTATTTACATTTTATTCTGAAGGTGCATGGGCACTAGATACAGATTACGATTATGTTCCTTATAAATTGTATTTTTATGATAGAAGAAATGATTATGACATATTAGAAATATGGAAATCTGATGATATTAATTTTGTCGAAACGATAAAAAATATAATAAAGAAAATAGATAGTAATAATACTTATTATTTATTAGATCATATAAATAATAAAGATAATATGGATAACTGTAATACAGCAGTGATAGAATCCATTGTATTAACACCGAAGTGTCAAATAACGCGGGAACCATAATCGAAGAACATATTTCGTGTTATTTGAAATGGAGTTAAATTAATTAACCACGAACCAGCACAAACCAACACGAACCACTGTTAAGATATCGAAGTACGAGTTCGTGAGGTTCGTTTGGTTCGTGGTAAAATTCTTTTAGGTTCTAAATCACCGTTCCCGGATATAGCACCGTATTCTTGGGAATAACGATAATACCGTCGGATATAATAATTATATCGCTATAAGCGAATGTATACCATACTGTTAGTATAGATGTACAATTACAACCTACCTATTGACATAACAGTAGAAAACCGATATATTTATAGTGCGTCTGGAAGGAGTCGCCAAGCGTCTCCCAGAGCGATATAAGTATCGCATCTCCAGTCGCTTTTTTTATCTTTACCCTTGGGGATTTCAGTGTTACTTTGTTATATTGATGAATCTGGAACACCGGAAATAACAGGTAATACTTCTCATTATGTCCTCGCCGGGCTGGCTATCCCTGTACACAAATGGAAAGAAGCGGAACTTGATATAAATAAAGTAAAGCAAAAATATGGGCTTGAACATAATGAGATACACACAGCGTGGCTGTTGCGAAAGTATATTGAACAATCTAAAATACATGGCTTTGAATCGCTTCCTAAAAATCAAAGAATATATGAAGTACAAAAATATCGAAAAGCAAAGTTGTTAGAATTGCAAAAGGGAAATAATAAGTCATATACACAAACAAAGAAAAACTATAAGGATACAGAAGGTTATATCCATTTGTCTCTTAATGAAAGGAAAATGTTTATTACTGAACTGGCGCAAACTGTTTCAGGGTGGAATTATGCCAGATTATTTGCCGAATGTATCGACAAAATAAAGTATGACCCACGCCGTTCCAATAATTCTATTTCTGAGCAGGCGTTTGAACAGATTACAACACGTTTTGAAATTTGCCTGGAAAACTATTCTCGCACGAGTCAGCAAAAACAATACGGCCTTTTAATACATGATAACAATGAAACCGTTGCAAAAAAGCATACAGAACTTATGAAAACATTCCATGAAAAAGGCACTTTCTGGAAAAACATTTCCAATATTATTGAAACGCCATTATTTGTTAATTCAAAACTAACCAGTATGATTCAACTCGCTGATTTATGCGCTTATGCAATAAGAAGATATTTAGAGAATAACGAAACCGATCTTTTTGATTTAGTCTTTGAACGTGTTGATATAAATAACGGGAGAAGGGTCGGCATTAGGCATTTCCCCGGTTCCGGCTGTTCATGTAAGATATGTCAATCCCATAAATAAATCTGTAACTGTCCCAAGCAACCCCCACCCCCCACGCGCAACAAAAAGCCCCCCGTTACCGGGGGGCTTTCCTCGCCCTTCAAGGCCGAAGCCTTGAAGAACGGTTAGGGGTTAATAACTGGCTGTGAAGGCAGTACCACCAGCGGTGGTAAGAACAGTAATAGTGCCAGTAGTTGCGGCATCACTCGGTAGGGCAAAGTAGTAGAAGTACTCTGCGAAAGTGGAAAGGTTAGTAGGATTCGGTGACGGAGGCGCTATAGGCCACTTAATCTGCCTGATTACTGCATCACCTGTTACTTCTACAGATGGAGATGCATTGTTCATGTACTTAATCTTGAAGGGTAGCTCGTCGATATTCGGGCCACTCCAGCTATTAATATTGGGCGAAGTAGCGGCAGTCTCATCTGCACCAAGTTTTGTAGTGCCGCTTTGGGTGAGGAGGAATGTCTTGGCGACGCTTTGTGCCTTTGCAGGTGGAGATGCATTATTTGCGGTAGAATCTGTGATGTCACCAGCAGCTGCAACGTAAGTTCCTGTGTAACCAGTGAGGCTCACATTATACCCATACGGACGCACCGCAAGACCTGTTGCGCTACCCTGTACTATCGGAACTATTTCTCGCGAATAGCCGTTTTCTACCACGATCTTGTATGCGTAAGCATCAGCTAAAGACGGTACCTTGTCAACATAGTTCCAGACACCCTTGCCATCTTCGAACTTCAGCCCGCCGGTGGGTGTTACGTCGACATACGCAGTCTCATTCGTACCTACGGCATTAAAGACCCTGCGGTACAACGTGATGCCATAATCCCTGTCCGCAACTACGTTCGTGCCAAACGTACTAAGCGTAAGCGGAATGGCAAAGGCCGACTGGTTGGTCGTAAACGCATTGTTGGTAACAATGTCTCGAGCAAAGCCGGTGAATTGGACCCCACCGGGGAATTCGCCCACGCCGACTATATAATCGTATTCGGGAACGGAAGTAGCGCCGCCCTTGGTTACGCTGAAGCGGTAGATGTAGATTTTGCCGGTACCGGGTTTGTGTTCCACAACGCCCCTGCCCTCAAGATATTGAGCTCCGCCAACGGAGATGGGTGTAAAGTCATCTAGCACATCGAATAGGGAGGTACCAGGAACCCAGTTGTCTATGTCAGTCGAAATAGGCGCAAAGTCAAGATTGTAAACTCCGCCCTTTGTTCCCTCGTCAACGCTCCAAGTAATCAGGACGGTATCGTCGGTGCCGGCTTTGAGCTTAACACTGAAAGGATCCGGTGTTGCCGGGACGAAGGGTGTGATAGAAGCAAAGGTGTTATTTGGATAATTATCAAACAAGGGCTCGGCGCCGTCGGCCGTAATCGCGTAGATGTAGGTACCCAGGACGCTGTTTACGGTTTCGGTCGCGCGCCATTTTCCGGTGAAGTCTTTTGCCGGAGTAGTTAAGTTACTGGTATTGGAAACCTCGATCCAGTCGCTCTTCACCTCAATACCGCCAGCTGTCGGAAAACCATTGCCCGGATTGGTGCTTACTTTGTTCAGCTCCGCTTTGTAGATCTTGAAAGCGGAAGCTTCGGAAACATCGGATTCCCAGGTAAGGTATACTTTGGGCTCGCCGGTGGTATCCCGCAGGGCGGTAAAGGTATTCAACGTAACACCGGCCACAAAGGGATCGTCATAAGTTTGGGACCACTCGCCTACGCTGCCAGTATAGTAGTTGTTGTTACCTCCCCATGTGCCTTTCACGGTAACGGTGTACTTACCTTTGAT
>JGI24698J34947_10001393_pt1 | contig 12717 bp, 4 predicted proteins | sample TergutMp193P3_FD_34947 | JGI IMG/M metagenome (IMG submission 34947)
CCCTTATCGGACATTTTCAACAACAGGACTATCAAAGGGCTTGAGGAAGATCAACAGGAGATGATCCGGGGAGTGGTGGAACTTTCCGGCACGACGGTTAAAGAGGTGATGGTCCCCCGGACGGACACCGTTTTTATTTCCGTTACCGCTTCCCGCGACGAGGTATTTGCGCACATCATCGAAAGCGGACATTCGCGCTTTCCCGTGTACGAGGAAACCATCGACAAGGTCATCGGGATTCTCCATGTTAAAGATGTGTTAAAAGTGTTAGTCGATAACGCCCCGCTTGATGTCAGGGCGCTGCTGCGCAAGCCGTTTTTTGTGCCCGTCACCAAGCATATCGACGATTTGCTCACCGAGTTCCGCCGCAAGAAGGTGCATATCGCCGTGGTGGTGGACGAGTACGGGGGCGTGTCGGGGGTCGTCTGCATGGAGGACATCATCGAGGAGATCGTCGGCGACATTCAGGATGAGTTTGATCACGAGATCGAGGACATTCTGCCGGTAGGGGAGGGGGCGTGGCTGTGCGACGCCCGCGTCAACCTGGAAGACCTGGCGGAAGAGATTGGGCTGGAATTTCCCACGGACGATTTTGACACGCTCGGCGGCTTTGTATTTGACCTTTTTGGCAAAATTCCGGTTAAATATGAGAAGGCCGTGTATCAGGGGATCGATCTTATCGTGCAGGAAATGGACGGCCATAAGATCAAATCAGTGAAAATAGTGCGCAATTCTGCCGATGTTTAAAGGGGGGGAATGGTTGAAATTTCCGTACATACTGTGCATAGTGCTGTTTCTCGGCGGATTGGGGCATCTTGAGGCTCAAAGCGGGGATAATCTTGCTCAGGCCGCGGCGCTTTACGAGCGGGGAAGGGGTTTTATGGCGGAGGAGGACTGGTACTCCGCGTCGGAAGCCTTCCTTGACTGCCTGCGGCTGAACCCGGCCCACGCCGAGGGGACGGCCGCCCTTGCCGAATGTTATTACGAATTAAGCGAATTTGACGAAGCGCTCAGTTGGGTGCGCAAAGCGCGGGTTTTGGCGCGTAACAACGCCTCGGTCGCCAATCTGGAAGCGGTCACCCTCATCGCGCTGGGCCGCCTTGACGCGGCGTCGGCGGTTATCGCCGAGGTGCTGGGGCGCGAACCGTATAACCGCGAGGCGCTGTTTGCCGCCGGCGAACTTGATATCGCCCGGGGCAGGCCATCCGAAGCCGTGCTCCGTTACCGTGAGGCGGTGCGCCGCTACCCCGACGACCGCCGGCTCCTCATCTCACTGGCCCTCGTCTCCGGCTCTCTCGGCGACAATGTCACGGCGCTGACGTTTATCGACCGCGCCCTTTCCCAGCATCCCGACGATTACCGGGTATTTTACTATGCCGCCTATGTCAACGCGCAGGGGGATCGGCTGCCCTATGCCATTTCCTACGCGGAAAAAACTCTCGCGCTGCGGCCCGGCTTCGGCCCCGCCCGTTCGCTGTTGGCGAGTCTCCGCTACCGCAGCGGGCAGTATGCGGAAGCGGCGCGGCTTGCCGATGAATCCATCGCGGCAAACCGCAACGATATGGGGGCCTGGTATCTCAAGGGGCTGTCCTATATCCGTTTGGGCCGCACAACCGAAGCCCTGACCGTTTTGGGCAGCGCCGTCACCATCGACCCCAACGATGAATTTATCCGCGCCTCCCTCGAAGATACGCTTATCGCCGTTACCAACATCGAAGATCAGCGCCGGGGCCGGTGGGCCTCGTGGCATTTTAACCGCGCCCGGGACTTCCGTTCCCGCAGCCTTATCGAGCAGGCGCTGTTTGAATACCGGCGCGGTCTGCGGCTGAATCCTTACGCGCCCGACCGCCGCGAATACGCCGAATTATTACGGATACAGGGCTACCCGGCCCGCTATCTTGAAGAACTGCGCGTTTTGCAGGAGCAGGGCATTGCCGACCGCAGCCTCAACGACGCGATAGAAGCGTACAGTTCGCTGCTGTCCGGGGCGCTCTTTCAGCGCTGGAAGGTTGAGCCGTTTGAAATTGACGGACAGCACTGGAATATAGCCGTTTTCTCCCTCGCCGGACAGTCCAGCTACCGCCATGTGGACGCCGGGGCCGTCGCTTCCGCGTATATGCGGGACATTTTGGTCCATGACCGTTCCATTGCCTCCGTGAACATGGAACTGCGCCAGACGTCGTTCTCCACGGCGTTCAGAACGGCGCGGGAAGCCGGCGCGGACTATTTTATGATCGTCTCCGCCATGGAAAACGAACGCGACATTTCCCTGAAGGGGGAACTTTTTGTGGGGAGAACCGGCGCGCCGGCGGGGAACTTTTACACCTACCGCACCGGCGTCGACCGCCTGCGCAACGCCTCGCGCGGCCTGGTCGATCAACTGAGGGCGGCGCTTCCCTTCCGGGGCAAACTGCTGCAGCGGCAGCAGGCGCAGGGCTTAATCGATAAGGGCAAGGTGGACGGGGTCAAGGCAGGCGCGGTCTACGACGTGGTCAAAAAGGACCGTTTTCAGCTCGTCCATGAGGGCATTGGATTACAGTACACCGATGACGATATTGTCGGCAAAATAACGATTGACAAAGTTGACGAGGAAGTGGCATCCGGCGTTCTGACCCGGGGCGGTTTTTTTGACCGCATCGAAGCGGGGGACGAGGTGATGCTCAGGCTGGAAGGCGGCGACAAAACCCCGCCGGAGACGGCGGCAAACCCGGAATTAAGGGCGCTATTGCGCACATTACGATAACTTTTCGTCATTTTTAAGCGAATTTCACCCCTTTTCCCCATAAAAATAATGCTTGCTTTCTTAATATAATATGTTATAATATTGTTAGAAGTTGATTGGGAGAATGAAGCAGGGAAAAGGCAGGACCGCACGGAAATTGAGCGTCTCAAAGGGCTTAAGCAGGCGCGATCTGAGGCGTATCCTGTATATCGGCGGCGCCGTCCTGGGTGTGGTTATTATTGCCGGTTTTGTGGCTTTTCTTACCCGCCCCAAGCTGCTCTGGTACGTTGACGGGGACTATACCGCCGCCTGGAACCGGATTATACGGGAAAGAACCCCCCCCTACCTGCGTTCCGAAGTTATTGCGCGTACCGATGACGCATCGTTCCCCAAAGGGCGCTATGGCTTCATGATTACCCGCAGCGGCCCGGAAGGGGAACGCACCGCGGAAGCGCCCGTAGCCCTCTATCGTGATCTGTCGCGTTCACGGGAGTACGACGGCTGGATGGTTTTGGCCCTTGACCCCTGGATGGTATTCCGTAAACATCAAGACCCGGAGCCGGGCCGTTCTTTTTTGGAAAGTGTCAATGATCGGGGCAGTATTCTGCTCCCCGGCAATGATCAGGGCGCGGTGCAGGCGTGGCTCTGTCAGCTTTTGCAGGAAGAGCCGGGCGTTTTTATTCAGGGAAACCAGTTGTGGCAGGAAAAAGGCCAGACCTTGGTGCGGGAATACCCCTTCCAGAACGGCGCCTTTACCTACTCCTGGGTACAGGTGTGGCCCCTGCTGTTCCGCGGCGAGGCTGTTTCGATTTACGCCCCCTTGAGTCAGGCGCGGGCTTTGCCCCCCTACCGGGCCGGCCTGTTGGACGCCACCCGCTTTCCCGAGCCGGAACACTGGAACCGTTACGGCTTGCAGGCGGATATACTCTGGGCAAAGATGTACGGCGATACCAAACAGCAGCAAAAACTTGCCGCTACCGAACGATGGCTGAAAGACCCCAAAGTCCAAACGTATATAGCGAATACTCTTGAATGGATCCCCGCCCATCCGTCGGGGGTCCCCTACAATACCGTTTCGTGGGAAACTCAAATGGCATGGCTGCGAAGTTCATTTATTTGGCAAGGAGCTCACAATGCACAAGATTCTTAAAGCCGGTTCATACCGGCCCGGTTCATACCGGGGCTGTTATCGGTTTCTCATGCTGTTTGTGGCTTTTGTTTTTCTTCCCTCGGTTCTTTTTGCGGGCGGCGGCAGGCAGATCGTCACCGAAACCGCGGATGGTATTGGTATATGGCAGCAGGAATTTGACGTTTCCGGCAGAAAGAAGGGAACGTATAACGTTATCATCACCGCCCGGGACGCGGCGGGTAACGAGGGCATCAGCGGCCCCTTTAATATCAAAGTTGATCCCATGGCGGGGCTGCCCGAAGCGCGGGTGGTGTACCCTGAAAATGGTCAGATTATACGCGAGGATGTCAGCATTGTCGGCGTTGCCGCGGCCCGTTACGGCGTCAAGCAGGTTCTCGTCAAAATAGACGACGGGGAATATGAGGATCCGGGTGGAGGCGAATACTGGAGCCTCTTTCTGAACGCGCTCGATTTGGGTGAAGGCAGGCACACGGTCACGGTCAGGGCGATTGATAACCAGGACCTTATGGGGCCGGAAGCTAAAATCAACTTTATTCTGGACATTATACCTCCCGACATCGAATTGATTAACCATGAAATCGGCGATTTAATTGCCGGTAAAGTATCGATAAAGGGCAGGGTGCATGATTACAACGGGATTCAGTCCCTGGCGCTCAGCCTTGACGGCGAGAAATTTTCCAATTTGAGCCTTTCCTCCAAACGGGGCGATGACGGCAAATATTTTCAATTCCCCATTAACACCAAAAAACACGAAGACGGCCCGCTGATTTGCTACCTTCGGGCGACCAACAGAACCGGCAGTTCCGTAACCAGGCCGTATCTGTTCTTTGTGAATAATTTTCCGCCGCAGATTGAGATTATCTCGCCGAAGCAGGGAGAAGACCTCTACGGCAGAACCATGGTTACCGGACGAATTTATACCGGCGTAGGACTGACCGAATTTTATTTTGAATGGGCCGGTGAAAAGACCGAGATTCCCCTGCGCCCCGGCGATCCGTTCTGGTCGGTAACCGTCCCGATATCAATGGCGAATAACCGCGCTATACCGTTCCGTATTACCGCGGTTGACAAGAGCGGCAACGTTACCAACATCTCACAGCGCTTTCAGGACCTGCGCCGCAACCGGACGCCGACGCTGGTCATTGATTATCCTCCCATGCCGAGCGGTTTGGGCAGAATGGAATTGGAGCCGGATCAGCCGATTTACGGCCATATACTGCCGGGCTTTTTCCCCTATGCGATCATTATTGAAGGCGAGATTGAGTACGTTATGGCGCAGCCGAGTTTCCGCATTGACCCGTCGATTATCCCCGAGGGCAGAAACACCATGCGGCTGTGGGCGATTGACGAAGAGGACGTAACCGGCCAGGCTTTCACCCTGCGTATCAACAAGGCATCGCTTCCTGAAGGCGTTGAAATGTCGGTATCGCCGATAGAGATGAGCGGCCCGGAGGACTATAGTTGGTTCAGCGATTCGGTTACCTACAGGGGCGCTATCAGCGGCTATTCGCCCGATTACGTTCTGGAGTACCGCCTCAGCTGGAACGACAGCTGGCGGCCGATTAATGTGAATAGAACCGGCGCCTTTACCGCGCAAATCAGCCTTGCCGATCTGCCGGAAGGCCCGGTGCCGATAGAGTTCCGCACGATCAGGGACGGCCATCCCGATTACCCCGTATACCGCCCGGTCAATAAATACATCACCAAGCCCGTTATACAGTTCCTGTCGCCGCTGGAAGAGTACGGCGCCATTCACGGCGACGTTACCACTACCGGTACCGTTGAGTATTTTGTGCCGTTACGGGATATCAGTTATTCGATAGACGGCTTCACGTATGAGAGCATGAACTATATCGCCAAATACGGCAAAGCCTGGTTTGGCGGCAACTTTGATTATTCGTCCCTGTACAACAACAAACAGACTCTGGTTATACGGGCGGTTGACCGCGCGGGAAACCGCGTAGAGGCAAGCCCCAGTTATGAGTTTGACAACAGCACCGACTTCCCCACCCTTATCCTGAACTCCCCGGTTGATGATGAAGTGGTAACCGGCGATTTCGAAATATCCGGCCTTGCCTTTGACGACGACGGACTCGGTTCTGTCTACTGGCGCATACTTTCCCCCTGGAATCCGTGGGACTCGGTTCAGGAGAATCTGCGCACCAACCGTCATGTTGAATTTAACCGGGTTGAAATTGAACAGAACTTCCTGTTCCCCATCAGCCTGTATGAGGTGCGCGACGGCGAGAACATTCTGCAAATTTACGCGGAGGATATTTACGGCGTAAAATGCGAGATGATGCAGCGGGTGTTTAAGGTCAGCACCATGGCGCCGGTTACCATGGTTTCGGAACCCCGCATGGACGTCTGGAACCGCGGTAATGTGTTGGTCTACGGCACCGCCTTTGACCTGAACGGCATCGCCGATGTCCGTATTTCCATGGACAACGGGGTCAGTTACCAGCGGGCGACTTTTGTGAGCAGTCAGGAGGAAGCGTCCTCATGGCACATCAACATCAACACCAAGGCCTATGCGGACGGGGTATACTCCATGCTGATCCGCACCGTGGATAAATACGGAGTGTCCTCGTTCTCCAGCGGTATCATCAATATTGACAATACCCCGCCGGAAATCGATCTGGGCTCGCCGCTCAACGGCGACCGGATCGGCGTGACTCTGCCCATTACCGGACAGGTTTATGACAATATCGACTTTACGCGCATTGCGATCCAGCTGGTCAACATAGAGAACCCCAATTTGCAGCGGGGTTTTGAACTGCCCCGGCAATTTGTCATTATGGAATCGATGGATGTTTCCGCCTTCCCCGACGGCGATTATACCCTTACCGTGCTGGCGTACGATCAGGCGGATAATGAAACATCCGTAGTGCGCAACTTCAACATACTCAAGGCGCGCGCCGCGTCCGAAGTGGCCATCATCAATCCGCTGCCCGGTATCGTCCACCACGGGCCGATAACCGTCAGCGGCAGGATCACGGGCGCGGTTATACCCGAACATGTTACGCTCATGCTGAACCGCCGGTCGTATGCCGATATCGAAGTGAACCGTTATGGGATATTCCGCCAGGAACTGCCGCCGGATGCCATCGCCACCGAAGACCCGGTTATTTTCTCCGCGTACTTCCTGACCCCCAGCGGCGAACAGATTGTGTCTTTTGAAAACAAGGTAAAAGTAGTACACGATTACGGGCCGATTATCATGATAGACAGCCACCGTGACGGCGACGTTATTACGCGGCGTCCGTATATTTCCGGCAGGGCATATTATGTTCCACCCGAAGAAGCGGTGGAGGTGGTGCTGGAGGAAGGTGAGGAACCGCCGCCCGCCCCGCCGCCGCGCAAGTCCCGCCGTAGAGGCGCCGACGCCCCGCCCGCAACGGCCAGAGTAGAACTGAGTTTTGACAACGGGCGCAGTTTTGTTTCAGCTAACGGCAAAGATGACTGGAAGTTCCGCCTGGAAACCGGTCAGATGGAACGCGGCCCCCTGCCCGTCGTCATTAAGGCGAGTTTTACCGACGGCAGTGTCGCCGTGCGCCGCATCATGCTTATCGTGGATACCCGTCCTCCGGTGGTGAATACCATCGGGCCGCCTGAAAATAGTTCCCACCGCAGCGAGGTGCTGGTGTACGGCTCCTCCCGCGACGATTTTGACATGGACTCGGTGGAGGTCAGCCTGCGCCCCGGCGACAAAGCCTTTTACGAGGTGCCGGGCTTTATTCAGGGCCTGTACTTTGACGCGAGTATGTTTGGCGGACTTATCTACACGGTGGGCATGGGTTTAACGTTCTTTGACGACAACGTCAAGGTGCAGTTCAACGCGGCTCAGGCCGCCCCCGATACCCGCTATTCAGGCTGGGCGTTTGGCGGGAAGATTCTTGCTAATGTTTATAAGAAGAATTTGGGCGAGTGGTTCGGCCCGGACTGGGAATTCTACACGACCAGTCTGGTTGTGGGGGCGCATTTCTCGTACTTCTACGGAATGTTGGCGGAAGGCGAAACCCCCGTGGTCATGGGACAGTTGCTCGGCCAGTGGGAGATGATAAAAGCCGATATGTCCTACATCTTCCCCAAATGGAAATACTTTAAGTCGCTGTCGTTGTACACGGAACCCGGCGTTTGGTTTGCCCCTTCAGACGTAACTGAAGATGAGAAGGCGTGGCGTACCAAATTTACCATTGGCTTTGGCACGCGGATCAGCCTGTTCTAGGGAGGTTAGTATGAAAGCAATGTTGAAAAATAACGGAGTTTTAATAATGGCCCTCCTGCTTGCTGTCTGCGGTTCCGCGCTCTGGGCCGGCGGGTGGAAAGATCAGATTGAGACCGTTACCGCGGAAGGCGGCGAGGTATGGGATAATGATTATGATGTCACCGAACGCAAGAAGGGCATCTATAACTTTATTGTATACGCCCGCGACCGCGCGGGGAACGAATCGATATCGGGTCCGTTTAATGTCTATGTAGACCCCAATTCGGGCCTTCCCATTGCGCGGGTGATGTACCCGGAAAACAACGCGGTAATCCGGCAGAATATCAACGTATTGGGCGTCGCTTCGGGCCGCTACGGCATAGGAAAAGTAATGGCGCGCCTGGATGACGGTGAATATGCCGAGGTCACCGGTACGGACTACTGGAACCAGCTGATTAATTTTGCAACTGTCCCCGACGGCAAACACACCATATATGTTCAGGCCACCGATTCCAAAGGGGTTATCGGCCCCGAGCAAAAACTGGTTTTTATCCTCGACACCACGCCGCCGCAGATAGAGATGAGTTCCCACAGCGTTGGCGATATTATCACCGGTACGGTCAACTTCAGGGGACGGGCCATCGATCCCAACAGCATAAAGACTATTGAATACAGCGAAGACGGCGAAACGTTTAAGGTATTGCCGGCGGGAAGAAAATTGGAGGGCGGCACGGCGCAGGCGTTCAACCTGTCCATAAATACCAAGAAACTGCCGGACGGCCCGCTGGTGTACTATCTGCGGGTGGTGGACACGACCGGCAGAGCCACCGTCAAGCCGTATTTGTTTTTTGTCAGCAACAATGGCCCCGATCTGGAAATATTTTCTCCGGTCGCGGGTGAGGATGTCTATGACACCTTCCTCCTGTCCGGCCGCGCCTATGACAAGATCGGCCTTTCAGCGCTGTACTATGAATGGGGCAAGATCAGGGAAAGTATTGAAATGCGCTCCGGCGATCCCTTCTGGAGCATTCCGCTGAAAATCGAAAAAAACTCGCCTAAGAGCCTCAAGGTAACGGCGGTTGATAAAGTCGGCAACAGCGTCAGCGTCGTCGTTAAGCTGGAGGATCGCCGCAAGATAAAAACTCCCGTTTTGGTAATCGACTATCCGCCGGAGGATATTCTGGCGACGATGCTGCGGGGGATGCCCGCGGATACGGCGATATACGGCCATATTGCGCCGGGCTCCGAGCCGCAATCGGTAACGCTGAAAGGCTTTGGCGATGTTCCGGCCCTCTCCTCGTTCCGCATCGATCCCTACATGATACTCCCCGGCAAGCGGCCGCAGACCCTCAAGCTGACGCCGGTTGCCGCTGACGGCACCAGGGGAACGGACGTCAACGTGCGCTACATGAAAACGGAATCCATGATAAAGGATGAAACCCGCGTCACCATCACCACTCCCGCACGGGACAGTTGGCTCTCCGGCACATCCTTCATACTGCGGGGAAATGTCCCCGGCTCGCCCAATGCGCAGCTTGAGTTCCGTCTGGGCCCCCGCGAGCCCTGGCAGCAATTAAGAATGGATATGTCCGGCGGCTTTTTTGCGGAAGTCAATATGGCCGGCCGGGGCCATGGGCCGGTGCACATGGAACTGCGGACCGTCCAGTATGGCGAAGAACGCTATCCGTTCTATCATCCCTTTAACTGGGCTCTGGAACCGCCGTATATCAAGATCATTGCCCCGGTAGGGGATTATTCCGTGGTGTACGGCAGCAAGACCGTTATCGGTTCTGTTGAGCATACCGTACCGATTCAACGAATAACCGCTACCATTAACGGCCGGGATTTTACCGATGTTCCCTTCTCCTCGCGCCATGGCAAAACATGGTTCGAGTATTTCTGCGATTTTAATACGCTGGAGTACATGAGCGGCCAGCTTATTTTCTATGTGATTGATGTCAGCGGCGCCGAGTATAGTATTTACCCGGAATATACCGTTGATCCGGAACCGCCCATTCCCGTTATCATTGTTAATAGTCCGGTTGATCAAGAAGTCATTACCGCGCCCTTTGAGATTTCCGGCCTGGCCTATTACGATGTCGACATCTATGCCGTCTACTGGCGCATCTTGGGCCCCACCATGGAATCCATATCGGAAGGGCCGGCGGGCGCGTATGCCCGCAGACGGGCGGCTATTTATGAAGCCAATCCCGATGTCGCCTTCAAGCAACTGCTGACCGATCAGAATTTCCAGATACCCGTTGATTTTTCGATGATCACCGACGGCGAATATACCCTTGAAGTATACGCCGCCGATCTCTACGGTATGCAGAGTGAAGTGATCTCGCGTACGATTAAAGTCAGCACCGCGCCGCCGGAGACGGAAGTCAGATGGCCGATCATCACCCGTTACAATCAAAAAGCGATTATGGTCAGGGGCTTCTCCAGCGACGCCAACGCCATTGCCAGCGTTGCGCTTTCGATGGACAACGGCAACACCTATCAGACGGTGGAACTGCGCACCGACGGCAACTGGGAACTGGCGCTTAACACCGCCGCGTACACCGACGGGATTTATTCGGCGTTGATAGTAACGACCGATAAATACGGTGTTACGACCTTCTCCAACGCCATGGTCAATATCGATAACACCGCGCCGGAACTGTACCTTACGGCGCCGGTAGACGGCCAGCACGTGGGAACCAATATGCAGTTGATGGGACGGGTGGCTGACAACATCACCCTGAAAAGCCTGACCTATCAGGTTATCAGCGCGGAAAACCCCCGCTACCGGCAGGCGCTGGACGCGGAATCGCGGCTGGTCATTTCTGATGTCATCAATCTGGCCGGCTTCCCCCGGGGCGCGTATATACTGCGGATTGTCGCGGTAGACCTCGCGGATAATGAAACGCTGATCTCGCGCAAGATATTTTATGATCCCCGCGACGACAACGCGCAAATTGCCATTTATAACCCCCTGCCCGGCGAACTGCATTCGGGCCCGGTTCATGTGGTCGGTATCGTTACCGGCTCGTTCCAGCCGACTGAAGTTCGCCTGATAATGAACGGCAGCACATTGGCCCAGGTGCCGGTGGAACGCTACGGCATATTCCGCTATGACATTCCCGAATCGATGTTAGCTGAAGAAGGGGAGTACCATCTATCGGCGTCCTACAATGCCGAAGGCGGCGCCGTTATCTTAAGCCCGGAACATACCGTGTTTTATTCCGCCTACGGCCCGATCCTCCAGATAGAGAGCCATCAGGACGGAGATGTCATAACGGAGCGTCCGTGGTTCACGGGCCGCGCGTGGATTGCCGCTCCCGAACCTGCCGAAGACGCCCCGCCCCTTACCCGCAAGGAAAGGGCGCAGCAAAAGGCGGAACACAAGGTGCATAATGTTACGGTCAGTTTTGACAACGGCCGCACGTTCCATTCAACCAGAGGCGACGATGAATGGAAAGTCCGCCTTGAAACCAGCGAGCTCCCCCGCGGGCCGCAGCCGGTTTTGGTGCGGGCGACATTCGCCAACGGCGAGGAAGCAGTCCGCCGCTTGATGCTCAATGTTGATACGACGCTTCCCGAAGTGGAAACCGTTTCGCCGCCGGAGGACAGCGTCCACCGTGATAATATCCGTGTCTATGGAACCGCCGGTGATAATTACGAACTCGCCGACGTGGATATCAGTCTGCGCCCCCACGACAAATTCTTCTACTCGGTTCCGGGCGCGATAAAGGGCATGTACTTTGACGTCAAGGGCCTGGGCGCTACCTACTTTGACGTCGGGCTGGGCCTGAGTTTCTTCGATGACAATGTGCGCTTGCAGGCGCAGTTTGGCATTGCGCCGCCCGACGGGATCAATTTCGCCCTCTCCGGCAGCAAGCTGCATGTTCCCCTCGCCGAAGGCGGGCGCTATGTCGGCTATGTGTACGGCATAAAATTGCTCGCAAATATTTATCATCTGCCCTTTGCGTATTTGTTCGGGCTTGACTGGGCCTTCTATTCGATGAACGTTGCGGTGGGAGCGAATTTCTCATTGTTTACCATGGATGATTGGCGCAGCCAGTTGTTCATGGGCGCCATAGTGGCGCAGTGGGATGTAGCGAACATCAACTTCCAGTATTTTAAGCCGAACTGGAAATACTTTAGGAACTATGCCCTGTACTTGGAGCCTGAACTGTGGTTTGCGTCTTCCGATGTCAGCGCGGATATCATATTCAGAATGACTATTGGTTTAAGGATTAACTGGTTTTAGGAGTGTAACGTGATTTTTAATCCAGCGAGCGAATGTCTGGAGATTCAGGCCAGAAAGAAGCTCCAGCTTGCCAACCTCAAGAATCTGGTCGAAATGCTGTACATCCATGTTCCTTTTTACCGGAGCAAGATGGACGAGAAGGGGATAAAACCGGCGGATATCCATTCGCTGGACGATTTGCAAAAACTCCCCTTTACCACCAAGGACGATCTGCGGGATAATTATCCCCACGGTCTGCGGGCATGCCCCGTTGATCGGATCGTGGAAGTGCACATGAGTTCGGGCACCACGGGAAAGCCGGTGGTGGATGAATACACCATGAAGGACATTGACATCTGGCGGGAAGCCATGTCGCGTACCATGGCGGCGGCGGGTTGTACCAA
>JGI24698J34947_10001394_pt1 | contig 12716 bp, 16 predicted proteins | sample TergutMp193P3_FD_34947 | JGI IMG/M metagenome (IMG submission 34947)
AGTATGTTTCCGAACAGCCGCAAGGACAGGGAAATAAGCCGGGTGCCGTAATCCATGATATTGAAGGGCAGCATAAAGGGAAGGGGATACAGGAAGCGCTTAAGCCACCCGGCGACGCCGCGCGCCGCAAGACCGCAGACTATCACCAGCGAAATCGAAATTACTCCAAATGCCGCCGTGACGTTTATGTCCTTCGTGGGAGGCCTGATTGTAAAAGGCGGAATTATTTCCAGGCCGAACATCTTAAACTCCACCGGTGAAATAATCCCGATAATATTCGACACGAGCAAAAAGAGGAACAGCGAGCCGAGGTACGGCCCCAGGAATTTTGAAAATTTGCCGAAGTAATCTTTGGCGAAATTGTTGAGGAAATCAACCGCCAGTTCCACAAACACCTGGGGCCCGGAGGGAACCTCCTTGAGCCTACGGGTAAGGAGAAAAGAGACGGTGATGAGGATCAGCATCACGAACCAGGAGATAATCACAGTTTCGGTGATGGGAATGGAGAAACCGGAGATATTCAAGGTAAAGTATGTTCTTACTTCCAGCGCATCCACTTTTTTACTGCTCCGTTTTACTTATTGTCTTTAAAGAAAAAATCGTCCTTGAAATACTTTTTAAGCAATTCTTCTTCAACATTGTCGTGAACGTTCATCTTGGTATAAACGGCTTCCAGGAATCCCTTGGTAATATAGAAACACCCCAAAAGGAAAAATTCAGAAACCCTGGATATTATCCCCATGGACTGGTACATCCTGACCGGGTTTTCGGGCGCGAATTCCGTCATTATGTACTCGATTACGACCTTTTCAGCAAGGCTCATCGTGTAGATTATCTCAGAGACAGGGTATCCGCCTTCCAACCGTTTCTTGCCGAGTTGGACAAAGAAATTGCCGATAATATCACGGTTGAAGCCCCTGTCAAGGCACTGGGACAAAAGGGGATAAATGGGGGCGTCCGCTTCTACCAGCTCTTCATCGNTCATGGTATTGTAGTGCTTGAGGTGTTTTCCCTTACGGACCATATGCGTCCACTTGGCGGCNAAATCCNTCGCTTTGAGGTTAAGATTGTCAATGAGTACATGATCAACCATGTTGTAATTTTATACATGTAAACGTAAAATTGCAATATGTTTCAAAATATTTCTCTGGCGCTTGACACGGTGGGACGCTACTTTGTTTTTCTTGGAGAAACAATGCGCTGCCTCCCCAAAAGGCCTTCCCGCGCTGCCCAATGCGTCACCGAGATTGAGCGGATAGGCGTTAACTCGATCATGATCATCTTCCTTTCCGGCGGGGCAATGGGGATGATCTTCGCCCTGCAGCTCATCACGTTTTTGCAGCCTTTTTCCGCTGAAATCGGCGCGGGCGCGGCCGTCGCGATTGCCCTGTCCCGTGAACTAGCACCGGTCATCACCACCCTCATGCTTATCGCCAAAAACGGCTCGGCCATGGCCGCGGAGCTGGGAACAATGAAGGTAACGGAGCAGATTGACGCGCTGGAATCAATGTCCATTAATATCACGCACTACCTGGTACTGCCAAAGGTCATCGCTTCGTTTTTGGTCTTTCCGGTTTTAACGCTCCTGGCCGATATCATCGGCACACTCGGCTCTTCCGCCATAGCCGTTTTTCTTTTCAATATAGATTCCGCCGGATATCTGGACTATATGTTCGATTTCATAAGTCCCCGTGATATTTTTATCGGGGTCATAAAAGCGGCGGTCATGGGAATCATGACCGCTACGATTTGCTGTTTTTACGGGCTGAGGACAACACAGGGCGCGAAGGGGGTGGGCGACAGCGCTACCCGGGCGGTGGTGACTTCCTCTGTGGCTATACTCATAGCAGACTACCTCCTGGCTACACTGATGCTGCCGTTGATCTACTCATGAACAGCGAAAAACCGATTATCAGAGTTGAACATCTTTCCAAAACCTTTGGGCAAAATCAGGTCCTCAAAGACGTGAGTCTTAACGTGCCTGATAAGTCAATTTACGCCATTGTAGGCCAAAGCGGTACCGGGAAAAGCGTTTTGTTTAAGTCCATAATAGGAATGCTGAAACCCGACAAGGGAAGAGTTTGGTTTAAGGATACGGAACTCACCGCGCTGGATCAGGACGCGCTTCTGGATCAAAGGAAATCCTTCGGCTATGCCTTCCAGAACGCGGCCCTTTTTGATTCGATGAACGTGGGGGAAAATCTCGCCTTCCCCCTCCGTGAAGTCCTGAGAATAAAGAGCAAAGATGAAATACGAAAGAAGGTGAAAAGACTCCTTGATTGGATTGAACTTCCCGGTATAGAGTCCAAGAGTCCGGATGAGTTATCCGGCGGGATGCGCAAGCGGGTTGGGGTTGCCCGCGCGCTCATCATGGAACCGGAGGTTCTTTTTTTTGACGAGCCAACCACGGGGCTTGACCCGGTGCTGGCGGAAACAATAAATAACCTGGTGGTCCGCGTCAACAGGGAGCTTCGCGTAACCTGCCTGGTAATCACCCACGACATCCCCGCGGCGTTTCGCATCGCGGAAAGAATTGCTTTTCTGGATCAAGGGTATATAATAGAAGATGGAGCCCCGGGAGAGGTGGCGAAATCGGATCATCCTATGGTAAAGGACTTCATCCGTATTTCATTCAGTGAGATGAAATTATGAATGCGTCAAAATACATTAAAATAGCGCTTTTCTTCGCGGTTCTGGGAGTCGCGGGCGCGGCGTTAATAATTCTTTCCGCCGACGGCATAGGGTTCTACAATACCAAAGTCTACGAAGTTGTTCTTGACGACGCTTCGGGTCTTTCCACCCGTTCAAAGATCTACCTTGCCGGGGTAGCGGTGGGCAAAGTGCAGAATGTGGTGCTGACCGGAAATGAAGCCAGGCTTAAAGTGGCGTTTCTCAACGACGTGGAAATTCGTCAGGACGCCAGTATAAGCCGGAAACCTTCTTCCTTGCTGGGAACGGCGGTGTTAAGCCTGGAGCCCGGAAATGAATTCAGCCCCATTATTCCGCCGGGAAGTGTCATCAGAAGCATCCCTCCGTCCGGCGATTTAAACGCGGCAATGGATATGGTGGGCGATCTTGGCGGACAGCTCAACCTCATGCTTGAAGAATTCCGTACAAACCAGCTAGCCCTCCTCGTGGTTTCTCTGGAAACCGTAAATTCCATCGCGCAAAAAATTGACGCCCAGTCCGAGGAACAAATCGACCGCATATCACGCATACTTGAGTCTGTGGCGCTTATAAGCGAAAGAACCGGAAGGGTCATACAAAACAGCGAAGATGACATTGCGGGTTCTTTATCGGACATATACGAGGCCCTGACAAACATACGCTTGATTACCGCCGAAATTACCGAGGGCCGCGGCAACCTGGGGCGGGCTATTTACGATGACGGGCTGTACAGCAGTATTTTATCCACGGCGGAAAGTACAGAAGACGCGGCGCTGAAACTCAGGGAAACCCTGGACGGCATCTCCGGCCTTGTAAAAACTACAGACGGCCTAATAAACAACGCGGGCGAAATCGTAGACAAAGCCCTGGGACTTGGCATCTCGGTGGATACAAACGCCCGTTACGACGTTCTTGCACAAACCATGAGGGCGGGCGCGTCCATTCGTCTTGACCCCGCTTCCAACACGAGCTGGTACCGTATCGGCGTTTCATCGTCCCCCGACGGCATCGCGAGCCGCACGGTGAAAGAAACCATCGATGCCGCCGGAAATGTCAACAGAGAGGATACAACCGAAACAAGATATTCAGTCGCCGTTGACGCGGAACTTGCCAGAAGATTCGGCTTTTTTACGCTGAGGGGCGGGATATTTGAAAACACAGCCGGACTCGGCGTGGACGTGCAGCCCTTTAAGTGGCTGAGCCTTTCGGGTGAGGTCTTTAACTTCCAAAGCGGAGAACTGCCCAACCTCAGAGGCGCCCTCACCTTCTACCCGTTCTTCGACCCCGACTCCGACAAGCCCTGGAACTGGATCTACCTCCGCGGCGGGGTAAACAACGCTCTGAACGGCAGCCGTGACTACTTCTTTGGCGGCGGCCTGCGTTTTGCCGACAGGGAAGTGAAGGGGCTGATTGGACTGATACCGGCGTTTAATTAAACGCTGATTTGCCGCGACAAAGATATGTCAGACAACAGAACGATCAAGCAGACAATCAGGGTTTAAAAAGGTGACTGTCACCTTTAAAATGTAGCATGATAACTCTTTCACTCTAATGCTCTGATTTCCTCAGAGGATAAATCTGTAGCTTCCGCGATTTTATCAATCGGCATGTTTAACCCAAGAAGTTTTCGGGCAACTAATATTGCATTTTCCTTTTTCCCTTCCTCCCTGCCTTCCCTCCTGGCCCCATTGAGCCTTGATGCTTCATCGCGGCGCGCTTTTTCCCGCGCTTCCGCGAGCATTCGGGTGCGTTCGTCTGCAGAGAGTTCCTTCAACACGCCAACCGCTTTTTCCATTTTCAGTACTTCTTATATTACCTCATTCCGTCCCATATTCCCGGATTATTTCCTCCGGTGATTTGCCGCTTTTCAGCAGCTCGAGGATTTCATCTCTGCCTTCCTCCTTGCCTTCCTCCCTGCCTTCCCTCCTGGCCCTGTTGAGCCTTGAGACTTCGTCGCGGCGCGCTTTTTCCCGCGCTTCCGCAAGCATACGGGTGCGCTCGTCCGCAGACAGTTCCTTCAACACGCCAACCGCTTTCTCCAACTGCGGGCTTTTTGTCGCTAGCATTCTTAGTTCCTCCTCGTCATTGGTTTCAAGACATATCAATTTGACGCGGCGAAGCGGGCTAGCCCTGAGGACAGCTCGATGGGCGTTTAATTTCTCTAAAAGTGAAACCCACTTTAACACAACGCCCATATGCTGTCCTCAGGGCTCCCCGCTCTCGCCGTGACAAAGATATGTCAGACAACAAAGCGAACAAGCCGACAAACAGGGTTTTCAGGCTGCGCAAAATGGTGACTATCACCTTTTTTAGCAAACCCTTACATATGCGAGGCCGAGCAAGCCCAGAGGGCAGCATGTGATTTAGCTGCCCGAATGGGCTTGCTCGGCTCGCGACATGTATGTTTTGGCTTGCCCGCTTTTCGTGTGTATCTTTACATCCAGTATACCGTACTTGTCGTCGGCGTAGTCCGCCTTGACGAAGGGGTCTGCCACGGTGATGTGCTCATACTCTTCTTCCGGTATGTCAAGGACGGACTTGAGGAAACTAGCCAGTATGTCGGTGTTCCGCTGATCGCCGAATATGAGCTTGAAGACCAGATCCAATTTTACGGACAGCAGCTTTAATTTGTCTTCCATAGCAATGATTTTACTATCGAGAATCACGGTTGGCAAGTTGTCGGTTATCAAGCGGTACTTTACGCCTCATTGGACGGTGCGCTGAACGGTTGGATGAAAAGAAAAGAGTATTTGTTCTGGAATTCATTAAGTGGCTTTTGGCCAGGGGAGATGACGCGGATACCCTTTAAAAAAGGTGACAGTCACCTTTTTTGGCCCGACATATCAGTGTTTCTCAAAAAGGTGACAGTCACCTTTTTTCGATAATCTCAAATAATCTCTCCAAATCCTCCATCGAATAGTAGTCGATCACGATGGTTCCCCTGCTCAGATCCCCGTTGATAGCGACCTTCGTGCCCAGGCAGGTGATGAACTTCTCTTCCATGGATTGCAGTTCCGGGGCGCGGCCGGGCGCATTGGCGCCGGCTTTTTTCGCTTTTTTCTGTTTGCCGAAGGCGGCGGCGCGCTTTTCAGCTTCCCTGACCGAAAGGCCCTTCTTGATGATCTCGCGGAAAAGGGCTTCCTGCTCCGTCGCGCCGGAGACCGAAAGAACCGCCCTCGCGTGCCCCGGCGATAGCTCCTCCTTTTGGATGCTTGCCTGCATCTCCTTTGGGAGCTTCAGGAGCCTGAGCGCGTTCGCGACGGTGGCGCGGTTCTTGCCCACCCTGGCGGCCACCTCGTCCTGGCCCAGCTTTTCCATCTCCATGAGCTGCTTGTAGGCGGCGGCTTCCTCGATGGGGTCCAGGTTCGAGCGCTGGATGTTCTCGATGAGGGCGACTTCCGCGCGCTTATCGTCCGAGTACTTGCGCAGTATCACCGGCGCCTCCGTGAGGCCTGCAAGACGCGCCGCCCGCACCCGGCGTTCCCCGGTGTAGATGATATACGTGCCGTCGCCGGCATCTTCGGCGATGACGGGCTGGATTATTCCCTGCAGCTTGATCGAATCCGCGAGTTCAGCCAGCTTTTCTTCGTCAAAGTTCTTTCTCGGTTGATCCGGATTGGGAAGCAGCTTTTCCAGGGAGATCATAATTTCACCGCTTTTCGTTGTCCCGGACTCTTCGCCTTTCTTTTCAATTCCGTCATCGGTGAAATTAGCGTTGGGCAGATCGCCAACAATGGAGGCCGCTTCATCTTCGGTCGGAAGCAGGGCGGAAAGGCCCTTCCCCAGACCTCGCTTAACTGCCACGGTTGAGTACCTCCTGGGTCAGGCTTTTATACGCCCTGGCCCCGCTGCATAGGGGATCGTATTTTGAAATGGGAAGCCCGTGCGACGGGGCCTCGGAAAGCCTCACGTTGCGGGGAATTATCGTGGTGAACACCTTGCTCGTAAAGTAGGCGCTTATCTCCTTTACAACCTGCTGGGCGAGCCTTGTGCGTGGATCGTACATCGTAAAAAAAATGCCTTCGATTTGCAGATGGGGGTTNAGTTTCTTCTGCACTATTCGGATNGTCTCAAGCAGGTGGGTAAGCCCCTCCATGGCAAAATACTCNCATTGCATNGGAATCAGGACCGCGTCCGAGGCGATAATGCCGTTCAGGGTCAGCACGCCAAGGGAAGGGGGGCAGTCAATCAGGATGAAGTCAAAGCGATCGCGCGCCGGTTCCAGCGCGTCTTTTAAAAAGAAATCACGCTTGTCCTGTTCGATAAGTTCCACTGCCGCGCCCGAGAGGTCGCTGTCGGAAGTAATAACAGAAAGCCCGTTCACCGGCGCGGGCCGGATCACCGCCTCCAGGGAGACAATGCCGGAAATAAGCTCATAAACGCCGGGTTTTGAGACTTTCCCGCTCACTCCCACGCCGCTGGAAAGATTCGCCTGCGAATCAAAGTCCACCAGCAGCACCTTTTTTCCCGCTTCCGCCATGTACGCCCCGATGTTGATCGCGGATGTAGTTTTCCCCACTCCTCCCTTCTGATTCACAAAAACGTAAGTTTTGCACATTTTCCGATTATACATGATATAATTTTTTATTACTATTGAAAAGCAGTGATTCGGGAGTTATTCTGATAAGATGAAATCGAAAAGAGGAAATCCGCCAAGATTGCGAATACTTGCGCTGGATCTCGACGATCCCCTGCTGAATTCGTATCTTTCCATTTCAAAGCGTGTAAAAACCGCGATAAAAGAAGCGGGAAGACAGGGAGCGGCGATAGTTCTGGCTTCAAGCCGTATTCCAGAGTCCATGGAACGCTGCGCAAGGTTCCTGGAGCTTGACAAGACGCCGGGTTACCTTATCAGCAAAAACGGCGCGCTTGTCACCGAAAGCCATACCGGCAAGATTATCCATGAAGCTCTTCTGGATGTGAAGACAGCTCTGGCGATCTGCGATTTGGCGCTCGTCGAGAATTTTCCGATTCAGATATACGAAGACGACATAATGTACGTTTCAAAGAAAAACGAGTATTCCGGCGATGATCAAATAATGAGCGGTATTCGTCAGGTTGTTGTTGAAAATTTTCGCGCCATGGCGGCCGAGGGCTGCCATAAGCTTATCATTGCGGGAAAACCCGAAATTCTTTCCCATGTGAAAATCATCTTCGGGAACTTAATGGTGGACGATGTGACCATTTTTTCCAGCCGTCCCAATTTCCTGGAAATAATGCCCAAAGGAATTGATAAGGGAAGCGCGCTGTCCATTATCGCGGAAATTCTTAAGGTAAGCGCCGATGAGGTCATGGTCATGGGGGATTCCATGAACGACGAAGCCATGATACGATGGACTGACGCCGGTAACAAGAGTATCGCGGTCCACGTCACGGACAACGCGAACCACGAAGACGGAGTCGCGGAAGCAATCGAGAAGTATTTTATCAGGAAGGGATCATGAGTGACATCCAGGATATAACCCAGGACATTCCCATCAGCACCGTTGATTCGCCTTCGGTGGTTCTTGAGCTTATCTATCAATTAAAGATCAAGGATGTGATGAACAGCTCGGTGATCACGGCAAAAAAAACCGATACCATGCAGCACATCAAAGCCCTTATGAGGGAGAACTATATTACCGGCCTCCCCATCGTGGAAGACAGGATGCTTTTGGGCATCGTTTCGATTGAAGACATCATCATGGCCCTGGATGAAGGCGCCATCGATTTGCCGGCGGAAGAAAAAATGACCAAAAACGTCATCGTCCTGGAAGAAGACATGCCCCTTTCCTTCGCGATTTCATATCTCAACAAGTACAGATACGGCCGTTTTCCGGTACTGAACAAGAAGAAAGAAATGGTGGGTATCCTCACGTCAAAAGACGTGATTCGCACGCTCCTTGTGGAGATGAACCGCGAAGTCCTGCGCCTTGAAAAAATGCACCAAAAGCACGCGCGCGCCCCGGACCTGTTCTCGGAAATGGATTTCACCACGGTGCGCTTTGACTTTGAGCTTGCCGGGCGCGCCTCCACCGAGATAAAAAAAGCGCTGAAAAACAGAAACATCGATCCAAAAATCATCCGGCGGATTGCCATCGCCAGCTACGAACTGGAAATAAACCAGGTGGTTCACTCGCTGGGGGGAACCATAAGCTGTTCCATACAGCCCGACAAGGTGGTTGTCACGGCGGCTGACGTCGGGCCTGGTATTGAAGACATCGGCAAGGTGCTGCAGGAGGGGTGGTCCACAGCGGACGAGTGGATACGCTCCCTGGGCTTTGGCGCCGGCATGGGCCTCCCGAACACCAAGCGCGTCTCAGACGAATTCTACATTGAATCCACCCCCGGCGCCGGCACCACCGTCCGCTCGGTGGTGTTCATCAACTCGCCAAAAGACGAGGACGCATCATGACCATCCGCGAAGCCGCCGCCGCCCTTGGCGCGCAAATCATCCAGGACGAATTCGATGACACCGAACTCTCAGGCGCCTACACCTCAGACCTCCTCTCGGACGTGATGGCCAACGCCAAAGACGGCGGCGCCCTCATCACGATTCAGGCGCACAAGAACACCGTCGCGGTAGCCACCCTCGTAAACATCACGCTCATCGTTATCTGCAATTCCCGCCCCATCCCCGGCGACATGATAGCCGCCGCCAAAGACGAAGGCATCGCGATAGTCCTCACCAAAGAAAACCAGTACAGGGTCTCGGGCAGGCTTTTCGCGATGATAGAGAAAGGATGAGCAAAAAGGTGACAAAAAGGTGACAGTCACCTTTTTTAAGCCTCCCCCCGGCTACCAAGTTGACAATATTCCTTCTTTGGAATAAAATAAAGCGTGTGGGAAATAGAATACACCGGCGAGTTTGAGGAGTGGTGGGAGACACTGAGCGAAGACGAACAGGATGCGATAACTTTCTCTGTTGGACTGCTGCAAAGCGAAGGTCCTACTTTGAAATTTCCTCATAGCACCGACATAAAACAATCCAGGCACAGTTAAATGCGGGAATTGCGAAGCCAATGCAAGGGACGACCGCTACGGACATTTTATGCTTTTGACCCAAGACGGGCAGCTATATTATTAATTGGTGGTGATAAAACGGGAAATCAAAGGTTTTACGATGTTATGGTTCCGCTTGCAGACCGGATTTATGACGATTACCTGAGAGAAATTAAGGAGGAAAACAAATGACACATAAATTTTCGGAGCTTGAAGCTAAAATGAGCCCTGAGCGCAGGGCAAAGATTGCCGAGGAAGTCGCTAAAGCACTGGCCGAGATGCCTCTTAATGAACTAAGAAATGCCCGCGGTCTTTCCCAAAAGATGCTTGCGGAAGCCCTGCACATCCAACAACCGGCAATTGCGAAGATGGAAAAACGCGCAGATACCTATATCTCCACTCTAAGAAGTCACATTGAAGCGATGGGCGGGCGGCTGGATATTATTGCCCGATTTCCCGATGGGGATGTGAGAATATCCAACTTTTCACAGATTTAGCTTCCTCCCCCCCCGCGAAGTTGCTTAACAAGTATCCACAATATGTATACACCTAGTATTGAAGCTGCACGATAATACCTTTGGAGGAAAACTATGGTTAAAAAATTAATCAAACATGGGAATAGCGCCGCTTTGGTGATTGATAAGCCTATTATGGAAATGCTGAATATTACAAACGAAACGACCTTTGAAGTAAGCACAGACGGCAGAAATCTGATTCTATCGCCTCAGATTGAATACGCTCAGGAAAAAGATATATTACAATCACTGGAAAAAATAAACAAAAAATATGGGGCGGTTTTGAAGCGGCTTGGTAAATAAAATGAAAAGATTTTTAACATTTTCTGAAGTTTTAACAATACTTGAGGATCAAATAAGGAATTATGGCGGGATGTATGGCGTCAGAGACACAAATCTGCTGAGTTTCGCAATATATATGCCTGAGTCGAGTTTTGGCGGGAAATATTTGCATGAAACGATTCCGGCAATGGCGGCCGCTCTCACCGCCGCCGCCCTCCCAAAAGGTGACAGTCACCTTTTTTAGCCGCTCTCGCCGCCGCCCCCCCAAAAGGTGACAGTCACCTTTTTTAGCACAAAAAAACCCCCAGCCATGCGGCTGGGGGTTTTTAACCGGCGGGGTTAGCCGCCGGGCTTAGTTCTTGCAAAAACGGTGACTGTCACCGTTTTTGCTTGCAATCATTGCAGCTTTGCGAACGTCACTACAAGTGTCAATGTCTTACTATCGGAGGAGATTGTAACAGTCGGCGTTCCTTCCTTATTAGCGTTACCAGGGAAATACACCTCCCCGTCGGTGGTGGTGGCAGCCGAGACAAAAACAGGGGTAGTGAAACCACTGAACTCAAAGCCGTCTATTGCCCGTAGTATAACTGTGGCGACAAATACATCCTCTGTCGCAGTCGCAGCTTTCCTATCAATCCAGTCCGCACCATTAACCGTCCAACTCACATTGGCCGGACTCTGCACACCGGCGTCGGACGCTGTGGTAGTGGCAAATTCTGTTGGGAGAGCGCCATCTTCAGGCCGAGTCAAGGCAAGATTAAGATACTTTATCTCACCCACCTCCGCCGTGAACTCCAATACAATCGTTATGTTTCCGTCACTGAAGGAATATGTTATTCCGGTGGTATAGTCAATCTCCGTGCCAGGATCAGCCGGATCATCACCCACACAAGTTATCGCAACGTTGGGGCTGAAGGTAAAGCCTGTGGTCGGCTTCAGATCAATCTTGGCATAGTATTTTTTACCAGACTCAACGGGCTCGCTGCCAGGATTAGTAATCTTGGCGCTATTGGGAGACCCTTTATACCATGATAGCTGCGCGTCGGAATCGGTAGTAGTGTACTCACCGGCAATGGTATTGATATCCGGCGGTGTTGTTGATAAAGTTTCACCACCCTTCAGGTAGGGGAAGCCTGTAATCCTAATGGCCGTTATCGTATACGGGTCGTTTCTCACAAGGCTCAGCGTGTGGGTGCTGCTCGCCAATGGGCCAACAGCGTACTCGGAGTATTCCTTGTCAAACTGTATAGCCGCCGGCAGTGAAGTCCAACTCGGCGTGAGAGTATAGTTCTTGGGAGACGGCGCGTCTTTAACTACCGTCAGAAGCTGAATCTTGGTGGTCGACTCATTCGCCGGCACAAGATAAATTTTGAAGATATTATTGCCAACCTCTGCCAAATCACCAACTTTTATCTCCCTATCAGCCAGCTTAAGTATATTTTTGCTACTTAGCTCCACATCAGTCATTAATTTATCGGCGACTAGATTTTCCCCGATATCCTTGGGCATGATGACGGTCACTTCCGCGGAGGGAGTAACTTTGACACCAAGTTTGGGCCAGTTCGTCGAAGCCACACCGGTGAGGGGATAAACAATATTGCTGGTGCCAGACCATTCCCAGCCGATATTGGGATTCAGGGCAATGGATGAGGCGCCCACCGGGTAATACGTGAGTGTGGTTCCAATAAGCTCGCAAGGAGTTTCAACACTGCTGGACAGATAAGCCTGTGAAGCCGCGGTCGCAAAATCCTTTACCTCGGCTGGAGATAAACTAGCTATTCTTGCTTTAACAGCATCTTCGAATATATCACGTTGGCCGTTGAGAGCATTCGCGCCAAACTCCTTAATAAGGTCCCAACCCAATAAGGCAAGGTCTGAACCAGTCGAAATATCCATCAGCTCTCCCTTATAGACGGTAACTTCACATATAGCGGGAGCTCCTACCAGCACCGAGCCTACCTTAGCCTGGGCCTGGACCTGGACCTTAACCGGTTTATCACTGTCACCGGCCTTAACCCCAACTACAACGCCATTAGTAGATACGGCCGCATTAGCAGGTGTGGTAGCCTTCCACTCAACAGTCCCCTGCGCGCCGGTCGGCACCAAAGTCGCGATAAGTGCGTATGTGGCGCCTTCCTTTAAAGTTAAAACAGTTTTGTCGAGCCTGACGCCTGTGGCGGCGGGCGCCGCCGATCCTGGAATCGATATGGTACCGGGGCCGGTGCCGCCCGGGGGGATACTATATGCCGGCGGTCCATTGGGCTCCACGGG
>JGI24698J34947_10001395_pt1 | contig 12713 bp, 12 predicted proteins | sample TergutMp193P3_FD_34947 | JGI IMG/M metagenome (IMG submission 34947)
GGCGCTCAAGTGAAGCTGTGTAAATAGAGAGGAGTATTTTTGAAAAGCAGAGCTGTGTTTTTAATTTTAATTTTTCTCTTTTTAAGCGCACTGCTTTTTGCGCGAGGCGCTCAGGATGCGGAAACTGAAATTCAAACGCAGAATGACGAGTGGATTCTCTGCGTTACGGATTTCGATACAAGCTCATTGCCGCCGGAAAGATTGGCTGTTGCCGGCGTAATAGCGAGAAAAATGACGGAAAGGCTTACTTCAATAAATTATCGTACGCGCATATCTCCCGAATATGCCTATTATGAAGAATATGCCTGGACGCGCGCGCGTTCCGCCGCGGCAAAGGCCCTTTCCGCAAAACTGGAAGAACGTTCCCGGCAGGTTTTCCGAGGAGACTCTGAATGGAGATACCGCCAAAATATCGCCAGAATTGACGCGGACATAGAAAAGCTGAGAGCGGCTCTTGAAGAAGTTGAGAATAGCGCGCCTTTGATAAACAGGGAGCCTGTTTTCAATTTGACAAGCGGAAATCTTCAATATGTGTTTCCCGCCGCGCCGGCTGCCGGAAACGAGAACAGGTTTTGTATCAGCCAGAAGGCCGACGCATTTATTTCAGGTTCAATTACTGATTTTCATGGGAGATTTTTCCTGACTGTAAAACTTTTTACCGTCTATACGCAGTCGTTTGTCTGGCAGGACAACATCATTTTTTCCCATGATGATCTTGAGAACGCGATTGATGAAATTACGCGAAAATTGATAATTGTGCTTTCTGGAAACCGTCCGTCCGCTGTAACGATAACGGCTGAACCTGAAGAAACGCTGGTTCTAATCAACAGGTCTTTTGCCGGTAGGGGCGAAACCTCGCTGCTTGAATATCCGCCGGGAAAAATAACGGTAACCGCGTCGGCTCCAGATCATGAAAGCTTGACTTTTGAAACGGAACTTTCTCCGGGAGAGCTCGCCGAAATTAAAATCAACCTTAACCCCATTGAGTACGGGGATGTTGAGATTTCAGGCGATTCGCAGGGAAATATTTATCGCGGCGCGTTGTATGTGGGCGAAGCCCCGTTGACCTTGCGCCTGCCGCGCAATCAAATGGAATATTTTGATTTTAAAACCCCTGATATGCACAGTGGAACAGTAGTATTTCGAACGCCTGACAGCGATGAGCTTGCAAGAATGTCTGTGCATACGCGCTCTCCGTTTCGTGAGGGCCGTGTGGATAGGGCGCGGCGTGATTATTACTGGTCGTGGGGCGCTGTATGGATTACCGGCATTGCCGCATGGGTTTTTCACTATTCGTACTTGAATTCAAACCAGGCTGTTTATTCCGCTTACTACGGTACAGGCGTTGTGGATCAGAAATTTGCAGATGATAATATGAGAACATACTATATCAGCATAGGCGCTCTTATAGCTGTGGGCGCTGCGGTTTTGTATGATTTGATTCAAATGGGCAGATATTTATACATCGCGAATCAGGGTTCAACTTCAATTACAAGAACAGGCGGAAAATAAATGAAGTTTGGCGGGAAAATAAAAAACTTTTTTTCCGGAAAATCCGCCGTCAGCGAAGAGTTGTACGACGATTTGTGCGATCTGTTGATAGAAGGAGATTTTGGCGCGGCGGAAGCGTATAAAACGGCGGAACTGTTAAAGGAGCGGTGTAAAAAAGAAAGCCCCGCTGTTCTGCCGGAAAAACTCGCGCAGCTTCTTGAGGAGGAATTGCGCAAATCCTCCTTCAATGCGGAAGACCAGGCGAAAGAGGGTGCGCTAACCGCTGTTCTTCTTCTGGGAGTGAACGGCGTAGGAAAAACAACAACCGCCGCAAAGCTGGCGCATCTTTACGGCGCACGGTATAATAAAAAGACAATTCTTGCCGCCGCCGATACATTCAGGGCGGCCGCAATAGATCAGTTGAAAATTCACGGAGAGAAACTGAATACGCGGGTGGTGGCGCATAAACATGGAGGAGACCCGGCGGCGGTGGTTTATGACGCGCTTGAAGCGGCTATTTCAGGCGGCGCGGACGTTGTTATCGCGGACACCGCCGGAAGAATGCACACAAAATCCGCGCTGGTGGAGGAACTGCGCAAAATTGACAGGGTAGTGGAGTCAAAGGCGGCCTCTGCGCGTTATCTGAAATATCTTGTGCTGGACGCCACCACAGGAAGAAACGCATTTGCGCAGGCGGAAATATTTCATGCCGCGGTCGCTCTGGACGGAGTAATATTGACTAAATACGATTCAACGGCCCGGGGAGGGGTAGTTTTTTCCATTGTCTCGGCGTTACAATTGCCTGTGGCGTATGTATGCACCGGCGAAAAATACGGGGACATCGAAATTTTCGATCCCCATAAATTTGCGAGGGAGTTTGCGGGAATTGGCTAAAAAGATCATACCGGTTGTTTCTATTGTTTTGCTTCTCTTTGCGGGTATTATTGCGCTGACGCAGGAATTGGATGCCGTTTTGCCCTTATTTGACGGGGATGACGCGCATTATTTTCCATTCGATTTTGGCGAAAATGGAATTCCCGAAATGGGAAAGCCCGTCCGCTGGTTCCGCTCAAACGCCGGGGGCATGGCGCTTGAGGAAATTCAATCGCGGCTTGTCGCCTTGAGCAATGAGTACGCGCTTGCTATCGACTCCGCGCGTCGGGATGAAATGCCGGAGCGCCTTCTTCCATATTATGATGAAAATTATTTTATAGAGATACGCACGCTTTTTAAGAAAGGCGGACAGGTACGAACGCAGTGGTTATTCAGGGACGCGGAAGGCGCAACGAGGGTGAATGCTGTTTTCCTGGAGCCGGAAAAATTAGATGCGGCAATGCAGGCGGAAGCGGCGGAAGAAAAAATACCGGACGGGGAGGAAAGCGCCGACATTGTTTCAGGCGCTGATAACGGCGGTAAAATTAACAGCAATGATTTAAATGAAAAACAGACGGCTGGTTTTATCGAAATTTTTGATGAAAATTTATTTTTAACCTCCGAGTACAGATTTTTTGAAGACGGAGAAATAAACAGAACCGATTATAAATTTAACGGCAATATGCTAATAAGCTCCGTCGTTTTGTTATGGGAAGATAATGACAAAGGCGGAGAGTATAAGCCATCCTACACCGATTTATACCGCTACAACCGCTCGTTGTTTCTCCGCGCCGTAGAACGGGTATTCTACAAAGACAGTGAAATATCGGTTTCGGATGATCCTGTCAGAGTTGCCTTTCCAAGAAATCTGGCGGATGCCGCAAAGAGCGGAATATTTATTAATGAAAGATTCAATTCATATCCTGAATTTTTCGGCGATGTTTTTGTACATTCAAACTCGAAGATTGTTTTTGAAACAGACGAGAGGGGCAGAATTCTAAGGCAGACGCTTTACGATGAAGAAGGAAACATTATATGGGTTATACGCAATGCATGGCGTAACGACCGCATTGTCTCCTCTTCAAAAAAAGAAGGCGATACGGAACTTTTAGCGGAATATGCGTATAATTCCGGCGGGGAGAGAATTCTTGAACGGAATTTGCGAAACGGCGTTTTGGAACGGCTTGTTCGTACGGAAGGCGAAAAAGATATTGAGGAACTTTATATAAACAATGTTATTGTACTGCGGGCTGTCTGGGAAGACGGCAGAAAGATTTCTGAAACAAGGATGAGGTAATTGAAAAAGTCCTGGATTTTTTTTGTAGCATCACGGTATATTTTCAAAGGACGCGGCAATTCGCCGGTTCTGTCGGTTGTGGGAATCGCTGTGGGAGTGCTTGCCCTAATCGTAATAATTGCCGTGATGAACGGATTTCAATTGGGTTTTATCGAAAGCATTCTTGAAATCTCTTCATATCATCTGCGCCTGGAACATATTTCACAGGATAAAGTTGACGAACTGAGGGAGGTTATGCTTTCGATTTCCGGAGTAAAGGCGGCGGTTCCGTTTAAGGAATTTCAAGCTCTCGCAAGGGGAAGAAGGTCCTCTCAGCAGGCAGTGCTTGTAAGAGGGCTGAGTGAAAACGCGCTGGAAGCCGACAAGACAATGGAAAGCAGGCTGGATTTTGAAGAAGGTTCTTTCGATATTTCAAATAAAAGCAGCGTACTTTTGGGAACCGAGCTTTCGCGCAGGCTTGGTCTTGCCATAGGGGACGAGGTTACGCTTTTTTCAATTACCGGAATTTTATCGTCGGAAGATGAAGGCGGCCTTGATACGTTTATTGTTACAGGAATTTTCAGAACGGGTTATTATGAATATGATTGCAGTTGGGCGTTTATCAACATAGAAAGCCCGTCTTTTCTGGTTAACGAAAGTGACTTAAAAATGGGGATAAAACTCGCGAACCGTTTTCATGACAGGCATTCACTGGAACAGGCGAAAAGAAAACTGTATGATTATGAAGGCGTAAAAATATCAAGCTGGAGGGATTACAACCGTTCTTTCTTTGGCGCTCTGCGGACGGAAAAACTTTTTATGTTTATTCTTGTGGGTCTTATTTTTATAGTAGTGGGCCTTAACATTTTTCAGGCGCAGAGAAGGGCGGTTCTCCAGCGGCGGGAGGAAATCGGCCTTTTGCGGGCAATTGGCGGCACGGAAAGCGCGGTTCGTTTTGTGTTTGTTCTTGACGGCGCGATTATCGGTTTTACAGGAGCCGTTATAGGGCTTGTTTTTGGATTGTCCATAGCGTTGAATATCCCGCAGTTTTTTTCGTTAGTTGAAAATATTGTAAACACGTTTAGAAGCATGATAAATGTGCTGGCCAATTATTTTGGAGCCGGCTGGATAGGGAACTTTGCGGTCTTTTCGCCCACAGTTTTCTATATAAAAGAAATACCATCGCGGATTTTGTCTCATGAAGTAGTAATAATTTTCATGTTTGGTTTTTTATCCGCGCTTGCCGCTGCATGGTTTGCGTCAAGAAAAGCGGTAAAAACACAGCCGGCGGAGGTACTGCGCTATGAATGATGAAATGGACAGGAAAATCCTGAGGGTAACGAACATCGTAAAAAATTACGCTTCGGGCGACGAAACGCTCCACATTCTGAAAGGCATAAACTTTGAGATTGAGGAAGGAAAATCTGTCGCAATCAGCGGACAGAGCGGGAGCGGTAAAAGCACCCTCCTTAATATTATTGGCGGACTTGATCGTACGGATGAAGGGGCCGTATTTATATACGGCGATGAAATTACTTCCCTGTCTGAAAAAGAAATTTCATCCTACAGATCGAAACGGGTAGGCTTTATTTTTCAGTTTCACTATCTTTTAAAAGATTTTACCGCCCTTGAAAATATAATGCTGCCCGCCTACATCTCTGGAATGAAGAAAAAAAACGCCATAGAAAGGGCCAAATCTTTGTTAGCTGATGTTAAGCTGGAAGATCGCGGCGGTCATTTTCCCTCGCAGCTTTCAGGCGGAGAGCGCCAGCGCGTCGCTGTCGCCCGCTCAATGGTCAACGATCCGGTCTTAATTCTCGCGGACGAACCTACCGGAAACCTCGATCCGCAGAACAGCGATATTGCGGCGGAGCTTCTCTTTGAAGGCGCGCAAAAATGGAGAAAGACTTTAATTGTGGTTACGCATGACAAGAAAGTAGCCGCAAGGGCTTCAATACGGCTTGTTCTTGAAAACGGACAGCTTTTACAGGAGCAGTTTTGAAAAAGGGAGCTTCGTTTTTTATCGCGCTGAGATATTTGTGGGGCAGAGCCCATGAAGGCGGACGCTATCTCAGAGGAGCCGCCGCCGGCATTGCCGTAAGCCTTATACCTATTATAGTAACTCTTATCGTGGCCGACGGCATGATAAGGGGAATCACGGATCGATACCTTGAACTTGGAACAGGGCATATACAGGTTTTTGATTTATTGAGCTCCGGCGAAGAAGAGCAGACGGTTGAACTGATAAAAGACATTGACGGCATAAGGGGAGTATGGCCTGAACGGCGCGGGATGGGGGTGTTGGCCGGAAAAAGCGGAAAAACGGGAATCACAGTCCGCGCGATTGAAGCGTCGTTTTGGGAAGACCCAGGCAGTGCGGCGTTTTTAAAAATCATTGACGGCGCGCAAAAGCCCGAAACAGACAGGGACATCGTGTTAGGTGAAACGCTGGCATCCAACATTGGCGCACAGGTAGGAGATACGGTGCGGCTCTTGACTGTCAGATCGGTTGAAGGAGGGCGAATGTCCCCAAGAATGGCGTCGTTTACCGTCAGGGGAATATTGTCATGCGGTTATAATGAACTTGACGCATTATGGTGCATTATAAACTGGGAGGGCGGGAAACGCGTTCTTTCTCCAGAACAGTCGTCGTCAAGCCTGATTATCAAAATAGATGATCCGTACAGGAATGCGGATGATTTTTCATGGAAGTTATTTTTGGAAATCGGAAGCGGCTACAGCATTTACACATGGAAGGACCTTCTGCGTTCGCAGTACAGCTCTTACGAGACAACAAGGCAGCTTTTGCTGTTCATCATGGCGCTGATAGTAATTGTCGCGGCTGTTAATGTTTCTTCCGCGACGAGTATGCTGGTTTTGGAACGCCAGAAGGATATTGCTGTGTTGAAAGTAACGGGAGCGAGCGTAAAGGGAGTGACGGATGTTTTTCTGTGGGGCAGTTTTCTTACAGGATTGACGGGAGGAATCATCGGTATAACATTGGGCCTGTTGATAGGAGGCAATATCAACTTTTTGATCCGTTTTCTTGAAAAGTTTTTAAGCTTCTTTTCGCTCTTATTCAACGGAGAGGAAGTTAAGATACTCGATCCAGGTTTTTACCTTGAGATAATTCCCATCATCATCGACTGGAATGCCGTGTTTTTGATTTTTGTTTTTGCGATTCTCTGTTCGGTACTCGCTTCATGGCTCCCTGCCCGCGCTGCGGGAAAGCTGAAACCTATGGAGCTTTTGAGAAAGAGCTAGGGCGCAATTACAGCCGTTTTGCGACGGCGTCAATAAAATCCCACGAGTTTAGAATTTTTTCAGGCGGCGGGTCTGAAAGTTTTGCCAGATCGCCTGTCATTATTCCGTCTTCGATTGTGCCAAGCACCGCTTCTTCAAGCCGTCTCGCGAAATCCGCCAAATCGGGAGTGCCGTCCAATTCCGCGCGTTTTGCCAGCGCGCCGCTCCACGCGAATATTAACGCTGTTGGGTTCGTGCTTGTTTTTTCTCCTTTTTGCCAGCGGTAGTAATGCTGCTGTACAGTGCCGTGCGCCGCCTCATATTCAAAAACGCCGGAAGGGGAGACAAGGACGCTTGTCATCATGGCAAGGCTTCCGGCGGCGCTCGCGATCATGTCGCTTTGAACATCGCCGTCGTAATTTTTACACGCCCACAAAAAGCCGCCTTCGCCCTTTACAACTCGCGCGACGGCATCGTCTATCAATGTGTAAAAATAGTCTATGCCCGCTTCCGCGCATTTTTGTTTGAATTCTGTTTCGTACACTTCGCTGAAAATTTCCTTGAAGCGTCCGTCGTAAATTTTGGAAATTGTATCCTTTGTCGCGAACCAAACGGGAAGTTTTTCCGCAAGCGCGTAGAGAAAACAGGCGCGGGCAAAACTTTTAATTGATTCATCGTAGTTGTGTATTCCCTGTACAATTCCGCTCCCTTTAAAATCCGCGACTTTAACGCGCCTTTCCGTTCCATCGGCCTTTGTGTAAACCAGTTCTACCTTTCCTGGCCCTTCAATTTCCATTTCCGCCGCTTTGTAAACGTCGCCGTAAGCGTGACGGCCTATGACGATGGGCGCTTTCCATGTGTTGACAGACGGCTTAATGCGGCTTACGGTTACCGGTTTCCTGAAAACCGTTCCGTCAAGTATCGCCCTGATTGTCGCGTTTGGGCTTGGGTGCAGGTGTTTAAGATTGTACTCTTTCTGCCTCGCGTTGTTTGCGGTGATTGTCGCGCACTTTACTCCGACGCCCAGCCGCTTGACGGCCTCGGCTGATTTGACTGTTACATCATCATCCGTGTTGTCGCGGTTTAACAGCCCGAGATCGTAATATTCGGTTTTTAGGTCTACAAAGGGAAGGAGCAGTTTTTCTTTTATAACTTCCCAAAGAACGCGCGTCATTTCGTCCCCGTCAATTTCGACAAGGGGGGTTTTCATGTTTATCTTTGCCATAATGGTAGTATAGCAGTTTTGGGGAATTTAGTAAATGCGGGAATCTACACTCTTCTGACAAAAATTTTCTTTCCGCTGACGCGGGTTACCTTTACGCCCCTGCCCGCTTCCACAAGCTCGCCGCCGGTTTTTACTTCGTAAATTTCGCCGTCTATTAACACTGTCCCCGAAGGATTTAGTTCAGAATCGACAACGCCTATTTTCCCAATAAGGGCCGCGTATTCTTTTTCTGTTTTCATAGTTGTTTTGAAACAGCGGCAGCCGCCTGTTTATGACCGCCGCTTTTGCTTTATTTACGATCAAAGTCGCGCATTGTAAACAGAATTCTGGCATTTTCCGTCAGCTGTACGTTCCATTTTGTATATGTATCGCCGTCTTCGTCTACCATCATAATATCGTAAATATTTTCCTGGCTTAACGATTTTGAAAGATGGACCCTGACAGATTGACCGTTTTCAAGAATATCATTTCCAAGCACGTCTTCTTCCCAATTGTCTGTTGAAGACGGGCTTAGATACAAATAAAAGCAGGTATATCCTGTATTATTGACAACAGTAACAACAGGACGGACCGAGGTTTGAGGCATTGAAAGGCATCCTGCCATAGTCAGTCCAATTACTGCGGCAAAAATAAAAAGAGCTGTTTTCTTCACTTTCTTTTTCTCCTTATATCTTGAGATAATATATTTAAAAAACAAATCTGTCAACTTCTATCAGCCGCTAATCCGCCGCCTCAAAGCCTTCTTCAGTTATCGCCGCTTTGATTTTTTCAACGGGCGCAAGCGCCGGATCGTGTTTGAAAGACACTGTCCCTTCCTTTAGACTGACAGCAACATCAGCAACGCCTGAAATTGTGCCGAGGGCATTGGTTACCGCTTTTACGCAATGTTCGCATGACATCCCCTGAACTTTCAATTTTTTATTTTCCATTTTACATCCTCCTCTTTTATTTTGTTGATTTTTTGATTTTTTCAATAACCTGTTCAATGGAAAGTTCGCTGTTTTGACGGGCGGCAATATCGCGCAGAGTTACCGGATCGCTTAAAGGATTTTCGCCGGGTATTAGCACATAACGAATTCCTTTTTTTTCAGCCAGCACGAACTGTTTTACAAGCTGCTTTTCGCCGCCATGTTCCAGAAACACTTCGCAGGAAATCCCTGCTTTGCGCAGTTTGTGCGCCAGCGCCTGATACTGTCCCGATTTTTCAACATCAACGCAGGCTATGGCAGCCGGGCAGTTGTCCGCGTCAGGCTGTTTTTCCAGACTTTCAAGGGCGGCAAGCATGCGGTCAAGCCCGATAGACGCGCCGACCCCGCTGATTGAATTTGAGTCTTTGGAGTACAGGCCGGCGAGGTTGTCATAACGTCCTCCCGAACAAATTGAGCCAATGCCGGGGAGTTCGTTTAAAAATGTTTCAAAAACTACGCCTGTGTAGTAATCAAGCCCGCGCGTTATTGAAGAGTCCAGAACGAGTGAGGCGGAGCCATCATCGGCATTGCCGCAGGCATCGAGCATAAATTGTTTTAGAGACGCAAGCCTTTGCGACTCCAGGGAAGGGCCGCCGGACAGTTCCGTTATGCGCTCAAGGGTTTCGGTAAAACTGCCCTTCGCGCTTATAAATTCAAGTATTTTTTGCGCGTTATCCGCGCCTGAAATTTCCGTAAGGCTTTTGCGGGTTTCTTCCTCTCCCGTTTTGGCGAGCTTGTCTACACTGCGAAGAATCTCAACGGATTTTTCAACTTGTCCGATGTTGGAAAGGAAGCGGTTGAAAAGCCCCCGGTGGTTTACATGAATGGTGAAACCAAGCCCAAGATTCAGGAGGGTAGTGTGTATTAAAAAAAGTATCTCGAAATCCGCCGCCGGACTGTCGCTTCCAATTATGTCAAAATCGCACTGGGTAAATTCCCGGTAGCGTCCGCGCTGTGTGTTTTCGCCGCGCCACGCCTTGCCGATATGATACCGCTTGAAGGGAAACGTCAATTCAGCGCGGTGCAGGGCAGTATAGCGGGCAAAAGGAACAGTCAGGTCAAACCGCAGAGCGACGTCCCGCCCTCCGTTGTCTTTAAAACGGTAAATCTGTTTTTCCGTTTCGCCGCCGCCCTTGCCCAAAAGGATTTCCGCGTATTCAAGGGCGGGAGTGTCAATCGGGACAAAGCCGAAAGAGCGGAATGAGTTTTCAATTTTTTCTGTCAGGCCCCGGCGGACCATTTCCGCGGGAGGGAGAAAATCCCTGAAACCTTTAAGAACCTTAGGTTCGATATAAGCGGCCATATATTGTTACTATAATTTGAAACCGCGCTGACAGGCAAGTACATTCAGAACAGTTTTTCGAATGTATAGGTAACGCCTGAATTTTTCACGGAAACCAGGCAGTAAGTATGGGTGCTGTTGAAATCTTCTATGTTGATGTAGCGGACATTCCCCGTTTCGTTTATGAGCCGTTTATGCAAATGACCCATAAACATAATGTCGCATTTGTTCCGCAAAATTGAAATGATGCGGGCGCGTTCTTTTGTGTCGGTTATTTGCTGCATATTGACAGGGCCTGTTACAAAAAGATTGGAATGGGTAAAAATGAAGACGTGTCCGCCCACGCCTTTTAATTCTCTTTCCAGCCGATCAAGCTGTTCTTTCCCGAAAAATGAATTGGCGGTGTCTAAAATAAAGAGGGTAGTCCCGTCTCCATCAATCCTGTAATTTGTCGAACCGATTTGTTCTTTCCACGCGGACCAGTTGCCAAAATAGACATCATGGTTTCCTATAACGGGGTAGCATGGGACATTGAACATTTCGGCAATATCTATGAATTTTTTTATATCCTGCTCGGAGCCGTAACTGGTAATGTCTCCCAATGCAACGGCGAATTTTATTTGACTGTTATTTTCAAATACGTCCGAAAGTTTTTCAAGGTCGAATGTGTTTCCGTCTTCAATATGAGTGTCGGTGAATACTAAAAATTGGTATTCGTTTCCGAATTGCGGCCTCCGGTCGCTATTGGTAAGAAATCTGAAATTGTCCCGTTCGGCAAGACGTTCATCCAAATCGGATGACGCAAAAAAACCTAGAAAATCAATATTACAACTTGCCGCGAAAAATACGCAGAAAAGAAGAATCGGCAAAAGGGCTTTCGTTAAATTTTTTACCATGAATATTTCGCTCCCCCGCGCCACGCAAATCCGTAGAAATTTGCGGCTAAGCCGTCGCCTCCACTCTGCATAAATTCAAATTCGCAGACGATAGACCAATTGCTGTTCAGGCGTATAGCGGCGTTAAGATTGAGCGAATACGCTCCCATGTTTTTTGCGTAAAAATCGCTGAAATTTCCCGCACCTACGCCGATACGTAAATCGTCGCTGTTGATAAAGTTGAAATACGCATAAAAAGAAAGCACCGTCTCAAATTCCGCAATTTCGCCGAAGTAAGAAGTAAACCTGAAATTTAAACCGGTTGATATTCCTGCGCGGCTGGCGTTAAAAGAAATAACAGGCAGGATCGTGTGGGTATGAGCTTCGTATTCCGGCAGGCCGTTGTAAATCCAGGACAGTTTAAAATGCAGAGGAAGATTTTGAAACGGATAGTACTTTGCGCCGACGAATGTATTTAAGCCAATATCGGCCCCTGTTTTCCCCACTGATAATCCGCCTCTGAAAAGTATGATGTTATCCAGTTCAACAGCGCCGATTGCCGACAGATCGCCGTAATAGTTGAAACTCCTGTTAAATTCCACACCCATGTACGCTTCAACTTCTTTCTCTGTTATTTCCATGCCGTTTATGATTGCAGGGAAAAAAATAAGGAATAATAATATTTTCCTGTTTTTTGTGTTCATAATAAATGATGTTTTATTCTGTATGAATATCTTTTTCTTGTCAATCATAAAACGGCGTTTGCCGGTAATTCCATGAATCGGCATAAAAGGTTATACTGAATTATGTCAGAGGTTGAAGCGCCAGTAAAGAGCGAGAAGCTGATCAAAATGACAACCGCGCCTGTTGAAAGGCTTGTTTTAAGTCTTGCCGGGCCGAGTATTGCCATTATGATAACTACCGCGCTTTACAACATGGCGGACACTTATTTTGTAAGTACGCTTGGAACGAGTCAGGTGGCGGCTGTAGGAATCGCGTTTCCCCTGATGGCTGTTATTCAGGCGCTGGGTTTTTTCTTCGGGCAGGGGACGGGGAATTACATGGCGCGCGCGCTGGGTGCGCAGGACACGGACGGCGCGTCTCGCATGGCGGTAACGGGGCTGGTCAGCGGTTTTATAGTGATGGCAGTTATCGCGTCTGTCGGGCTTGCGGTTCTTGGACCGCTGGTTGACGGACTTGGCGCAACGCCGACGATCGAACCTTTTGCGAAGGAGTTCATCTTTTTTATTTTGCTCGCCTCTCCGTGGATGGCGGCGGCTACGATTTTAAATCAGCAGTTGAGGTTTCAGGGAAGCGCCGCCATCGCGATGACGGGAATGTTATCGGGCGCTGTTTTAAATATTTTTCTGGACCCGCTTTTTATTTTTGTTTTTAAGTTAGGTGTAAAGGGCGCGGCAATAGCTACGATGATCAGCCAAATCGTAAGTTTTACGATACTCTTTTTTTACGGCACAACCCG
>JGI24698J34947_10001396_pt1 | contig 12713 bp, 10 predicted proteins | sample TergutMp193P3_FD_34947 | JGI IMG/M metagenome (IMG submission 34947)
ACCTCCTCCGCCCCCAGCGCGGCGCCAAAAATCGCCGCGGTCAGGTCGGAGCCGCCCCTGCCCAGGGTAACCGTCTGCCCGTCCACGGTTGAGGCGATGAAGCCCGTCGCCACGCGCAGAGGGGACTTCGGCAGGGCGCGGATATGGGCAAAAGTCGGCTCGGGGAGAAATTGGGCGTTCCCAAAGCGGTCGGTCGCCTTGATAACGGGGCGGGTATCGAGATAAACCGCCTTAATGCCGCGCGCGGTAAAGATACGGGCCAACAGCCCCGCGGAAAGCCGCTCGCCAAAACTCATAACCATATCCATGGTACGGGCTGAAATCTCTCCCAAGAGGGAAATTCCCTCCAAAATACGGCTTAATTCGTCAAAGAGGCCGTTTATTTCCGCGACAGCGGCCTTTTTATCCCCGCTTTTGAGGAAACGCGCCGCCGCTTCCCGATGCCGGACGGCCAATTGTTCGTATAATTCCCGGTACGAAGCGTCTCCCGCGGCGGCCCGGCGGGCCAGGTCAATCAGGGCGTCGGTAACGCCGGAAAACGCCGAAACGACCGCCACCGGGGTTTTTCCCGTATGCTCCGAATCTTTCAGAATCTTCATGATACTGTCTATTGCCGCGTGACTGCCAACCGACGTGCCGCCAAATTTCACTATTCTCATGTGTTACTCCAATGTCTTTACCTTAATCTGTTTTTCCGGTAGAATGCGCTATATTATAATAAAAGACTGAAAGGTAGCCTAGTATGCCCCCCGCGCCCGCCAAAAACCGTTATTACTTTGACTGGGCCGCCACCGCGGTACCGGCTTTTTATCCCCGCGGCGACGCCCCCCCTTTTGGGAATCCGTCGTCCCCGCATAGCGAGGGGCGGGCGGCGCGGGACGCGCTGGAAAACGCCCGCGCCCGCTGCGCCGCTGTTCTGGGAGTTCCCGCCGACACCGTTTACTTTACCTCGGGCGGCACGGAGTCAAACAGTATCCCGCTGTATTCCTTTTTGACGCGGCGGAACGGCGGGCGGCTTCTCGCGTCCGACGGCGAACACGCGTCCATTACCGAAAATATGCGGTCGCTGGAACGGCTGGGAAAACCGGTCGGGCGCGTTCCCGTCGATTCGTCGGGCAGGGTGACGCCGGAACTGCTGTCGAAAACGCTGGAAAAATACCGCGACGCCCGCTTTGCCGCGATCATGGCGGTTAACAACGAAGTGGGCGCCGTCAACGATATGGCCGCCCTGCGCGACGTTATGCGCAACAGAGAAGGCCCGCGCGGCGGGGCGCCTATTCACATTCACTGCGACATCGTGCAGGCCGCCGGAAAACTCCCGCTCGACATCGCCGGCTGGGACGTTGATTCCGCTTCCCTCAGCGCGCACAAGATCGGCGGGCCGAGGGGGATCGGCGCGCTGTACCTGCGCCGCCCGATGGAGGCGCTGTATTCCGGCGGCGGCCAGGAGCGCAAGATACGCCCGGGAACGGAAAACGTCGCCGGCGCGCTGGCGCTGGCCGACTGCCTGGAAAGCCGCACCCCGCCGGAAAAACTCGCCGCCGAAAAGACGGCCGCCCACAGCCGCTGGAAGCGCCTGCTGTCCGCGCTTAAACAGATCGACCGCTGCCGCCTTATCCCCGAGGAGCGGGAAATTAACGCTGAAAATTTTTCGCCGTATATCGCGCAGGCCGCGTTTAAGGGCGTCCCCGGCGAGGTGATGGTACGGGCGTTAGACGACATGGGATTCGCCGTTTCCACCGGCTCCGCCTGCTCGTCCGCTTCGCCGGAACGCCCCGTGTTAGCCGCAATGGGCGTCGAGGACAGCCTGCGCCTCGAGGGAATCCGCGTTTCGCAGGGCTGGACGACTACGGACGAAGAAATCGACCTGCTGTTAGCCGCAATCAAGGAGGCGCTCAAATTTCTGTGACACCGGCGCGGACGGCGGTCTGGCTTTTGAAGCCGGCGGAGCTGAGTCTTAAAGGCAACAATAAAAAGTCGTTTGAAGCGGTCCTCAAGCGCAACCTCCAGGCCATGCTCGCCGGATACAGCGCGCGGCTGGAAACGCGCGACGGCCGCTTTTACCTGCGCGGCGCGGAACAGGATCAGGCCGCCATAGAGGATACGCTGGGCCGCCTGATAGGGATCAGCGGCTGGGCGCGGACGCGCGACCTCCCCAAAACGATTGAGGCGGCGCTGGCCGCCTGCGTCGAAGAGGGAAAAAAACTCGCCGCGCGGGGCGTCGGCACCTTTAAGATTGAGGCCCGCAGAACCGACAAAAGCTTCCCCCACGATTCATTCGCCCTGCGCCGCGAGGCCGGACAGGCGGTACTCGACGCCGTCCCCGGCCTGAAAGTCGACGTACACCGGCCGCAGGCCGTCATCTACATTGAGATACGCGAGCGGGCGTACATCTACAGCGACGCGCGCAAGGGGCTGGGCGGCCTGCCCGTGGGAACCGCGGGCCGGGGCCTGCTGCTGCTGTCCGGCGGCATCGATTCCCCCGTGGCGGGCTTTCTCATGGCGTCGCGGGGCATGGGCGTTGACGCGGTACATTTTCACGCCTACCCCTACACCTCCGCCGAGGCGCGGCAAAAAACCGTCCGCCTGGCGGAAATTCTCGGCGGCTACTGCATGGGCGTCCGCCTGTACGTCGTCGGCTTTACCAAAGTCCAACTGCGGATAAAGGAAGGCGCGCCCCTGCCGTGGGCAACCGTGCTGCTGCGCATGGCGATGATGGAATGCGCCGAAAAGATCGCCCTCAAAATCAAAAGCAAGTGCCTCATCACCGGTGAAAGCCTCTCCCAAGTCGCCAGCCAGACCATCGAAAACTTAAACTGTACCCAGAGCGTGGTGACGCTGCCCGTACTGCGCCCCCTCATCGGCATGGATAAGGACGCCATCACCCGAAAGGCGGAACAGATCGGCACGTACCGCACCTCCATCGAGCCGTACGAGGACTGCTGCGTCCTGTTCAGCCCGCCCCACCCCGTCCTGCGCGGCAGTCTCGCCGAAGCCTCCGCCCTGTACCGCTCCCTCGAACTGGACCCGCTTATAGAAGAAGCCCTGCAAGAATGCGAAACGGTGAAATGCGGGTATCTTGAAGACCTCACACAAAGGCACGGGGGACACGGAGCGCGCGGAGAAGATTAAGGGGTTGTATTATGAAATCCTTTTTTCTTCCTCCGTGACCTCCGTGGTCTCCGCGCCTCCGTGTGATACATTCCTTTTTCATTTCACTTAAACAGCGGCGCCTTGCCTTCGAGAAACGCGCCTAACTCGCAGCCGCCGCTTCCGATTGTCAGGCTGAACGCGTCTGGATAACGCCGCATAAATTCGATACTGCCGCCCGTATGCTTCATTCTGCCGCTTTTTACCTCTATGGCGGTAAGGGCGCTCGTCCCCTTCTGTATCACAAAATCGACTTCTGTGTCCCTGTCCCGCCACCAGCAAACGGAAAACCCCTCCTCCTTGCCCCGCGCCAAAAGATACGCCCCCACCGCGCTTTCAACCAGATGGCCCCGCGCGTCCGGCAGCTGTAAAAAACTTTTGCGCGAAGCGCCGGCGGCCCATATCAGCAGCGACGTGTCATACACCATAAACCGCGGGGAGCTTTGCCGCTCCCGCAGTTTATTGACCGCGTATTTGGGCAGGCCGCGCAGTATGTTCGCGTTATCCAGCAGTTCCAGATAATGGGCGAGCGTCACCGTATTGCCCGCGTCATGCAGCTGCCCCAGCATTTTGGTGTAGGAAAGCTCATGCGCCGAATAAGCCGCGCCCAGGGTAAACAGCGAGCGCAGCAGGGCCGGCTTGCGGACATCTTCCATCATGAGCACGTCTTTGGAAAGAACCGGCTCTATGATCGACGAGCCCATATAACGGGCCCACCGCTCGACATTGTTTTTAAGCCTGGACGCCCCGGGATACCCCCCAAAAAACAGGAAATCGTCGAGCGTGTACTTAAACGCCGTCTTGCACTCCTGATAATTCCAGTGCGGGCAGAACAGCACTTCAAAACGCCCTGCCATCGATTCGCTTAAGCCCTTTTGAATGAGCAGGGAGGACGAGCCGGACAAAATTACCTTGAGGGGAATTTTTTTGCGGGTATCCTCGTCCCACAGGAACTTTACCATAGACGGCCACTGGGGGATTTTTTGTACTTCGTCAATAGCCAGAATAACCTCTTTTTTCGCCTGCTTTTGCATAAGCCGCGCCCGCTCCCACTCGTTGCGCAGCCATTCCGGGGAAACCACGACCGGATCGTCGGCGTTGATAAAATGGTACGGCTTTGAAAGGGCTTCCAGCGCCTGCAGTACGGCGGTCGTCTTGCCCGTCTGCCGGGGGCCTATCACCACCTGCATAAAAAGCCGCTTTTCCTTCATTCGCTTTTTAAGCTGATCCGCCAGAATTCGCTTGAACATATAGCGCTCCTATTTACTCAGTGTACTGAGTAATTTGTAATACGTCAAGAGTTATTTACTCAGTATACTGAGTAAATTGTAATACGTCAAGAGTTATTTGTGACCGAAAAAATCCCGAAGGGGGCGGGCGGCGGGGGGCGGCAAAAATTTCTGGGATTCCCCGCCGGAACAGACCAGCGGTCATAATCAAAATTTGCGCCAGAGTAACGGCGTCCGGCTCACAGGACATGATAAACACGCTCAGTTCTGAAAACAGTAAATGCCCGAATACAAACGAAAATGCCGGACGAGGCTGTGGAGGCGGACTCCCCCGGCTTTTTGCCGCCCCCCGCCGCCCGCCCCCTCCGGGGATATTGCGGAACGGGGAAATATGGTATATCATCGTATGTTCAGGGGGAATAACTATGTCAAAACGTATCCTTGCGGGTTTTATCGCGGCCGCTGCCGCTGTGGGGGGAATTTTTTTCCTGATCGCCGGCTGCGCCAGCGCGGGAGGCGCGGGCGGCGGAAAAGAAGTGGTCGTCTATCAGGAAAATTTTGAAAGCTACGGGGGGGGCTGGCGGCCCCGGGGAGACGCCAGCATCAGCGTGGTGTCCGGCCCCGCCAATTCGGGGGACAAATCCCTGTACGTCACCAACCGTTCAAAAACCCACCACGGGGCCATTTACCCCTTCACCGCGCTCAAGCCCGGCCAAACCTACCGTATCGCCGCGTGGGTCATGTTTAACGACGACAGCGCCGCCGCTCAAACCGTCAACATCAGCGTTCAGCAGGTGGTGGAGGGCCAGGGCGAAGTCTATATCAACATCGGCGGCGACCGGCTGCCCAAGGGGGAATGGATTTACCTTGAGGGAGAATACACCGTTCCCCGTTCCCGTTATGAAAGCGAGGTGGGCGTGTACTTTGAAAGCCAGTATAAATCCGACGAGAACACCCTGCCCAGCGATTTGTTCAGCTTTTATGTGGACGATATTGTTATTACCCGCCTGCCGCCCCTGCCCCCTCCGGAAGTGGAAACCGACATTCCCGCGTTATACGAATTTTTCGCGAAGGACTTCCCCCTGGGCGCGGCGCTGGAAAACGCCGGCTACCTGAGCCCTTCCAGCAATTACCACAGCCTGATCAGGCACTTTAACGTGCTGGTGCTGGGCAACGGCATGAAGCAGGACGCCATGCAGCCCTCTGAGGGGCGCTTTGTCTGGAGCCAGGGCGACGCGCTGACGGACTTTGCCGCCAAAAACAACAAGCTGGTTCGCGGCCACACCCTGGTCTGGCATCAGCAGGTGCCGGGCTGGTTCTTCCAGGGTTCCGGCCCCGGCGGGCTGGCGAGCAAGGAGCAGCTTTACGGCCGAATGGAAAAGCACATCAAAACCGTCGTGGGCCACTATAAGGGAAAGATCAACACCTGGGACGTGGTCAACGAGGTTATCGACGAAGACGGCTCGCTGAGGGACAACCGCTACCACCAGATCGTGGGCAGCCACGAGTATATCGCCAACGCCTTCCGATGGGCGCACGAGGCGGATCCGGACGCGCTCCTCTGCATCAACGACTTTAGCATTGAGGCCTCCAGCGCCAAGCAGGACGGGTTTGTAAATCTGATACAGACCCTGCTGGACGAAGGCGTTCCGGTGCACGTGGCGGGCATACAGGCCCACATCAACCTGTCATGGCCGACCGTCGCCGATCTGCGCAACACGATACGGCGTTTGGCGGCGTTGGGGGTCAAAGTCCAGATTACCGAGTTAGATGTGTCGATTTACGCGTCCGGCGCGGATTCGAGAAGAAGTATCGACCGCGAGACGCTGCTGGAGCAGGCGTTTAAGTACCGCGCCCTGTTTGATATGTTCCGCGAAGAGGCCCGGGAGGGAAACCTCGACATGGTGGTGGTATGGGGGCTTACCGACATTGAATCATGGCTGAACAATTATCCGGTTCGGGGCAGGACCGATTACCCCCTGTTCTTCGGCAAGGACATGAAGGCCAAGCCCGCCTACTGGGTCATGGTCGATCCCAGCCGTATGCCCATACAGCTTAAGCGGATAGATGCCACCCGCGCGGATCACCGCATAACCAACATACAGGACGCCGCGTGGAATCTGGTGTCGCCGCGGGTTATCGCGGACAAGCAGGGGAACCGCTACGGCTGGTTCAAGGTAATGTGGGACGACAACAGCATCTACGCCATGGTTCACGCGGAAAACAGGGACGCTTCCGGCAAGGTACGTTTCTTTATCGAGCCGAGGAATCAAAAAACGGAAGAGCTGAGCGACGCCGCCTTTAACCGCGAATACAGCCTGAGCGACGCGGTGAGCGCGGGGCAGGGGCTTACCCTGTTAGCCGCCATTCCCTTCGAGGGAAAGCTGGAGGCGCGGGTGGGATTCGATCTCCGGCTGGAATACGGGGACACGCTGCGCAGCTGGAACGATTTTGACAATACCCAGGAAAAAGCGTCCCTGAATTACGGCACGATCAACCTGCGGAACCTCCCCCGCGTAACTTACGCCAAGCGGGGAACGGTAGACCTCTCCGCGCGCGCGGCGCGGGACCTTGACCCCGCGTGGAACGCGGCGACGCCCGTCCCGATGACGGTACAGACCATGGGCTATACCGAAGAAGGCTCGCGGTTCCGCGTCATGTGGGACAGCTCGTACCTGTACGTTTTGGCGGAAGTGGTCGATCCCGTTCTGGACGCCCGATCCACCATCGTCCACGAGCAGGACACGGTCGAGGTCTTTATCGATCAGAACAACGGCAAAACCAAAATTTACGAACAGGACGACGGGCAGTACCGCGTAAGCTTCCGCAACGCCGCTTCGTTTAACGGCGGCGACAGCTCACGCTTTAAGTCGCGCACCATGATTATCCCCGGCGGCTACCGCGTGGAAATGGCGATGCCCCTGTACGCCATTACGCCCGCGGCGGGGGCCCTGCTGGGTTTTGACGTTCAGATTAACGACGCCGCCAACGGCGCCCGCTCCGGCATCCGCAACTGGGCGAACGACACCAATATGGGCTATCAGGACACCTCGGACTTTGGACTGCTGGTATTGACGCAGTAGGCGGTAATGGGTATGACCGGGCCAAAGACCGTCAAAATTTTGATCGTGGACACTCACCCGCTGTTTGTCAGAGGGCTTGCCTCCCTTATTGAAAGCAAGCCGGAGTACAAGGTCGTCGCCGAGGCGTCGAATCTGTCCGACGCCATGGCGATAGCCCGAAAGGAAAAGCCGAACCTTGCCATTGTGGAGTTAAACATGGGGGACGAGAGCGGCATGGATCTCATTCCCCGTCTGAAGTCCCAGAACCCTGAAACCGCGATTCTGGTGCTGTCTATGTACGACGAACGATACTACTCCGAACGGGTTCTCCGCATGGGGGCGCGGGGGTATATCATGAAAACCGAGCCGGTCAGCAAGGTGCTGGACGCCATCAGAACCATTTCATTCGGGAAAGTGTATTTAAGCGACACCGAGAGGGAGCGGATTGTCGAGGCGATGGCCGGGGAGAGCGAGCGGGGAGGAAAAGACTGGACGGACTCGACGCGAAAACTTTCCGACCGCGAGATTCAAATATTTTCCTGCATAGGCAAGGGCCTGGGAACCATTGAGATCGCCAATAAATTCGATCTGAGCACCAAGACGATAGACACGCACAAAGAGCACCTTAAGCTCAAACTGCACTGCAACTCCACTCAGGAGCTCAGGCGCCTTGCCATAGAATGGGCGAACCAGCCGGGGAATCCCAATATCCCCATTTTATAAATCGCCAACCCGGTCGGGGCGGAGGACTTCGGCGCCGTTGCGGTACACGTGGCGGGGCTTCGCCTCCCGCGGCAGATAGCCGTGGATAAGGACGCGCAGCGCGCGCGGCAGGACGGCGTCGGCGGTTTCGGCCTCCTGCAAGGAAAAAAGGGCGAGCTCCCCTCCCCTGCCGGTCTGGCGCAGGGCGGCGGCGGGGTTCAGCGCGTCCAGATCGGAAGTTACGGAAAAAATAACGGAAACGATGTCATCTTCCGCGAGGCGGTTTTTTTCCAACAGAGAATCGTATAACAGCGAGACCTGCCGGCGAATATCCTCCGCCGTATTCATACATTGGGCCGCCCCCCTCAGCCCGTACAGCCGCTTGTCACTCATACATTGCCTCCCGTGGCGACCACAATAAACGAATCGAGCATGGAAAGAACGGCGCCCAATATTCCAACGACAAAATAAAAAAATAACTTCAGCGCGTTGCGCGGGCCCGGAAAATTGACCAGCCGGTAGACGCTGAACCCCAGGGCAAAAAGCGAAAAGGCGCAGAGCAGTAATGACGTATACCGCAGCAGCCGCAGCAGGAGGAACAGCAGGCGGTCGGAAAAGCCGGGATCGGGAACGCTGCCGAACAGGTACACGGCAAAGACGGCAAGCGAAACGGCAAGCGAAACGCGGACGCCTTTTCCCGCGTAACCCGCAAAAATCCACCTTCTGCCCCGTTCTATTAATTCATTCATAATCCCTTGCCTTACCGGTCTCTTTACGGTATCATAAAATGGCAAAATGAAGAAGTTCCTGGTTACTTTTTTGATTCTGGCGATTCTCGCGGGGTTGGGCCTGTTTTTTGGATGGGCGCAGCAGGGGGTTCCGCCGGACGCTTACGGCCTTATCCGGTCAAAAACCCACGGGCTGGACGCCCGCCTCGTCAAGCCGGGGGAATTCAGGTGGGTCTGGTACAAGCTGATCCCCACCAACGCCGTGACGGCCGTTTTCCGCCTTAACCCCGTCAGCCATGAATTTTCGGCGCGCGACACGCTCCCTTCGGGGAGGATTTACGCGGCCTTTGCCGGCATGGAAGACGATTTTTCATGGGAGCTCCGCGCGGCCTTTTCGTTTACCCTGCGGCCCGAAGCCCTGGTTCCGCTGGTCAGCGCCCAGAACATCGGCGATCAGGAGGAACTTGCCCGTTATGAGCAAGACCTCGCCGCGGACATTGAAACGTTTATCCTGCGGCGCGCGGCCGCGCTTGAGGATCTGCTCAAAGACGGGGAAAGCCCGGAGCTTGAACGCGCCGTACAGGGGCAGTTCCCCCTTATCGAAAATTTTTCCCTGCGGGTAAAGTCCGCCCAATTCCCCAATTACGATCTGTACCGGCAGGCGCAGGGGCTTTACGAGCAGTATATCGCCCTGCAAAGGGACATGATGTCGGGCGAACTGCGGGAAAAAGCGAGAAGCCGTATCGAATCCTACCGCCGCCTTGACGAATTGGAGCAATACGGCGCCCTTTTGACCAAATACCCCATTTTGCTTGACTATTTGGCGCTTGAACGTTAACAATGAAGAAGATTCTCACGGAGGCGCGGGGGACACGGAGGGCGCGGAGAAGTATAAAATTTGAATTTTCCGTGGTCTCCGTGTACTTTGCGCCTCCGTGTGAGGCCTCGTAGTTCAAAAAACGTAACCCTGGGGGGCGTTTGGTTGTTCTTGAAAAAAGCCGCGTTTTTCGGTATATTGTAGGTGGAGTTTACGTAATGCAAAAGGTCCGGTTCTTTTTACTGCTGATGGGGTTATGCTGGTTTTCCGGCCAGGGCGCGTTTCTGTACGCCCAGGAAGAACAGGAACAGGAACAGGAACAAGAGGCGGAAGAAACCGACGATGATCCTTATTCAGAAGGGGATATCTCTATAGAGACCGATTGGGACGGATATGTGACGGAGCTCTATTCCAAAGGGGATCAGACCTTTACCATTTCCCTGGGGGTTATCTTCCCCACGGTGTTTCACAATTACAAGCCGGAAATAATAGAGCACAATTGGTTTCCGGTGGGCGGCGCGGGGTCGCTGGCGTACACCCATTTTCTCAACTCCCATTTTTTTCTGGGAGGCGAGATTGGCGTTAATTTCAACTACACGCTGGGCAAAAATACCATTTTCATCGTGCCCGTTGGGATACGGACAGGCTGGCAGTTTCTCCTCCATCGTTTTGAATTTCCCATAACGCTGACCGTTGGTATCGCGCCTGAAAAATACCTTAGCTTCGATTATGTGGGTTTGTTCGCCAAACTGGGGGCTTCGGGATTTTTCCGCTTCAGCCCGGAATGGTCGTTCGGACTGAACGCCGACTGGAATTGGTACCCCCAATGGCCCAAAAAGAATGAAAATCCAGAGGCAAAAGATATATACGCGAACATAGTCGGGGTTACCCTCGCCGCGCGTTACCATTTTTAGGACGGAAAAATGAGAGCAGGAAATTTTTGGGCAGTTGTTGTTTTGCTGGGCCTTGCCGCCGTTTCATGCGGGCAGGATCCTATTTTCCAAATTATAGCCAACGAGACGGCGCCCCTCAAACCCCATATTGAGGGCACCCCTACCAATATGGCGGTATTTAACCGCAGCTTCCCCGACAGGGACGATCCCGTTCCGATCATGTATGTCGCGTCGGGGCGGATCTACTGGTACGCGAGGCCGTCGGGCGCCGATTTGCCCCAATGGGATTCGGGCGAATACTGGATCCCGCAGCCCGGAGGGAAGATCAGCGCGCTCGCCGTCGCCAAGTACGCCGGCAACGACGGCAAAGATCGGGAGCGCCTGTACGCGCTTTGCTGGGACAGCAACGGCGACAACTCGACGCTGCGATACATGGAATGCGATGAAAAGGCATGGAGAACCATCGGGTCCGCCGGAAGGCTGATCCAGTCAATCTACGCCGATCCTGAAAAGAAACGGCTGTTTGCCGGAGCCCAAAGAAACGCCTATGACTATGACATTTTATATTTGGATAACAACGGCAATCTCAGAAATCTTAAAGACGATTCCGGCCTTCTTTCCGGCGCGGTCTACGATCTCGGGGAAGACGCCTACTACCTGTCAACCAGAGGCGGCGGCATCTTCCAGATTTCCGAGTCCAGCCTTAACACCAATACGGTAACTGTTATTCAGCTTGACAACGGCAATAATAGCGACAAGGAAAAAAACCGTATGTTTATGGGCATGATCAAACTGAAAGACGGTACTATTATCGCGGTCGAACGCGAAGGGGGGGCTTTATTCGAGGTAACCGGCGGCTCTTTCGCGCGGATGCAGTATACCAATAATGACGGGATAACCGTCGGCAATTACGCGACCGGCGCCCTCGCCTTGTGGGAAGATTATCAGAATCCCGATAAGAGGCTGCTCGTCGCCGGAATACAGGGGGGGCTGTACCCTACCACTAACAGTTCCCATACCTACGGTTATGTCGAATTTGAATTGAATCCGGACGGTTCGTTCAACGACGGCGCCGCCCGCCATGATTCGAACAGCCCGAGTAATTTGCAGAGCATTATTGACGGCAACCAGGAGCGCTACGCGGCGAGTCTCGGCAAACAGCCCGTCAAACACCTGTTTCAGGCGCCAAAAGCAATTGACCCTAACATGACCTTTTTCGCCTCCACCCAGAAAGCCGGCCTCTGGTCCCACCGGAACAGGCCCAATAACGGAGGGTGGCAGTGGAACGCGGAAGAATGAGCCGTTAACAGCAATGGACGATCTGTTTTCGGGAGCGGCGAACAACGAGGGGCAGAGCCAAGGACAAAGCCCACTTGCCGACCGGATGCGCCCCCGCGTTCTTGAAGACATTATCGGGCAGGATCACATTGTCGGCCCCGGGCGGCTGCTGCGGCGGGCGATTCAGGCCGACCGCCTTTCCTCGGTTATTTTTTACGGCCCGCCGGGCACGGGCAAAACCAGCCTCGCGCGGGTAATCGCCAACACGACGCGGGCGGCTTTTGAAAGCCTGAACGCGGTGTTAAGCGGCGTTAAAAATATCCGCGAAGCCATTGACCGCGCCGACGAGCGCTTCCGCCTGTACAGCAAGCGCACTATTTTATTTGTCGACGAAGTCCACCGCTGGAACAAGGCGCAGCAGGACGCGCTCCTGCCCTGGGTGGAAAACGGCACCGTCATTCTGGTGGGCGCGACGACGGAGAACCCTTTTTTCGAGGTGAACCGCGCGCTGGTCAGCCGCAGCCGCATTTTCCAGCTCAAGCCGTTAAGCGCGGAAGGCTTAATGGAGACCGCCCGCAAAGCCGCCGCCGACGAGGCGCGCGGTTACGGAAAATGGCGGGTCAGTTTTGAAGAAGGCGCGCTTGAGCACTTAGTCGAAGTTTCCGGCGGCGACGCGCGCAGTTTATTGAACGCGCTGGAACTCGCCGTGGAAACCAGCCCGCCGTCGTGGCCGCCGCCGTTAGGCGAAACTATCTACATTTCGATGGAGGCCGCCGAGGAGAGCATCCAGCGGCGCGCCGTGTTATACGACAGGGACGGCGACTACCACTTTGACACGATCAGCGCCTTTATCA
>JGI24698J34947_10001397_pt1 | contig 12709 bp, 10 predicted proteins | sample TergutMp193P3_FD_34947 | JGI IMG/M metagenome (IMG submission 34947)
ATTCCGCCTATCGGGATTCTGTTCCTCGCGGCATAATCCAAAACTTGACGGCGAACCTGCGCGGCGGCGTTTGCGTCCATGTCGTAGGTGGCGCTGATTTCTGGGACGGGAAACTGAACGAGAGCGATGTGCAGAAGGTCTCCGACAATCAGGAATTTCGCGTTTGAGTTTTCTATCTGGAAGATCGTGTGTCCCGGCGTGTGTCCGTATGCGGCTATCGCTTTAATTCCCGGAAGTATTTCCGCAGGCGAGGCGAGCGTGCCGGGCTCAAAAGCCGTTATTCGCGAAGACGACTGGTACGGGGCAAGGGCGTTGACCGCGCCCTGGTTTACATTGGTTCTTGTGAAGTATTCAAGTTCTCTCGCGGAGAGGTAAACTCTGGCGTTTGGGAAGACAGCGCGGCCGTCCCTTTGAAGGCTGCCAAAGTGATCCCCGTGCAGGTGGGTGATAAGGACTGCGTTGATATTTTCGGGGGTAATTCCCAATGATCTGATTTTTTCGATTAGTATGCCTCCGGCTCCTGTTCCGCTGTCAATCAGTATATTTTGACCGGGCGCTTTGATTAAAAACGCGTTTGCCGAATGCTGGAAACCCTGCGCCGGTATATAACGCCTCAGTATCGCTTCATCGGCTCCTATTAAAATGCCTGTGTTTCCTTCCCTTTGGGATTCAACCAGCATGAAAACCTCATATTGGCCTACCCTGAATGAATAGATACCGTCGGCCTCGTTTCCGTATCCTCCGGCGGCAACAGCGCCTAAAACAACGCCCATTAACATCGCTTTTTTCATTTTTCCCTCCTTCAAGCCTTGTATTAATGTTAATTTATCACTAAATTAATAAAAATGGAATTTAAAAAGAATGTAATTTTTTCTAGGTTGTGATATTATATCTATGGGATAATTATGAAAACACGAATTATTTTCTTAACGGGTGCGGCAATTCTCTGTTTTTCGCTTTTTTCCTGTTCTATCAATCAATTGGCGATTAATGCCGTATCCGACGCCCTGACCGGCGAAGGCAGCTCCGATGTTTTTACCGGGGATTCCGATCCTCAGCTTGTCGGAGACGCTATTCCCTTCGCGATAAAAATGTACGAAGCCCTGCTTTCTCAAAACCCCAATCATCAGGGGTTGATAAATATGACAGGTTCCCTCTTTGTGATGTACGCCAACGCGTTTGTGCAGGGGCCGGCGGAAATGTTCCCGCTCTCAATGTATGCCGAGCGAGAGGCCGCAAAGGCGCGCGCGAAAAATCTGTACCTTAGGGGCCTTGATATTCTCTACCGAGGGTTGAATTTAAAATACCCGGGTTTTTCCGCTTCCTATCAGGAAGGACGCCAGCAGGAGATACTGGCAAGAATGAAAAAGGACGATATACCGGCCCTTTACTGGTCGGCTGCGGCAGGCGTTATGGCTTTTTCCCTTAATTCCTTTGATATGGATCTTGGGGTAAGGGTTCCTGAATTTTACGCGCTGGTACAAAGAGCTTATGAATTAGATCCCGATTACAATTCGGGCGCACTGGATCAATTTTTGCTTTTATTCCACTCTTCGGTTCCGGCGACAATGGGCGGCGATAGTTCAATGGTAGAAACTTTTTTTCAAAGGTCTCTTGAAAAAACAAGGTTTCTTTCGCCCGGCCCTTATGTGTCCTATGCCCAATCGGTCATGATTCCTGCGCAGAATTATGAAAAGTTCAAAGAGCTTCTGGAAACCGCGCTTTCTCTCAACCTTGATGCTGACCCGTCAAACCGGCTTGTAAATATCATCTCTCAAAGAAAGGCGCGTTACCTTTTGGATAACGCGGATCTGTTCTTTATTGATATTGGCGGCGGCGATGACTGGGACTGGGATTATTAAAATCTGATAAACTAGGAGTGTTGTATGAAAAATTTGATCGATAAACGCAGAGTCCGATTTTTGCCGGTAGTTTTACTGCTGCTTTTAATCGCAAACCCGCTCTTTGCGCAGAGAAGGATAACAATCAAACTTGCCTCTCTTGTTCCCGAGAACACGGCGTGGGGAGCGGCTATTAACCGGCTGGCGGCCGAATGGAACCGCGCGACCAACGGCGAAGTTGTGGTAACTGTCTACCACAGCGGAACCGCCGGAGATGAGCCGGAAGTTCTGCGCAAGCTAAGACTCAACCAGATTCAGGCGGCAGTCTTTACCAGCATGGGAATGAACGCAGTTATGCCCGAAGTTATGGCTTTCAGCTATCCGTTCCTCATAAGAAATGACGCTGAGTTTGCCGAAGTTATGCGCAGGCTGAAACCGGATCTGGATACGAGAATACAGCAGAACGGTTTTGTTACCCTTGCGTGGGTACACGCCGGCTGGATTAAACTTTTTTCCAGAAATCCTGTTATTACCCCGGCTGATTTAAGAAGACAAAAGCTCGCGACAGGCGCTGATGATCAACAAATGATACAGGCTTTCAGAATCATGGGTTATCAGATGGTTCCTGTCGAGTTGTCTCAGCTTCTTATTTTATTAAATAACAACAGTCTCGACGCGGTTTATCAAAGCCCTGTTTACGCCGCGGCAAATCAGGTTTTCGGGATATGCAGAAATATGTCAAGCGTAAATGTCGCTCCCTTTATGGGCGGCATTTTAATGAACAACGCCGCGTGGCGCAGTATTCCCGACAGGTACAAGCCGCAGCTTCTTGACATCTGCGCCAGTATAGAAAGGGATATAGGGGCGTCAATCGCCACTCTGGAACGCGACGCTATTGCCACAATGGTAAGATACGGCCTGCAGATTAATGAGCTTACGCCTGAACAGCTTGAGGTGTGGTACGACGATACCGCCAGGTTTGAAAACAACCTTGTCGGGACATCAAACGCTGTTTTTAACAGGGATTATTATTTAAGAATTCGGAATATTTTAACGGAATATCGAAGGGGACGATAGAGTGGAAACGCAGGACGTACAGGAAAAAAGAACAGGCTTAATATCGACCCTGAATTACATTGAAGATGTCATTTGCATGGCGGCCATGATTTTGATGGCGCTGTTTCCCGTAATGGAATCCGTGGCGCGCCTTTTTTTCAAAACAGGAATCCTGGCCTCTTCAGGCATAACGTCTCATCTTTTACTGTTTACAGGTCTTTTGGGCGGAATGATCTGCGCAAGAAGCGACGCGCATTTGGCAATTTCCCTTGTGCATTATGTCCCCGAAGGCAATTTAAAGCGCCGCCTTAAAATACTGTGCAGTCTTGTTTCCGCCTTTGTCGCCGTTGTAATTGCATGGAGTTCCGTTTCCTTTATCAAGATCGGCCTTGAAGGTACGGGAAATCTGGTTGGTTTTATTTCTATCCGCATGATTTCCCTAATCATTCCAATCGCTTATCTGGTAATCGCCGTCCGCTTTGCCCGCGCCGCAAAACTTTCAGGCTGGAAAATAGTATTCCCCATTCTGGTTTTTGCGCTGGCCACTGTCGTTTCATTTCCTGTCATCGCAAAAATAATCTGGGGTTTTGATACTCCCGACTCTGTTTATAATATTTGCGATAAATTTTACACCGTCGCGTATTATGTGAAAACGCCTCTTGTGATTATATTTTTGGTTGCGGCTTTTGCGGGAACTCCGCTTTTCATTGTTATTGGCGGCCTTTCCCTGCTTCTAATGCTGGCCTCGGGAAGCGAAATGGATTCTGTTTCGGCGGATATTTACACCGCTCTTACAAACCAGAATATAATCGCAATTCCGCTTTTTTCGGTTGTGGGTTTCTTTCTTTCCGAAAGCAAGGCAGGAGAGCGGCTTGTACATACCTTCCGCTGTTTATTCAGCTGGATTCCCGGCGGGATTATAATTGTTTCTGTAATCATCTGCGCGTTTTTTACTTCGTTTACGGGCGCTTCCGGCGTTACAATACTTGCCTTAGGCGGCATTCTTTACGCGATACTGAACGAACATTTAAACTATTCTCAAAAATTTTCAATAGGACTTTTGACTTCCGTGGGGAGTATCGGCCTCCTTTTCCCGCCGAGTCTTCCGTTGATTCTTGTCGGAACCGTTACGCAGACCAATATTTTTCACCTGTTTCTCGGCGGCATAGTGCCGGGCATCATTCTTGTTTTGGCAATGGCAGTGTTCGGCATTGTTGTCTCAATTAAGGTAAAAATTCCGGTAGAAAAATTTGAGGGGAAAAAGGCCCTTGTCTCTCTCAAAGATTCCGCTTTTGAAATCCTGCTGCCGGTTTTTTTAATCGCCGGTTACTTTTCCGGGATTCTTTCGCTTGTTGAGATCGGAGGAGCCGCAGTTTTATATGTTTTTATCGTAGAAGTTTTTGTACACCGCGACATCAAACTGACGGACATTAAAAAAGTTTTTGATAAAGCCATTCCCATAATCGGGGGAGTTATTTCCATTTTGGCCCTGTCAAAAGCGCTTTCGTATTACATTGTAGAAACACAGGCTCCTACCAATATCGCTTTATGGATGCGTGAGGTGATTTCCTCAAAGATAGTTTTCCTTCTGCTCCTGAACGCCGCGCTCATAATTGTCGGCTGCCTGATGGATATATTTTCCGCAATCCTTATCGTGCTTCCGCTTATTGTTCCGCTGGGACAAATTTATGGCATCGATCCTGTACACTTGGGAATAATTTTTGTCGTCAATCTTGAAGTGGGGTACATTACTCCTCCTGTCGGCCTGAACCTTTTCCTCGCGTCCTACTGTTTCAAAAAGCCGTTTGTGGAAATTTGCCGTTATGTGTCTCCCTTCCTCATTGTACGTGTCGTGGTGGTGCTTTTGGTAACATACCTGCCCTGGCTCAGTACATTCCTCGTGAGACTGCTTGGCTAAAGTCCTATGTTTTCGCTTTCTTTTTTCCAACTGCCAGCATATAAGTCAACAGCAGGAAAAAGTAAACAATACAGCAGCCCATTGTAATCAGCGCCATAAGGTCTGATTTGGGAGCCATGCCGATCAGCAGAAGCATCGGAATGCCGAAACCAATCGCGAAGGAACTTCCCAAAACCAGATTGTTTGCCGCCGGAGTTTCAAACTTCGGATCCGCTTCACGTAACAGCAGGATGCCCGAACTGATAACGCCTGTCATCATCCCGAACATGGAAAGGAATCCTTCGTAATAGTAATCGGGATACAGCTTTTTACAGATCCAGCGCAGGTAAATAAACGTGCCGATGCCGCCGAGTACGCACATAAGAATGAAGGGAAGCCACAGGCCGGAAAGTTTTTCAAAGTTGATTGTGCAGATGCCGGTTACTATCATAAGGTCAAACGAATATCCTGAAATGCGCGCCAAAAGGTAATTGTTCTGATACTGGCGCGTTATCCAGCCGATATTGCGGCCTAATTTGATTATTCCACGTATGGTTACCGCAAGAAGAGAGCCAAAGATGAAATTGAAGCCCCAGATTATCGGAATCAAACTGCTTGCGAAATCGCTTCCTGCGGCCTTTAACAGTTTTGTAATTCCTGTCGCCAAAAGCCATGTGGCCAGATACACGACAAATACAAGCGCAACCTGAATCGAAAACCTGTCAATGGATTCCGAGACGGGTATTTCGTTTTTATTTTCAAACTCTTCTATGTTGGCGGTTTGCTGTACAGTCGTCCCGCTTGTTTCGCGTAACAGGTTTTTCTTTTTAAGGATGTTAAGATAAATAACTCCAACGGTACAGGCGACCACAAAGCCCATCGCGGCGATGCTCAGGCCGAAAGACTGTCCGCCGTAAAAACCGAGAGCCTCGTATGTTGACCCGACATTATTGGCCTGTCCGGGACCCTGCCCGTAACCCATCGGCAGTAAAATGCCCGCCGCCTTGAACAGTCCGGGGCGTATTGTATAGGCAAGGCCGATTGATACCACAAGCCCGATGACGCCCTGCAAAAGATACGAGCTGACTATCAACGCTCCGGTTTTTGAACCTACCAGGGCTTTTGAATAGTTGCTTTCGCGCTTGGGGATTATTAGGGACAGCGCGATAAAACCGATGGCAATGGTGTGGTACGTTACCATCTCCATAAGAGCGGTGTCCAGTTTGACAACATTGGTCAAACGCAAAATGAGAGCGATGAAGCCTGCGATTACCGATGTCGGCATAAGGGCCTTTTTAATGAAAGGCACTCTCCGCCTTAATATGTTCGCCAGTATCAGAATTGCGGCGAGCATTCCCATTTGAACAATAAAGTTCCATAGAGCCGTGTTTTGAAAAGAAAAATCCATAATTTACTCCTTGATCTTTTTTCTTGCCCTGTATATTTCCATGTATTTTAACGCGCTTCTGGGATGTTTGCTGTGAATTTCGTAAATTTTATTTTCGTTAGTTGAAAAAATAATCGTCATCATTGTAATAACGCCAATATCTGCTATTGTTTTAAGGGGAAATTCCACCGCACCGCCTGATTCTTCAATGACAGATAACCTGTCTTTAAAAAGAACGAGTTTTCCTTTCGCGGCCAAAGTGTTGTGGCTTGCCCTTGTTATCTGAAAGAGCCGCTGGTCTTCATCGGTGAAAACGGGGGTATTACTGTCAAGGCTTTCCATTTTTCCGGCAAGGGCGTTTACTTCCTGTCTTTGCCATTTCGCCCACTCCAGGATAGACGCAAAAGGAGGCGGCTCTTTTTTGCCGGGAGTTTCAAAATAGCCAAATTCATTGTAGCGAACCTGAAAGCCGCATTTGCAGAACAGCATATCATCGCGGCTTTTTAACGTTGAAAATTGCCCGCATTTGGGACAGCAGTACAGAACTGTTTCAAGATATTCTGCGGGGTTTTTCCCCCGGAACTCAACAGGAGCTTTTTCCTGTTCGGCGTATGCGTTTACATAAATATCTTTTATTATGGCGGCATGAATTTCGTCTTCTGTCATGGACGCTATTTTTTCAGGGCTGTATATTTGCACAAGACGCCCCTGCATTTTTCCCCTGTGAATGAAACGCGCCCATCTTGGATAAGTAAAATAGGAGCCGGTGAATCTGTAAGTTACCAGCGCGACTGCGGCCCTTTTTACCAGCTTGCCTATTGTACGCTGCACCTCTCCTGTCTCTCCGTCAAACGAGGTAGTGCCCTCGGCAAAGATGCAGATATTGCATTTTTCCTTGAGCCGCCTGAAAATGGTGATGACTGTTTGAGTTTCCTGCGCTGTTTTTGCCCGCGCAATCGGCGACATGAGGAAATTTAATATTTTGCTTTTTAATCCTGATCGCAAAACATGATCGGATGCGACATAATACATGCTTTTTTTGAAACTCAGTCCGATAAGAAGCGGGTCAAGATTTGTCAGATGATTTGAAATCACAATGTACGGCGAATGGCCTGCGTCTATTGTTTCATACTCAAAATTGTACATTCGCGACAGAGGGCGGTGAACGAGCGCCCATGTAAGTTTATAGGCGAAGTCATGACGTTTTATACCTTTCAAATTCTCCCCTTCTTATTTTATTATACCCTATTTTTTTATCAGGTTAAACCGTTTTTCGTCAATCTCCCTCAGTCTTTCTTCGCAGGATATGGGAACTGAGACAGTTTTATGCCTTGATTTTTCTCCCCTTGTCAGAACCACGTCCCGTTTCGCGCAGCCAAGAGTTTCCGCCAGAAATTCGCGCAGGCAGGCATTGGCCTTACCGTCTTCGGGCGCGGCTGCAACACGGACACAGAGACGCCCGTCCCTTATCCCCGCAATCTCGTTTTTCGAAGCGCCCGGAACCGCTTTTACCTCAATATAAATCGATTCTTCTGTTACACGAAACCATTCGCTCATAAATAACAATCCTCAAAAAATTCTACCATGAATAAAAAAACCTCCGTTAAATAAAAAATATCGAACAAAAACTCTGTACCCCCGTGCGAGGCCATTTTCAAATAATTTTCGGCAGCCAGCGGAGGTTTCCGATTTTCCACTTTACGCTGAACGCTTCCCCTTCATCTTCACATTTCCAGTACAGATTGGCGACAGCCGCGGCGCGAAAAGACGGCTCGGGCGGCGCGGGCAAGGCGGCGTTTTCGGCATCGGACGCCGGCAGCAAACAGGTCCCGATTACAGGACACGGAAAAATTTCGGTTGCTTTCCCTGCCGCGTCTTTAAGAACGCCGGGCAGGTTGTCAATTTCGATGCGCGGGCCAAAAAGAGCCGCATCCTCAAACGCGCAAGCCTCCCCCTTACCGGCGCATATTTTGCTTCCAAGGGCTTCTCTTAAAACGCGCGAACAGTTTTTCAATTCCGCGTCATCAAGCGCCCGCGAAAGCGCAGCCAAAGGAGCAGCCCAGGGGAAACAAAACGCTCCTGAAAACCCCGCGCTGAAAAGCGATGCGCTGTAATTTCGCAGGACAAGGCGCGTATCACGGTGCGGAACAAGCGCGAGAAAAATATTTCCGTGCTTTTTTTGAGTTATCAAAATCACAATCCTATGATACACTACTATATGGGGAGTTGTCATGAAATATAAAACAAAATTATTGGTGGACAGATTTACAGGGCTTCTTTCATCGTGGGAAGGCGTAGAATGCGTCACATTGAACGAAGCCGCTCTGCCTGATACTCTGGATCCGTATTTTGCGCTTATTCTGGATGTCTTTTGTTCCGGTAATATCGCGGACAGCGAGGAACGCTGCCGTTTGTACGGCGACGATGTCGCGGCTTTTGAGAGCTCCGGCCTGAGTGAAAAGGACCGGTTTTTAATTGGCGACATTCCGGTAAGGCTTGAGTATAAAAAAACCGCAAAAATCGACGAGCTTGTTGACATTGCCTGCAACGATCACGAATCGCTTTGGTTTATAAAAGATTCGGGAACTTACGGTTTTTACCGGCTTGCGAACTGCGAAATTGTTTTTTCACGTTCCAATTGGATTAATGATGTAAGGAAACGTTTGGATAGTATCGGGGAAAATTTCTGGGTGCAGATGAGAGGAGCCGTTCAGTCAAAAATGGAACATTTTTTATCGGATTTGGGAGCCGCCTGCTTTCAGGGCGATAAATTTCACTATCTTATCGCGTCCGCCGGTTTTATAAAGAACGCGTGCCTGACATTGTTTTGCATTAACAGGCGTTTTGAGCCGTCGCACCGCGCCTATTTCAAACAGGTCTGCGAATTGCCCGTGCTCTCCGAATCTTTTCAGGCGGAATTTCACACCTTTCTTGAGAATACCACTTCCGATGATCTGGATTCAAGGTTCTATCTGGCAAAACTTATCGCCCAAAAAATTGTGATGTTATGATGACGATTCGCAGTTTCTGTTTTAAAACATTTCTTTTTATTTACATCCTTGCCTGTTTTTCCTGCGAAAAAGACAGAGAGGCGTTGTTTACTGTATATGCAGCTAACGCCCCGCTTCTTGCCAAAGGAAGGGAAGCGCAGGAAGGGACGCTTGATTTTTCAAGACCGAAAAAACTCGAATACCGTTTCGCGGATTCATTTGTTGCCCCGCCCAATTCGTCGTTTAATATTGAGTATGATATTATACCCCCCATTCAGGACGGTAATGAAAATTATTCTCTTATATTGAGAACAGGCGAAGTTTCCTGGCAGCTTCCAACCGGGAGAAGAGAAATTCGCTATTCGCTGCCTACAGATGAATTCTTCAATGGCCGTTTCAGCATTATGCTTGAGCCGGGCAGTATTAATAAATCTTCGGAGTCTGTTTTAAGAATACGTTCCATTTCATTTTCAGAGCGCCGGTTTGGTTTTTCTACCGATGACAGCGGGCGTTTTTTCATTACTCCATTTGTATACAGGCAGGACGACAGTTATGTGATAGATGTTCCATCTTCATTCAGGCCGGATCCCTTATCTTCGGCTATTGAAGTCAGCCTTTCTTCCGCATTGGAGCCGGATGTTATGCGTCATAACGCTGTGCTGGAATTTGCCGGATACAAAATCGGAATTTATCCCGGAACGACCGGAATTTACATATCACCGGCTTTATTTTTCACCAAAGGACAGTTGGTATTTTTCGCAGATGAGATTGATTCAATTTTGTTCAGTGTTATAAGCGAAACTACAGTTTTTCCCGTTCCGATTATTGCGGATCCCGCTCTTATTCTTAAATGGCCAAGGGGAAATTGGAGGAACTCTGACTATGAAATTTTCCGCTGGAGTAGTTTTCCCGAGCTGTTGATCTTTGATTTTGCCGATTACGCCGCGCAGGACAGGATGTTAAAACGTCTTGCCTTCTTTGTTGAAAAAGCCGGTTTCAGGGGCCGTCTCGCGCCGGACGCGGAAATTGCGGAATTGCACGCATGGAACGCGCATGATTACCGCGCCGAAGATTTGGCGCGTTTTTTCGACGCTGCCCGTAAGATCGATTTCCCCCTGCTGGACGAGGAGAGGGCACTTGAAAGAATTTTACTTGACAATGGGATCATCCTGGAAGATCAGGGCGGCATCACGGCAGGACGCGGCGGGATAATTTCGATATCAAGAGAATCGAGCGATTATCTTCGCTATCGTTTCATGGCTCATGAAGGATTCCACGGCCTGTTTTTTATTGACGAAGATTTCCGCGAATTCAGCCGCCGTCGCTGGGCACAATTGTCTTCTCCCGCGAAAAGATTCATCGTTTCTTTTTTTGAGTATCAGCAATACGACGTAAGGGACGAATATTTACTTGTAAACGAATTCATGGCTTATGTTTTACAGCAGTCCGTTTCTGAGGCAGCCGACTATTTTGGCCGTTTCGTACCTGAACGATACCTTGAATCCACATGGCGCGCTTCGGCTCTTCCCCAAAAAGACGAAGCCTCAGGCACATGGCCGGTTCTTGCCGCCGCCTTTACAGCTGAGGCGCGGGCCTTCTCCGACTATGTAAACCGCCGCTGGTCTCTTGCCGCCGGTCGCGCCTGGTCTTTGAGCGTTGATTGATTCCGGTATTTTTTCGCGGTAAAATTTTTAAAAGAAAAAATGTTAAATCCCTAATCGCGTCTGACAGCTTTGAACAGCGCGTCCCTGCTGATTTCTGTCCAGATGGGGCGGCCGTGAGGGCAGCGTGGTTCGGGCAGTTCCAATGCCTGCATGCCCAGCGCGAAGGCTGTTTCGTCATCGGGATAATCGCCGTCCTTGATTGCCGTGCGGCAGCAGAGAGTCGCAGCCCAGCGTTCGGCCATGTTTTCGCCCGCCGTTCGCAACTCAAGAATTTCTTTTACAGTCTGAACGTCGCCCATCCGCCAATCCGCAGGAAGGGCGCAGATATTCCAACCGTCTTCGTCCTTTTCAATCTCCACGCCGAGGCGCGACAACTCTCCGCTCTTTGTCCGCAAAAATTCATCATCTTCATCGCTCTCCGTACGGAAGGGAATAGGAGCGAGCAGCCGCTGTTTGGGAATCGGCTCCTCAAGAAAACGGTTGTAAAGAATACGCTCATGCGCCGCGTGCTGATCGATAATGTAGAGTTTTTCCCCTCGCTCAATCAAAATGAAAAGCCCAAACACCCTTCCCGCATAACGCGCCTGCCCGTAAACAGGAACATTCTCGTTTGTTGAAGAATTTATTTCAGAAAATTTCTCACGAATCCGTGAAATCGCAAACTCTCCGTTTTCTTTCGTATTACGTCTTGCATCAGAATAAGTAAATGAAAATTCTCTATCTTCCCTCCGCGCCTCCGCGCCTCCGTGAGAATCACTTCCTTCTTCTTCTCTGTGTGAAATATCATGAACTGTTTTTAAATGGAAAAATTTCCTCAATCCGCTTGAGACCGCGTGATGAATAGCGCCGGGGTCGCGGAAACGGACTTCGCGCTTTGCCGGATGAATGTTAAAGTCCGCGAGAGCCGGATCGATATTGACATAGACCGCTCCCACTGGATGGGTTCCGTTGGGGAACCAGCCCTGCGTGCCGTACTCCATGGCCTGAACGAGGGAAAAATCCTGCACCCTCCTGCCGTTGGCAAAAACATAAAGCTGCCGCCTGTCGCTCCTGTAAAGTTCAGGCCCGCCGATGACAACCGCCGCCGAAAAACCCTCTCCTGTCACGTTTATTTCGTGGAGAAAATTTTCTTCACCTGCCTGAAGAAGGGCGGCGGCAAAACGCGCTTTCTTTGTTTCTGCGGCGGGAAAGAAATCTTTTAATTTACCGTCCTGAATAAAACGAAAGTTGAGTACGTTAAACGCAAGAACTTTGTCGATAAAAGCCTGATGGCAAAGGGCGGCCTCGCTTCCTTCCCTTTTTAAAAAACGTTTTCGCGCGGGAATGGATTCAAAAAGATTGAGAGCCCTTACAGTCGCGCCCCTTGTCCGCCGCGTTTGTTCAAGTTTGGGAGGATAACTTTCACCGGGTCCAGTCTCAAGACGCCACGCCTCCCTGCCGTCCGCGCTGCATATTATTTCAAGGCGGCTAACGGCGGCGGCGGCGGCGAGCGCCTCTCCTCTAAACCCAAGCGTGCGCGAAAAGTCGAGGTCGTCAAGTCCGCGTATTTTGCTGGTCGCGTGCGTAAGATGGCAGAGTTCGAGGTCTTCAAGACCCATTCCGCTTCCGTCGTCCGAGGTTTCCACTTTTTTACAGCCGCCTTCTTCAATGGAGACTTCGATGTTGACGGCTCCCGCGTCTATGGCGTTGTCGAGGAACTCGCGGACAAGAGCCGCGGGGCGGTCGATAACTTCTCCGGCGGCAATGCGCCTTGCCTCCTGCGGCGGCAGTACGATGATACGCGGCATTTATTCCCCCGAATCAAAAAGCTCCAGCTCAGGTGATTCGTCTACGCCCGCGTCCGCGCTGTTCATCAGCACCTCAATTCTGCTTTC
>JGI24698J34947_10001398_pt1 | contig 12704 bp, 9 predicted proteins | sample TergutMp193P3_FD_34947 | JGI IMG/M metagenome (IMG submission 34947)
GAGCTTCCATCTTGGCAGTTAAAGTACTTGAGGACGATTAGGGACGCAGGTAAAAAAATTATTCTGGTACTTACGGGGGGCAGTCCAATCGCCTTCCCTGAAGACATAGCCGATGCGGTTATTTTCGCGTGGTATCCGGGCGAATCGGGCGGTTTGGCTGTCGCGGACATCATTTTCGGCGATGTCGTCCCGTCTGGAAAACTCCCTATAACCTTCCCGGCTTCCACAGCCCAGCTTCCGCCTTACAAAGACTATTCTATGGAAGGTCGCACCTACCGCTATATGACGAAAAAGCCCCTTTTCCCCTTCGGTTTCGGGCTTTCCTATACAAGTTTCCGCTTTAATTCAATCGCGCTCTCCGCTCCTTCGGTTTCCAACGGAGAAACGGTAAAAGTTACGGTAATCGTGTCAAATACGGGCAAAATAAACGCCGAAGAAGTGGTACAGCTCTATGTTTCAAGGGACGAAAGGGGTAAAAACGAGCCGATTGCCTCTTTAAAGGGCTTTCTCCGTGTTTTTGTACAGGCAGGAACCAGCGAAACTCTGGAATTTGAGCTTCCGTCAACGGCTTTTGAGACGGTCAACGAAAAAGGCGAATACAGTCTGCTTCCCGGCTCTTACACGGTCATAGCCGCAGACTCAGCCCCCGTGCCGGTTTCTGTGGAAAAAGGCGCGACTGCCCCCGTTTCGGCGAAAATCAACGCGCGATAACATGAGATTCTTGCAAAACTTCAGTTTTAAAGAATCTCACTTTACTTATAACTTTACCTATATATGGAGTGTTTATGAAAAAAAGGGATTTTAAGATTTTTGCCGCGGTATTTATCATTGCCGTTTCGGCAATTTCCTGCCGTGTTGACGACAGGCTGCTTTCCGTGGATAAGCAGGGGCGGACGGTTGTGGAGCGTTTCGGCCAGCTCAGGGTGGAGGGGACGCGCATTATCGCGGAGGACGGCCGTTCTGTCCAGCTTAGGGGAATGAGTTCGCACGGACTTCAATGGGCGGGAAAATACGCCAATGAAAATGTCCTTCGATGGCTTCGGGACGACTGGAATATTCAGATTTGGCGGTCGGCGATGTATCTGAGGGAAGGCGGTTATATTACCCAAAGAAGGCTAAAAAACGTTGTGGAGGAATCTGTAGAGGCGGCTGTCAAACTGGGGCTTTACGTTATCATAGACTGGCACGTACACCTTGATCGCGACCCCAATGTGTATAAAAACGAGGCGCTTGAATTTTTCGCGGACATGGCCCAGCGCTATGGCTCCTATCCCAACATTTTGTACGAAATCTGCAACGAGCCGAACGGCGACGATGTAACATGGAGCGGCTCTATCAAGCCGTACGCGGAAGAGGTCATTGCCGAAATAAGGAAATATGACCCAAACAACATCATTATAGTGGGAACGCCGTCATGGAGCCAGGATGTAGACAAAGCCGCCAGGGATCCCATTCAGGGCCATAATATAATGTACACGCTTCATTTTTACGCCGGAACGCACGGACAGGAATTTATTGACAAAACCCAAACGGCCGTTGATATGGGGCTGCCCGTTTTTGTTACCGAGTGCGGCACTACCCAGTCTTCGGGCGGCGGCGGGGTATTTGAGGCCGAATTCCTGAAATGGCTGTCTTTTCTTAAAAAACACGAAATATCCTGGGTAAACTGGTCTGTAACCAATAAAGGGGAAGATTCGGGCGCTTTGGTCTTCAACGCCGACCGGGAGGCCAAAGGCGGCTGGACGGACGCGGAACTTTCCCCTTCGGGGCGGTTTGTCAGGCGAATCCTGAGGAACGAAATTCGGGTAAAATAATTCAAAAAAATATTGACCTTTTTTTAACACTATGATAACATTTTGTTAGAAAACTTAAACCTAAAAAAGGTTGGGAAAAAAGTATTTTTTTGGAGGAAAAAATGAAGAAAGCTTTAGTCATCGTGGGGATAGCCCTTATTCTTTTAAGTGTAAGCGGTTGTCCAAAGAATGATGGGTTAGTGGTTTGGTCTTTCACCGATGAATTGGAAGGAATGATCAATAACTACTACAAACCCGCACATCCTGGGGTGAAAATCAAATATACATTAACACCCACAGAACAGTTTCCGAGCAGGCTGGACCCGGTCCTGCAGTCAGGCCGTGGAGCGCCGGATGTTTTCGCTCTTGAATCTGCCTTTGTTCGCAAGTACGTTGAGTCGGGACTCCTTTTGGATCTCACCGATGTTTACAACAGGAACCAGAGCAAACTTCTCAAGTACCCGGTAGATGTCGGTACTTATAATGGCAGGGTATACGCAATGTCATGGCAGGCTTGTCCCGGCGCGTTCTTTTACCGCCGCAGTCTCGCCACCAAGTACCTGGGAACTGATGATCCAGCTCGTGTACAGACCTATTTCACAAATCTGCAGAGGTTCCTTGATACAGCAAGGCTTCTCAAAACCGCGTCTAACAACGCCTGCGTAGTGGTTTCCAGCCTTGGCGACCTCCAGTTCCCGTTCTACAGTGCGCGCACAGACCCGTGGGTCGTGAACAACAGGCTTGTTATTGATCCTGTTCTCGATCAGTATTTTGAGATTTGCAAAACCCTGCATGACAACCGCTGGGAAGGCCGCGTTGGACAATGGTCTGAAGGCTGGTTTGCCGGCATGAACGGAACCTTGCAGGACGAAAACGGAAACCCTGTAGAGGTATTCGGTTACTTCCTGCCCACATGGGGCCTGCACTATGTACTTAAAACCAATGCTCCGACAACGAGCGGCGACTGGGCTATGATTCCCGGACCTGCGGCTTATCGCTGGGGCGGCACATGGATTGGCGCGTGGAAAGACACCAAGAATCCTGAAGCTGCAATTGATATGATCGAATGGCTTACCACAAATGACGGCTTCCTTGAGCAGTATGCCAAAGATACCGGCGACGTGGTCAGCAACATGGCTGTTGTAGACAGGATCAAAGACGGCTTCTCCGAAGCCTTCCTCGGCGGACAGAATCACTATTCTGAATTTGCGGCAATGGCACGGAATGTAGACGGCAGGCTGACACAGGGAACGGATGACGTAATTCAGGCATTGTTCCAGGAAGCGCTTACCGCTTATGTAAACGGTGAAAAAACAAAGGCTCAGGCTCTTGAAGATTTCAGACAGCAGGTAAGAAACCAGCTTGGTCTGAATTAACAGAGGTGGGTAAACTTCAGTTTTAATTTCAGCCTGACCACTTGAATCAAGTGGTCAGGCTTTTTTTCAGGAGAACAAATGCAAAAGACAAACAATGCCGGCTTGAAGTCCGCCGCCGTAGCAGTGTCGCGCAAAAATAAAATCGGCCATGAGGCAAAAACAAACCTTTATGGGTACGCTTTTGTTACGCCATTTATTGTCGCGTTCTGTGTTTTTAACCTATGGCCTACAATTAATACCTTCATACTTAGTTTTACCGACCTTAAAGGATTGCAACAGAATTTTTCGTTTATAGGCTTTGATAATTTTAACAGGCTGATTCACGACTCCTTTTTCTGGGGTGCGCTTGGAAATACGTTTATTATTTGGGGCATTAACTTTCTACCGCAGTTGGGTATTGCGTTAGTGCTTGCGATTTGGCTTTCAGATACGCGGCTTAACCTGGCCGGCCAGGGGTTGTTCCGCGCTGTAATTTATATGCCCAATCTTCTTACCGCAGCGTCGGTAGCCCTGCTTTTCCGCAGTCTTTTTGGTTACCCAATTGGGCCGGCAAATCAGTTTCTGCGCATTTTGGGCATCTCGGCAATAAATATTGTGGACGGTATGGAGGTCAGAGAGGCCATCAACTTTTTTAGAAGCGTCCCGTTTACACGGATACTGGTTGCCTTTGTTCAATGGTGGATGTGGTATGGGCATACTCTTATTATGCTAATGGCAGGTATTACGAGCATCCCTGTTTCATTATACGAATCCGCCACAGTTGACGGCGCAAACAGCCGCCAAACCGCATGGTTCATAACCCTGCCGTTGCTTCGTCCAATGATGCTCTATATTCTTGTTACTTCAATGATCGGCGGTATGCAGATGTTTGACATTCCATACTTGCTCACAAATATGTATGGCGGACCCGATACCAAGATACGAACAACAGTTCTCTATCAATACAATGTTGCCTTTATGGGGGCAACTGATAAAGCTTATGGGGCGGCCGTTTCTATTGGAATATTCATTGTTACAATCTTTTTGGCCATGTTGATATTCTTCTTCCTGCAAGATCGCAGTGAATTGAAGAAAAAGAAAGGAGTTACCGCATGAGTGTAGGTGTAAACAAAAGCGACCAGCCGTTAAAACGCTATATTATCCATGCGTTGATGATCCTTCTTGGGCTTATAGCGATTGTTCCTGTTTATATTCTTTTAATAAACGCCACCAGAACAACCGAACAAATCAATACGGGGCTTTCTATTATACCCGGTAAGGGAGCGTTTTTTTCTTCTACTGATACTGTAGTCTCCGATTGGGAAGCCGACAACGAAAGCGGAACGGTCAGGTATTTAGACCTGGTTATGGGAGCTACTTTAAAAGAGGAAGTCAACCCAAAAACCGGAGTTAATGAAAAACTCGTAGTCAAGTCATGGACTGAAAGCAGACAGCCGAGAATAGTTATCGTTGACGATGACGGCGAAAGGCTTGCGGCTTTTAATCTTTCCAATGGCGCTACTATTTTTGTCGAAAACGGTCAAAAGATACAAAAAGGGCTAACCATTGCGACAACCATTACCCCGCCAAATGTTGTATATAACTGGCAGTCTCTTATTGGGCGCGGTTTTCAGATATGGCAGGGGTTTTTAAACAGCGCCATTATTTCGATCAGCGCTACGTTGTTAAGCATATACTTTTCGGCATTGACCGCATATGGACTGCATGTTTACCGATTTAGAGGCAGGATGGCAATCTGGATTATAATTCTGGTTATTATGATGCTTCCAGGTTCGCTTACCTTTATCGGTTTCTATCAGTTTATGGTTATGTTAAACCTTACAGACACGTATCTGCCGCTGATCCTTCCGGGTATTGCTGCCGCCGCAACGGTGCTGTTTATCCGGCAATATATGAGTTCCGTTTTAAGTATGGAACTTGTTGATGCCGCGCGAATTGACGGCGCGGGAGAATATCGTATTTTTAATACGATTATTTTACCTGTTATTATCCCGGCTCTTGCGGCCCAGTCGATTTTTACCTTTGTAGGTACTTGGAATAACTACCTTTTACCCGCTGTTATCATTTCCAGTCAGGAAAGGGCGACTTTGCCGATGTTGATCAGCGCGTTGCGCGGAGATATTTACCGGACCGAATACGGCGGAATTTATCTTGGAATTGCCGTTTCGTTAATACCGATCATAATTTTCTACTCAATAATGTCGCGGTTTATTATTTCCGGTATCACGATGGGCGGGATCAAGGAGTAAAATGTACGCCCAAAGGATTTACTTTGGGGGCCTGTCAGCGGCCAAAAGCACCGTGCACGCACGGCACTTTTGCCCCTGACACCCCTCAAGTATTTTTCCGGGCATACATTTTTTTACTTTGACTGCGGAATTAATTTGAAGTTGTAATTTTATTCTTCCACGGGAAATGTTCTTTTCTTTTTAATTTTCCATTTTTCAACAAATAACCGATAACTATTTCCGCGTCTCTTTCTGTCAAGCGGATTGTTTCGCTCTCCGCTAAAACTGAGACGGCTCCGTCTGTAGTGAAGCGTCTTTTGTTCCTGCGGAAAAAGTCTAAAATTGACGCTTCTTCGCGCAGACAGGGCGAGGCTTCTTTTTCGCAGACATCGCAGCATAGCTTTTCGGGAACCTCCCCGCCTGAGTCGTAGTTTAGCATGGCGATAAGGGAGTGCCTGCGGCAATTCACGGTATCTCTCGCGTAATGCAGCAGTGAGGAAAGCCTGCTTCGATCCGCCGAGGTCTTTGCCCTTGCGAGTGCCGCTTCATCTTCCGGCCCCCACAGTAGAATCGCCCTTGACTGTCCGCCGTCGCGTCCTGCTCTGCCCGATTCTTGCAGATACGCTTCCACCGACGGAGCGCAGTCCCTGTGTATCACCGTGCGCACGTCTGCTTTATCAACGCCCATTCCAAAAGCGCAGGTCGAACAAAGCACGGCTTCCGTGTTATGCAAAAGCCATTTTTCCGTATCCGCTTTTTCCTCTCTGCTCAGGCCCGCGTGATAAAAACGAATCTCTTTGTGCCAGCCGTATCCCATATCCGCCAGTTCATTCCTGAGATAGCGGGCAAGTTTTTCTGTTCCCGGGCGCGAGGAGCAGAATACAATCGCAGGGCGCTCGTTTTTTATCAATAAATCGCGCACTGCCGGATCGCGGTTAATACAGCCTTTTGCGGAATAACAAATATTCGGCCTGTCCGGGTTTCCCACGATTTGACAGACACCGGAATCGCCGAAAATGTACTTCCTGATTTTTTCCAGCACCGGAGAGGAAGCCGTGGCTGTAAAAGCGGTAACAAGCGGCGGATTAAGGAAGTTTATGATAGAGCCGATTTCAAGATAAGCCGGCCTGAAACTTTCCCCCCATTCGCTGACGCAGTGCGCCTCGTCAATTACAATATGCGTAATCTTGATTTTTTCCAGCTTCTCTTTTACCTGCGCTGTAAGCAGGACTTCGGGATTCGCGATTATAAACCTGGCTTTCCCATTTTCCAGTTTCTCCCAAATTTCGTCTCTTTCTTCCCTGCTTTGCCCCCCCCTGATTATTACCGGGGAAAAACCCTTTTCACGCAGACGGCGCTCCTGATCCGCCATAAGCGAAAGGATCGGATAAATCACCAGGGTCAGCCCCTCTATCAGCATAGCCGGCAGTTGAAAGCAAAGGGACTTTCCCGCGCCTGTTGGAAGAATGACTATCTGCCTGCCGGAAGATTCCCGGTCGGTGTACATTTCTTCACCTGCCGGATTTTCCGCCTGAAATTCCGCTTCCTGCTCCGGCCATTTGACAGGAATCCCCGCCGCCTGAGCCGCTTCAAGTATGTTTGTTATTACCAGTCTTTGATACGGGAACAGGTATGAAAGAGAGAACAGGCTTTTTACCGCGCCGCTTAACGGGTCTTGAGTAATGTTTTCAATCATTTTCGCCTCCGCCTATATATGGCGCGAAGATGTCATTTTGCTTGCTCGAAAATGATTTTTAATGATTTTTTGGTTTTATGTGGCTTCTTCCAGTCCCAAGTCTTCGTTTGAATTTGAACTATCATTCGATTCGTCTGTTATTACCGCATCAGCGGCGGGTTTGGGTTTTCTTTTGAAACTTATTTTTTTAATCATCCGCGGACGGTGATAGCTTCGCGCTACATAATTTACAATATAAATGTAAAGCACAAGCGCAACTGTAACGACAATTACCTGCCATGATGAGACTACATTTTTTAGCATTTCAAATATGCTATTCTGATACATATTCATTATTATCGGCAGCTATTGAAAAAAAACTGACAAGCGGTATTTTTTGACATACATTTGCATTGAACTGCGTAATTTGCTACAATCTGGCTATGAATTCAGCGATAGAAACTTTAAAAACAAGGGGCTTTTTATCACAATGTACGAACATTGAGGGTCTGTCAAAATTGATGAATGAAGGGCCGGTTACTTTTTACGAGGGTACTGACCCTACCGGCGGCAGCCTGCATATCGGACATATGGTTCCATACTTTGCGTTCCGTCATCTCAGGGACGCAGGCCATAAGGGGATCGCCCTGCTTGGCGGCGGCACTGCCAGAATCGGGGACCCTTCGGGGAAATCCGAGATACGGAAGATGCTCAGTTATGATCAGTTGGATAAAAACACCGAATCTATCCGCGCCCAGCTTGACCGTTTTGTCAGCTTTGACGGCGATACCGCGCGTCCCGCAAATAACAAGGACTGGCTTGCAAACCTTAACTACATAGACTTTTTGCGCGATATAGGCAGCCACTTTTCCGTAAACAGGATGCTTAGTTTTGAAGCCTACAAAATGCGGTTGGAGACGGGGCTTTCCTTTATCGAATTTAACTATCAGCTTTTGCAGAGTTATGACTTTCTGGAACTGTACCGCCGCTATGGATGCCGTCTGCAAATTGGCGGCGATGATCAATGGGGAAACATTGTCGCGGGCGTTGAGCTGATCCGCCGTATTGAGGGCGTTGAGGTTTTTGGCATTACCTTTCCTCTTGTTACAACCGCCGACGGGAAAAAAATGGGCAAGACCGAAAAAGGCGCTCTTTTTCTTGATCCCGCCGTTACCAGTCCCTATGAATTTTTCCAGTATTGGCGCAATGTGCAGGATCAGGATATTCTTCGCTTCCTGTTAATGTTCACCTTCATCTCCGCTGATGAATGTCATGCGCTGTGCGGGGCGGACAAAAACCCCAACGACGCGAAAGAACGCCTCGCGTGGGAAGTTACTTCTCTCATTCATGGGAAGGATGAAGCCGACAAAGCCCTATCCGGCGCGAAGGCAGCATTCAGCGGCGGCGGCGACAAGTCGGCAATGCCCCGTGCGGAAATCGCGCGTTCGCGTTTTAACTCAGGTTACAATGTCGTCGATCTTTTCTGCGATACCGGACTTGTCCCCACAAAAAGCGAAGGCCGCCGCCTTGTACAACAGGGCGGAGCGTTTGTGTCCGTTTCCGGCGGCGATCTTTCGGCTGTCGGCGATCCGGCGGCGCTTATCGGCCTTGACCGGATAAATCAGGAAGGGGAATTAATCCTGAGGGCGGGCAAGAAGCGGTACTTGCTTGTGTCGGTCAGTTAATTTTTTTGACAGAATCGTAAAGTCTATATATAATTATACTATCCTGAAAGTGAGGTATAGGTATATATGTTACAATTCAGTGATTACATTTCGAATCTTCCCGATCTTCCCTATAAAAATTTCGCGCAGATGCTGGATGCAGTATCGCGGGATAATTCTACAGAAGATGCGATTTTATACCGTTCCGGCAAACAGCGGGAATTTACCCGCTGGAGTTATAGCCGCTTTGGAGATGAATGTCGAAGGATAGCCCGCGGACTGCTCTCTGCGGGACTGGTAAAAGGCGACCGTGTTGTACTGTGGTCCGAAAACCGCCCGGAATGGATGGCTGTCTGGATGGGAACCGCAATCGCCGGAATCGTTATAGTGCCTGTTGATTTTCTTGCGACAGAGCAGGAATGTATTAATATAATTAAAATAACCAGAGCTAAAGCGTTTTTCTATTCCGGGAAAAAAAAGGATTTTGCGTCATCCCTTCAATCCCACGGCATTTCAATTCCGGTGTTAGTGCGCATAAGCCCAGAGTCGGAAGACGGTTCTCCAGAGCAGCAGGCTGAATTTGACAGTTTTGGCGGAAACGCCGAAAGCGTAACCCTGCCGCCGCTTGACAGTATTTCACCTAACGATCCTGTTTCCATTGTGTTTACATCTGGAACAACCGGTTTCGCGAAGGGCGTTACCCTTTCCCACAACAATATAATCGCCAACACCAGCGCCGCTGTGCGTATTCTTGAACCCGGCAAAGGCGACGTGTTCATTGATGTCCTGCCTCTGCATCACACTTATCCTACTACCTGCTCGTTTATGGCTCCTATCTCAATCGGTATTCCGACCGTTATTTGTGAAAAAATTGTAGGCAAAGTGGTTGTAGACGACATAAGGGACGGAAAGGTAACGTTTCTAATTGCCGTTCCGCTTCTCTATGATAAAGTGATGGCCGCTCTGGAAGCCGGCTATAATAAAATCCCCATAATTATCCGAGGGCCGCTGAACATACTGCGAAAAATCGCGCTTGCGCAGGCAAAGAAAGGAAAGCCTGAGTTTGGACGGAAAGTTTTTAAATTTATCCGCAAGAAAGCAGGACTCCATTCAATAAAAATGTCAGTCGCAGGCGGCGGTCCGTTAAGCCCTGTAACCGCGGATTTTTTTGACTCGTTCGGTTTCAACATGGTTCAGGGTTACGGAATGAGCGAAAACTCTCCTCTTATTACGGTAAATACTATCCGCCACAAACGCAATGAATCGGTCGGGCTTCCCGTCATTTATACCGACGTGAAAATTATCGATCCGGGTCCTGACGGCAATGGAGAGATTGCCTGCAAATCGCCGTCGATTATGCTCGGCTATTTTGAAAACGAAGAGGCGACAAAAGAAGTAATTACCAAAGACGGCTATTTATTAACAGGCGACCTCGGTTACCGCGACGAGCTTGGTTTTGTTTATATAAAAGGACGCAAAAAAAACCTTATCGTCAGTTCCGGCGGTAAGAATGTTTATCCAGAAGAAGTCGAAGCGCATTTCGCCGGTTCCCGCACAATTGCGGAAGTCCTGGTTGTCGGCAGAAAAGATACAGGAGGCGAAATTATTTTTGCCGTAATAGTTCCCAATTATGACAACATAAAGGAAGACTATCCTGGCAAGGAAAACGATAATAAATTTATCTATGATATTATCAAGAAGGAAGTTGAAGAAGCAAATCGCTCTCTGCCTGTTTATAAAAAGATCAGCAACTTTACGGTACGCAATGAACCGTTTGAAAAGAACGCCCAGCAGAAAATCCGCCGCTTCCTGTACAAGGACTACGAGAATCCTTAACTATCGTGGAAACAGCCTGAACCCGATCCTCGCGAGAAAAGCCGTTGATCTTGGATACTCCGGCGTATCAACTATTTGGAATGAATGGGGACTCCCGTTGTTTGCGGTTCCATCGATATTGCTAAAGAATGAAATTACAGCGCCGATTTCACAGAAAAGAGCGATAGGCGCTTTTTCCAGCGTCCATTCCACGCCCAGCTTGATAACATTTATCCATTGATACGCGCCGTCCTGTAAAAAGTATCTTGTAAGTGTAGGGTTTGAGGACCTGCCGATAGGATCAAGCTCGGACAACAGATTGCTTCCGTCAACGGCGCTTGAGCCAAAATCGGCCCCATGCCGGATTAGCTGATATTGCAGACTGGCGCTGACATTTTTCGCGGGCATTGTGTCAAACCTGACCAGCAGTTCATCCGAGTTTGGCGGAAGGTAATAGCCAAGTGATACGCCGTTGTTTACATAAGCGGTTTCCATTCTGTTATCGCCGTACCAGGGATTAAAATTGCGGTTATGGGTGTAACAATACGGGTTCACCATTGTGTAGCGTAATTTTATTGAAGAAAAGGCAAGGAAGGGAAGATACAAAGTCGCTCCCGCCTGAAAGGCCAGCATTTGACGGTCCAACATAAATAAATCATCAAGAAGAGTCATTTCGTCCAAAAAAAGCGAAACCCAAATATTGCCAAAGGCCGGAAGTTGAGCCATTAAATTAAAAGACATTGCAAGATTATCAAAATCGCCAATGTTGTTTTGATAAAAGAAACTGTTGGTTATAGGCGACATATAGCCAAGCTCAAAACGTTTTGGATATACAACCGCGTCTGTAATATCAAAAAACAGAATATTCTTGTACCTGAATTGAAGCATGGTTACCGAGAAAAGATTTTGAAAAGACGCTGCGGAATCTTTTATGCTTTTTGTGTTCAAATATTCAAGCGATCCTGTAATAGAGGCGATGCTAAACCATGAAACAGGACTGAACTCCGTTTCAATTCCAAAAAACGGACGTGCCGATTGATTAAAGGAAAGACTGCTGCCCAACGGCGTGGAACCCCATTCGTGCGTTATTCTACCTGCCCGAATAAAGAATTTATTTTCCAAAAAAGACGCGGTTATTTCAGATAATATGCCGTAACCGCCGGCGGCTGTACCCGGCCAATAATCAAAGATTGAAAGGGATTCCAGAAAGTAAACAGAACCGTCCCATTGTTTTCTGTATGTATACGGAAAATGCGTCAGAGGTTCGCTGTAAACATCGAATTCTCCGTTTTGATACTCCGGGTCGCTGTTATCAAAATTGTCGTAATAAATATTGTATTCGCCAAGATAATTTCGAGGAGCCTGCATAAGGCCGACCTTAAAGATAAAATTATATGAGGCGTTTTTTGTAATGTCGCCGTTTAGATAAGCCTGAAACCATGTTTCAGTGCCAAAGTGATACTCATTGGTTGAAGTATAGGAGTACAACCCTGTTGATCCTTCAATATCCGCTCTTAAGCCCAAATTCGCCGAAAGAATGGTGTTGTTGCTGCCGACAAAAGTTTCATTATAATAAGCGCCCCTATGCCAATCAAAACCTGTATTTGGTTTTGAGAATCTGCTTAAATACTGTTCAAGAATGGCGCGTTCTACAGCGTTGATTTTTTCGCTTTCCTCTGACTCAAGTATTTCCCTAATTGCGGAAACTACAACAGCCTGGGTGTAGGGTCTGATGCCGGACAGGGGAGCGCATAGGCCCCTTAACTGCGCCTGTTCAAGTATACGGTATATTTGATTATCAAGCGGAACCGATATGTGCGTTTGCGCAAAAGCCGCAGTAGAAAATATCGTAAATAAAAAACAAAAAAATAATTTAAACCGCAAAATTTTCTCCTAGATTTCGTCCCTGTTGGTTATTACCCTGCTGATTAAACCGTAACTTACGGCTTCGCCTGCGTTCATCCAGTAATCGCGGTCTGTGTCTTTTTCAACCTGAGCGAATGGAGTGCCTGTCTCTTCGGCTATAAGGCGGTTGATCTTCTCCCGCAGTTTTTCAAGTTCTTTGGCGTGTATTTCAATGTCCGTGGCAACGCCGCGAATTCCTGAAAGCGGCTGGTGAATCAAATAGTGGCTGTTGGGAAGCCCCACCCGCC
>JGI24698J34947_10001399_pt1 | contig 12693 bp, 15 predicted proteins | sample TergutMp193P3_FD_34947 | JGI IMG/M metagenome (IMG submission 34947)
CTGCCCTCCGCCCCCGTTAACGACGAGGCCCGCAAACGCAACGGCAGCCTCCCGGGCATGGGCGGGGTGTTCAACTACGTTAACCTTCATGTTTATCACTATGGGGGAAATAATCCGGTGAATTACAGGGATCCGGATGGGAGAGATATAGAACTTTATGGCACGCCAGAAGAACAAATTACAATGCTAAATTTAATAAATGAATATTCATATAAACAGTATGAAATAGATGAAAATGGAAAATTATATGCAACAAATGAAATTAATGAAAATGATAAAAGTTCTACATTGTATAGCGATTATTTAGATAAAGGAATAGCTAATACCAATACGGTAAGCATAGTATTCCTTGCTCCTGAAGGAGGATATAGTAGAAGTGATGGAAGCACTATAAATTTAATTGAAAATGGTGGAGGATATACTGATTATATGGTAGATAAAAACAATGAAGTAATTAGATCAATTATTATTACAGCGATTACGGGAAACTCAGGTTATGACTCAACATTAGGTGAAGTTCCATCTGCTGATGTTATGATGCATGAGTTGATAACACATTCTATTCCTCTCGGATTAGGAGGTATGGATCATGAAAATGCAATTGGTATTGATAATCAGGCAAGACTTCAATTGGGATTAGAAATAAGAATGCCTGATACAAAACATACGGTTAGAAGGCAATAATAATGAGAAATATCATAGCTATATTCTATTTTATAACATATATACAAAGCGGATTTGGAACAGATGATATTTATATTGAATTATTAAATTTCAAGAATGAAGAAACAAGTTTCCATATTGAGGTAATGATAACCAATAATTCAACAGAAAGTTATTGGTTTCATTATTCTGCGTTAAAAAGTCTTGTTTATCTGGATGGAAATATATTATATTATGCTCCGAATTTTTCATTTTTTATGTATAGTTATAATTATCAAGAGGATTTTTATTATCAAATAATGGAAATTCTACCCAACGAGACAATAAGAAAAATATTTATTTACGAAGGAGCTAACTATGAAATAGAAGTAGATTTATTAAGAGGTATAATTTCAAGAAGAGAAAGATTATCCTTCTCCAATATACAATATATAAATATGACATTTATATTTTTTAATATTAGTATATCTGAAATATTAGATTTATGGGAATACTATTATAGAATTTATAATAATGGTGTTATTATAACAAAATTATTTAGGGTAACACCTTTACTTATGGAGACACGGTAGTGATAAATACAAGATATAAATTAAATATGTTCACGTCTCCCAAAATCCAATCCACGAAAAATTTTCGTAATATATCAAACCTCTCTTTTCGCCAACGCCTCCTCTACGGAAAGCCACGGCGAAACAATACCGGAAAAGAGATCGACCCCGAAACACGCCTCTACTACTTCGGGGCCCGCTACCTCGACCCCAAGGCTTCCCGGTGGCTGTCGGGGGATCCGGCCCTCGGCGAGTACCTGCCATCCGCCCCCGTTAACGACGAGGCCCGGAAACGCAACGGCAGCCTCCCGGGGATGGGCGGGGTGTTCAATTATGTTAACTTGCACGTGTACCATTACGCGGGGAATAATCCTGTTGGGTACGTTGATCCTGATGGAAATGAATTATTATCTCGTAGACGTTTAAACAATGAAGAAAAATTAATGATTAAAGAGGTATTAGGAGAAAATGTCGGAAGAGTTATTTCAGCTTTAAATATTTATGTCTCAGTATATTCAAATTTGCCATCAGGTCGATCAATATCTTTACCAGACGGTAGTGTCTTACTTGATTACGATGTAGGTAATACAACTGGTAGTGCATATAATAGAAGTGTTTTTATGCATGAAATTTTTCACCAGTTTCAATATTATGAAAGACCATTTACAACATGGACTTCACTTGAAGAAGAACAAATTGGATTCTTTTTCTTTAGGATCGATCCTTATTCTTGTGGCTCTTACCTTAGTGTTGATTTGTCAACAATTAATAAACTTGATGATATTTTTACATATGAAGGACGAGCGCAATTAGTTGAAGAATTCACATTTTTTTATTTTCAATACAAGAATACTGGTAGATTAAATAATGATACAGAGATGAATGCAATGAGAGAACAAGCTAGGATTTTAAAAAATCAGGGTTTTGATTCGCCTGCGATAAATATGGTTTTGGAATAAAAAATGAAAAAGAAAAATATTCTATTTATTATTTCAATGTTTTTTTATTCTTTTTTTGCATATAGTGATAATTATATATATCAAGATAGAAAACTCACTTTTATTATTAATATGACAAATCTTCCTGAGAAATTTTTTTTAGAAAGAATACGTCGTGTTATTTGTTTTGAAGGAGAGATAATAAGCGAGTATTATAGTGATTTTAAAATTAATTATAATGAATATGATGATGAAAGTTATTTTATCATGGAAATTGAAAATGTTAATCTGTTGTCTAATAAATATCTATTTAGTTTTACTGGAGGATATATTATTTTATTTATAGAGAATAATGAAATTTGTGATATTGTTGTTAGTTTTTATTAGGAGAATATGTAAATCTTTTTCATTAGGTATAAATAATTGAAGGTAAATACAAGAAGTAAAGGGATTTTTGGATGTGGAACCCTGAAATACGCAACCGATCTCGTATTATATGTGAGGTTTGTATAGATCGTTTCAAAGAATGTTGATATACCCGAGAGATGAATCGTGAAGAAAAACGAAGGCTTTTCTGGGTGAAAATATATGTACAAACCCAGGATACCGGGCTTACCTGTAGAGAATGCGGTAAAATATGTGCCGTACAAAGACCGCAAGGCGGTAACTGCGGACTTGAAGGAGATCTCTCTGGCTCCGTCCGCCGCCGCCATTGCCGCTCTGGAAAAGTTCGGCAAAAAATGGGACCGCAAGTATCCTGCCATATCCAAATTCTGGCGAAACCGGTGGAACGAGGTAATTCTGTTCATAGAGTTTTCCCCCGAGATACGCAGGGCGATTTATACAACTAACGCGATAGAATTGATCAACTGCACGCTTCAGAAAAATCTGAAAACCCGTCAATCACTTCCCAACGATGAAGCGGCCATGAAACTGATATTTATGATCTTGCGTAGAATCTCGAAAAGGTGGACAATGTCTATTAGGAATTGGGGCGAGGCATTGCATCAATTAGCTCTTGTTTACGGGGATAGAGTCCCGTTATGATATTTTGCGTTTTACACAAAAAATTATGAATTCGTGAACCTCACAATTTACACAAAATTTCGGATAAGCTCGATTTCCGGCCCCTACTGTCTTCTCTTTCACGGCATAGCGGACAATCTATATCTCCCATTGAGTCAAATGCAGTGTAATATCGGGAAAACGACCATATTCGTCAACATGGTCTCTCAGGTATGATGGAACCGTATTATGCTCATGCTGAACTTACCGTTTCCCGAAAACCGCTTCCACAGTTTCCCTGATTTCCTTTTCGCTGTCCCGTAGCGACAGGTAACTTCCCAGACTCCAGCACACATAACGGGCCGCAACGCCCAAAGGTGAATGGGAAACGGAAAATAATACCAGTCGTAACTTGGGATATTGCTTGCGGATATAATCCAGCCTGCCTATCTTCCTTTCGCCGAAGAAAATATCCTCAACAAAAGCCATTACCGTGTCCGCTTTCCTCGCATATTCAAAAAATCCACCTCCATTTCCACCAGATATAGACCATAACCCTTTGTCTCATAAGATCTAGATAACGATATATCTATTCCTGGACACTCCGGTTATAAGATGCCTCGAATCTTCTTGAAAGAAAAGATAGAAACTTGTCTGCACATTAATGGCGATTGAGTCTATCTGATCATCGTACTTGACCTATTCTACTGAGAAATTATTGGCCTAGCGCTAAGTGCCGATAGACACTGCTTATACCATTGCTACCCTTGAGATGACGATCAAAACTGTGCCATTGAAAACAATCTGATATTTCATCCTAACCAGAACATTCAGTATGTGTCTAGTCATTTTGAGATCTTCTGCAAAAACGATACCCTGCGATTCGCCAGATTATAAGAAAGGTTATTGTTGTGGCAACACTTTTGTTGAATCATTTTGGAAACCTTGGATAACAGGCATTCGCCAACAGAAGTTATACATCATCTTTCTTGTACATTGAGTCATATTTAATCGTTTTCGTATGAATTGGGTACTTGACTATGTCGCGCCTGATACGTTTTACTTAAATAAGGTAGCTTGATAGTATGTACCTAAAGGGGTAGAAATCCATTTTTCTTGAGCTTAAGGCAATGTTTTTTAACATTTTGATGTAATAGAGGCGAATCTTGATGAAAAATAAATACTTTGCAACTTTCATATCTGGACTACAAGAACCGATTAAGATTTTGCTAAAAAACAATATTAGTGATAGTCATATAAATCTGCTATTAGACGGGGCAGTCATTTTTGAGACGGATTGCAGTTATGACCGTCTTGGTATGCATTGCTTTAATAACATATTCGCTTTAATCGATACAATAAAAGTTAAAGGGAGTGGTCCCTGTATTAATGCACATATACAAAATATTATTAGGCGGAAATTACTTAGCGATGTTATTTCGAATAATAGTAAGAAGATAAAAACATTTCGTATTATAGCATCTTCAGAAAATCAACTGGTATCAATTGGTGAAAATATCAGAAGTGTGTTTGAAAGATATGTTGCTCAGCAATCCAAACTCTTACTAAATAGAAGTAAAAGCGATACTGAATTTTGGATCTTGTATCGTAATGAAGGGTATAGTTTTTTTATGAAACGATTAAGTAAGCATACTGCGTATGAAAAATTATTAAACAAGGGGGAATTGCATCCCGAGTTAGCGTTCCTTCTAAACTACATTGCCGTACCCTCAAAGTCAGACATTTGTTTAGACCCATTTTGTGGATATGGGTCAATTCCTTTACAAAGGTTAAAGCACTTTCCCACCGAAAAATTTTATGCATTCGATAATGATGAGAAAGTATTGGCGGTCGCAAAAAATAAACTAAAAAATCATTTGAATAGTAGATGCATAATCCGCAATGTAGACTTTAACTCAATAGAAAATGCCATCGCTTTTACGAGTGTCGATAGAATAATTACAGACCCGCCATGGGGGACATTTGAAAACATAAAGAATATTGCCAAATTCTACAAGGTAATTATTAGTAAGTGCATTAAACTTATAAAGCCAAGTGGGAAAATAGTGATTATGACAGCCCAAAAAGAAGAATTGGTAAGAGCCGTTAAATCAACATCTAATTGCTCAATCGTTAAAACATACAATATTTTAGTGTCGGGAAAAAAGGCGGGTGTATTCTTGATAGAAAACACACAAAGGGAAACAATATGATGAGATGCATTGACAAAAACGTACCAATCGCTTTCATTATGCCGCATCGACGGCTTGATAATAAATATAGCAAGACTCATATAGATAAGGCTGCTAAGTCTATTTTAAAACAAACTGATACAAATTTGTTTCTTGTCATCATTGATGATTATTTGCCCGAGATTATGGTTAGAGAATATTTGCAGAAAGCTAGAAGCTTATTGCTCGCAAAAATACATTTGTTATTTAATGATGTTAATCTCGGTACGAGCACATAAATTGAAATTCAAAAATTGTATAGGTAAACATATGGCTAAAGAAATAATTAACGGGAACATAGTTTTTATACCTGACGATGGCAAGTACGCGTATTGTAAAAGAATGGTACTTCATGTAATATTGCCACAGCCCGAAGGTAGCTTAGGTGGGTCTGATACTCATGTGCTAAGTCTTAGCGCGGAGCAGAAAAAAAACAGCAAGTTTGCTCCGGTCGTTTTATTTAGACGCAATAATTCCTATAGGAGAATGTTAGAAGAAAATGGAGTCGCCTATATTGACGGAACGCACGCAAAAAACTTACTTTCATTGGCAAAGAGTATTAAATGTATTCCAAGCCGATTGCCTATATGTTTAATACACAGTCATCAATACTCGGCAAACTACCTTACCTACCTAACAAAAAAACTCAACAGAAAAAGTTGGGGGAAGATAGATACGGTAATGACTTGTCATGGGTGGATTGAAAACAATCTGTGCGATAGAATCAGTACACTTTGTGATTTTTATACTTACAGGACAGCCAAAGGGCTTATTGCCGTTTGTAGCAAAGACGAACAGCGGCTTTTAAAAAAAGTGAAAGGCAAACTCATTACTTGCATTAGAAATGGCGTAGACATACCCGCCACCGTTGAGAGAAGCATGGATGTTTTGGCAATGAAAGAAAAATACAATATTCCAAAAGATAAAATACTTTTAGCGATTATTGGTCGCTTATCTCCCGAAAAAAGAATAGATATCTTTATTCGATTTGCAAATGAGCTTTTGAAAGTCAGAAACGATGTCTGCTTTCTAATAGTAGGGAAAGACAATGGGGACTCAAGGCTTCGTAAATTAACAGTTAAATTAGGTATTGAGAAAAACATTGTATTCACTGGCTTTATAAAAGAGATAGACACCATTTATGCGATGATTGATATTTTAATGCTTACTTCTGATACAGAGGGAACTCCACGAGTGGTTTTGGAGTGCATGGCAAACCGCAAAAGTGTCATAGCCACTAATGTCGGCGGAGTAAAAGAAATAATTGATAATGGAGTTAATGGAGTATTGGTCGAGAAAGGCAATTTTTATTCTATGGCACAAACCGCAGATGAACTTTTGAACACGCTTTCTTGCCTTGAAAAACAAAGAAATGAAGCATATAAAAGTATAAAACAGTTCTTTTTGATACAGACAATGCAGGAATTAATTGAGAAATTCTACCTTAATGTTCTAGGAGGTGAGGAGGAAAAATGAAAAAACATATTATTATATCGCCACATTTAGATGACGCGGTATTATCCTGTGGAGAACTAATCAAAAAAAGAATTTTAAATAGAGAGGCTATTTTAGTTGTGACGATTTTTACTGGCTTTCCCCCGTCAGAGGAATTATCCTATGCTGCGAAACAGTATCATACCAATTGCTTCCTTGGCAATGATTCAATGATAGCTCGTCGGGCAGAAGATTCCAGCGCTATGGAATATCTAGGATGCAATTATCAGCATCTTGGCTATTATGAGTGCCTATATAGAAAAGGCGTTAATGGCTTGCATATTTACCCCGATTTGAGCAATATCTATCATTTGGATTTTCCAAACGAGTTCGGAATATTTGAAGAACTTTGCTTCAATATGAAGAAACTTTGCCACGAAGCTACGGATATTTATGTTCCATTTGGATTAGGTAATCATGCCGACCACTTATTGGTAAGAAAAGTATTTGATACGATAAAAGAAGAGTTAAGCGGGACGGTTTTTTACTATGAGGAGATTCCCTATATTTGCTATTACTACAAAGACGGAGGAACGCTCGATTTTGAAAAAGTTCTAACGCCAAGGATTATTTATTTTTCAAACTTAGAATGGGAAGCAAAGATTGAGGCACTAAAATTTTATAAATCTCAGCTTCATATCATGTGGAAAACCGATGAGGAACGTCAAAGGCAATTGATTGATGTTTCCCAAAAATATAATCCGCAACACAGCATTCGTTTATGGAGGTAAAATATGCGAATTTATACAAAGAACCATATTTGTCTAATTGAAACCTCGGATATATCTTTCACCATAAATGGTGAAGTATTTAACGTTTCAGACTCATCAAAAGTTGGCGCATTAGTCAATATTTGCGTCGAAAAGCTAAAATTATATTTTGCCGAGGATATACTTTTTGATATTAAACCACAGCATTTCTCCCGCGCAGACACAGTTGCTCTTCTTGTTTTGGGCCAACACATTAGGAGTTTGTACTGCGAGTCTGAAAGACGATTGTATGACATAGTTTTTTCATACAATTTTCCATTGGTATATGAAAACTATTTAGTGCCTTACATAATCGAATTATTTGACAAAGTAGTCAATGCACAACTGATAGCACTCGGAATTTCGAGTGAATTTATAATTGTTGACACCACACGGCAACAAGAATATGATTTATTTTATAAGAGATATGGTTCATTACTTCGACGCAACAGCAGGGATGTGATAATAAGCAATACACCGTTATATGAAACTTTATTGGCATGGCGTAATTATTGCTTAGATAAATTCAAGCAATTATATAGCATGGACGCGGTCGAAGTATACTCTAAGATATATGCGTTAAATGGGTTTGAAACCTTAACATATACACTAAAAGAACAGATTATAGCACAGGGAGTTAGATATCAAAGCGAATCTCAAAAAACAATTTATTATTGTATTTTTGCATGGGACAGAAAATTCAAGTCAAAATCACCCGGCATATATGCCTATGCAAAAACAATAGAAAGATGCCATGAAATCGGTTATAGGTTTTCATTTTGCTACGGACCCCAAGATTATAAATTTAGGCTAATAGATTATTTTTCGAGGGTGTGATGGGGGATATTATGGTAAAGAACTTGTCTATTGACCCAACATATAATTGCAACAAAAGGTGTTTAACCTGTCGTTGTCCTGATATTGCAAAATTTTATCCGTTTTCACAGTTTTTAGACGAAGCGAAAATGAAAGAGCTATTGCTTGCTTTTAAGCATCTTGGTGGGAATAATGTTTTCATATTCGGCGGAGAACCCCTATTAACTCCCATCACTTATTATATACTCAAAAAAGCAAAAGAGCTTCAGCTAAATACATCTATCTCTACCAATGCTATTTGTCTAAGCGACAACGACATTGCAAAAAAATTGCTTTCATGCAGACCAGATGCGATAATAATTTCTTTAATTGGGACGGACGAGAAAGCACATGAAATTAGCAAGGTTTTATGTGGGATTCAAAATATCCACAAATACAAGCAAACCTTGTTAGATTTATCAGCTCATATTACGGTTTTTAGCGGAAATGTATATGAGATAACTGATATTTTTAATCTCGCAATAAGATATGGAATTCGCAAGATTTCCTTTCAATATGTTTCTCGTACTGATGTGATTGATAACGAAAGTATGATGAAAATGTTTCCTGACTGCCTTGATATGAAGCGCAGTCACTGGGATTTGCCAGGCAATATCCTATTAAAGCAAGAACAACTAGATATATTACAGCATGAAATAGCAAATATTGAAACAATTGCCATGCGCGAAGAGGTTGAAGCAATCTTAGACCCTGTCTTCACAACTAATTACGATGAAAATACATTATTGACGGGAAGATTCGCGCTACGAGGGAAATGCTCATTAAACGATATTATTGTCGCGCCGAATGGTGATTTAGCCCTGTGTCCAATGCTGCAGCATTGGGTGCTTTCTAATATAAACGATATAGAATTAGCCGATTACTTGGGTATAATAAATCCTTATAAAGAGCGGCTTAGCAAAGGAGACTTTTTTCCTATTTGCTATGGATGTTGTAAGCACACGATGTTTTATAATGACTAAAATTATGGAAAATGTATTAGTGAGCGTGATAATACCAACAAATAATCGCACATTGGAACTATTTCGTGCGGTCAATAGTGTCTGTAATCAATCGTATAAAAATATAGAGATAATCATTGTTGATGATAATTATGGGAATGAAAAAATCCGTGAAGAAATTCTATATAATTTGATTGATTGTGATTCTCGAATAACTATAATAAATAATGCTGAACGATTAGGCGGAGCATTGTCGCGCAATGTCGGCATAAATGCGGCAAAGGGTGAATACATAGCCTTTCTTGACGATGATGATGAGTACGGTATTGATAAAATAAAAAAACAATTAAGGCAGTTTAATGCCTCATCTCAATGTAATCTTGGTTTAGTATATTGCTTCGGGAAAATCATATATCCTAACGGGATAATAGAGAATGAACTCACCGACTATATCGGTGTTCCATTGGAAGAACATATGAAAAATAACATTGCGGGGACTTCCTTTTGGTTTGTGAAGAAGGAGGCAATAACCTCGGTTGGCGGGTTTGAAAAAATAGCATCACATCAAGACGGAATTGTAATTTTAAAATTGCTCGTGAAGGGTTATTCGGTTGATGTCGTTCGAGAACCGCTAATAAATTATTATTTTCACGATAAAACAACAGGTATTACTGGCGTGACAGATATAAACCTTGCCGCCGACTACCAATACTTTAAGCGGTGTCAAGATTATTTTGGCTTACTTAACAAAAAAGCGCAACGGCGGATAATACTTCATTTTTATAAAGACCGAAACTGGAATTTAATCATACTCGGAAAGAACAAGGAAGCGGTAAATGACATAAAACATCTTCTTTCTAAGTATTTTTTTAGCACAGCTTGGGTGATATGTGTTTTTAGGTATTTTTTCAGAAAGCGTGTGGTGGCTAGGGAGAAAAAACGGCTTAAATTTTATGGCTTGTCGTCAAATTAGGAGGACTTGATGAAGAACAAATCATTTTGGACATCTGAAACTCAGATGTTTTATGAGCGGGAACAAATAGTGAAAGCCAAAGGTTGTTACCTTTGGAACTCAAATGGGAAAAAGTACTTAGACTTTAATTCAGGTACTTGGAATGTTATTTTAGGACATGGGAGACCTGAATTTAAGGATAGGCTCTTTGCACAACTGGAAGATTTCGAGTATATTCCCAATGTAAGGTTCTTTCACAAAAATGGGGTAGAATTAGCCGATAAATTATTAGACCTTTTGCCTGATAAATATGCACATATATATTTTACATCGGGCGGTGCGGAAGCAGTTGAAACATCGGTTAAGCTGGCACGGCAATATTGGTATAATAAAGAGCAGAAAGGAAAAACGAGGTTCATTTCCTTATATGAAAGCTATCATGGGTCAACGCTTTCGGCTATGAGTTTATCGGGCGACCCTTGGAGCAGAGTGCCATTCGACCCGTTATTAAAAGGGTTTTTGCACATTTATCCGCAATATTGCTACAAATGTCGCTTAGGTTTGCAAAAAAGCAATTGTAATTATGCGTGTATAAAAGACTTAAAATATCAAATTGCTTTTTATGGAGCAGAAAACATTTGCGCCCTCATCATAGAGCCTATAATGGGTGTTGGAGGAGTAATCATTCCTGATAGAAAGTATTTGACTGAGGTGGTACAAATCTGCCACGAGAATGATATACTCATAATTTTTGACGAAATTACAACGGGGATTGGCAGAACTGGAAATTATTTTGTTTGTCAAGAATATGGCGTGTATCCTGATATTATTCTGTTTGGCAAGGGTATATCAAACGGAACACAACCTCTCGCAGGCGCAATTGTGACTAACGATATTTTTAATGTATTTTTATCTCCAAAAATGGAAAAACAGTTTAAGCATGGTTTCACGAACAGTGGGCATCCTTTGCCATGTTGTGCGGGCAAAGTCCTTTTAGAAATATTTGAAAAAGAAAACATATTGCTCATGTGTCGAGAAAAAGAAAAATTATTGAAGGAAAAGTTCACAGTATTAGAAAGCAAACCGTACATTGGGGAAATTCGCATTAAAGGTCTGATGCTTGCGATAGAGCTTATTGATCCTGATAAGAAGAATGAATTAATCATTGAATCTCTTGATGTAAAGCTAAGAGATGCGGGACTTATTGCAAGTCAGATGTGCCAAGTAATATGTCTTATGCCACCAGTAATTATCACAGAGGAGCAAATTGATGTGGCAATTGAAATCATTGTAAAGGTAGTTGAGGATGCTATAAATAGTAAACAATATGCTTAATAACCATACGATACCCAAAGGAAACAGCATCGCTATTGTATGGTCGGATAGCTTCACACAAAAGAAGAGCTCATAAATAATTATGTGTAAAACGCTATACTTACCAAGAGGAAGTATGGCGATAAGGAAAGAAGTGTTAGACGGGCTGATGAAGGAATACAAGGGGCCGGATGATTTCTACGGCCCTGACGGCCTTGTCAAGCAACTGAGCAAAGCCCTGATTGAACGGGCAATGCAGGCTGAGCTGGCCGAACAAATCGGTTACGTGAAAAGCGAATCCGGGGAGAAACCGACCGACAACCGGCGCAACGGAAAACCGTCAAGAACGCTGTGAGCGAATCAGGGGCCGATGGAAATCAAGGTTCCCCGCGACCGGGACGGCGGGTTCGAGCCACATATTGTCGCGAAACACCAGCGAGAGTAGCGCGGTTTCGACGACAAAATCCTGTCGATGTACAGCCTGGGGCTTTCCACCCGGGCAATACAGGAAAATCTCAAGGAAATCTACAACGTCGACGTGTCGCCCGAGCTGGTGAACCGTGTGACGGACGAGGTGAAAGGGCTTGTTGAGGAATGGCGTAACCGGCCGATTGAGCCGTTTTACCCGGTAGTTTTCTTTGACGCGCTGCGTGTAAACATCCGTGATGGGGGCCGCGTATGCAAAAAAAGCGATATACCTAGCGCTGGCAGTACGGCTGGACGGGCAGAAAGAACTTTTAGGCGTATGGATCGAGCGGAATGAGGGTTCAAAGTTCTGGATGGGGATATTGAACGAGTTGAAAAACAGGGGTGCTCAGGACATCATGATATGTGTGATCGCCAAGATATGATCTGACACATGAAGAATTTCATGCCGACTGTCCGTCAGATACGTCATAGCCAAAAAGTTTTTCTTCGGCTAACGGAATTGAATCCGTGAACGTCTGCATCGGCGTTTTCCCGTAACAGTATTTGCCGC
>JGI24698J34947_10001400_pt1 | contig 12691 bp, 9 predicted proteins | sample TergutMp193P3_FD_34947 | JGI IMG/M metagenome (IMG submission 34947)
GGGGCTTGACCCTGACAAACTGCCGCGCCCTGAATATATCGTTTACGAGGGCGGCGCGATGGGCGGCAGCGGAATTGCCGAAAAGTTGATTATGGTCGGGGTGAAATTGGGAAGCGACGAATTGAAGTACGACGGCGCACCCACGCCGCTTGCGGCTTACGAGCGTCTCGTAGACCGCTATCCCGGCAGAATCGGCTACCACATCGCGCTTGACCACTACGGCGTAGATTTGGGCGGCGGCAATATGTTCGAGTGGGCGAGGGATTTGAGCAAAAACGACAAGGACATAGTGTTCGTCCTTGACCCGCAGCCGTTAATCGCGGCGGGCGTGAAGCCCGAAGCCGTGGCGGGCTGGCTTTTCGCGAAAGTCCCGGTAATGTCCGGCGGGAAGAAGATTGAAGTTGACAAGTTTTTGAAGCCGTTTGATTTGTGAAGAAGGGGCCGTCGTCCCCTGTATATAATATTGACTTTTGTTCCGCGCGGATATAATTTTATATTTTCGAACCGGAAAAAACAGGGGTGAGAGGGAAAGCGTTATGGGAAAGACGATAACCGAAAAAATATTTGACGCGCACAGGGTGGACGAACCGTTCGAGGGTACGGCCGTCCTCTCGCTTGACGTTGTGATGTGCCACGAGATTACCACGCCGGTGGCTATCGCCGACCTTGAGTGGCGGGGGAAAGACCGCGTTTTCGACGCGTCGAAGATTAAGGCGGTGATAGACCACGTGACGCCGTCAAAGGATTCCAAGAGCGCCGCGCAGGCGAAGATTTTGCGCGAGTGGGCGCGGCGGCACGGCATAAAGGATTTTTTTGACGTCGGGCATAACGGCGTCTGCCACGCGCTGTTCCCCGAAAAGGGGTTCATCCGCCCGGGCAGCACGGTGATTATGGGCGACAGCCACACGTGCACGCACGGGGCGTTCGGGGCGTTCGCGGCGGGCGTCGGCACGACCGACCTTGAGGTGGGGATACTAAACGGCGTCTGCGCGTTTCGGCCGCCCAAAAGCATAAAGGTCGACATTACGGGAAAACTGCCCAAGGGCGTGTACGCGAAGGACGTCATCCTCGAAGTCATACGCCGCTTGACCGTCAACGGGGCGACCGACCACGTAATAGAGTTTTGCGGCGGGGCGGTGGACGCTATGTCGATGGAAGAGCGGATGACGCTCTGCAACATGGCGATAGAGGCGGGCGGGACAAGCGGGCTCTGTATGCCGGACAGGGTAACGGCGGAGTACCTGTGGCCGTTCATCTCGTCCGACTATAATAATGATATAGAGGCGGCGGTCAAGGATTTCAGCAAATGGCGCTCGGACGCCGACGCGCCCTACGCCAAGACGCTGGCGGTAGACGTGTCGAAATTGGAACCGGTCGCCACGACTGGCTACAAGCCCGACCAAGTCAAGCCCGTTAAGGAATTAAGCGGCATAAAAATTGACCAAGTCTACATAGGCTCCTGCACGAACGGGCGCATAAGCGATTTAAGGATTGCCGCCGCGGTAGTAAAAACCGCGTTGTCAAAGGGAAAAAAATTAGCTGACAACGTGCGCGGCATAGTAAGCCCCGCCACCCCCGCAATCTTCCGCAAAGCGATGGAAGAGGGCCTGCTTGCAACATTTATGGACGCCGGTTACTGCGTGGCGAACCCCACCTGCGGCGCATGCCTCGGAATGTCAACGGGCGTATTAGCGGAAGGGGAAACCTGTGTATCAACGACAAACCGCAATTTCAACGGCCGTATGGGCAAAGGCGGCATGGTACACTTAGCCTCGCCCGCAACAGCGGCGGCAAGCGGGATAGTAGGGCGATTAACTGACCCAAGAGAATATTTGTAATTACAGATTTATTTTGACGTTGACGTTAGGGTTTAACTGCATAATGGTTTTAGGGTAGGGGGCGTTGCGGGGGGCGTAGCCCCCCGCAGAGGGGGTAGCGGAAAAGAAAGGCGGCAAAGCCGCCTTTCTTTGGAGCGAGGGGGAGACTTCCCCCCTTATTTGATTTTGATTTTGACTTTGATTTTTATCTTTTGAATTTGATTTTAATAAGGAGTAAATATGAAAACTTTCGGCGGCCCCGTCCTCTTCTTAGATAGAGCTGATATTAATACAGACGAAATCATACCGGCCAAATACCTGACCGAGGTAAAAAAAGAGGCGCTCAAGCCCTATCTCCTCGAAGACCTGAAGCTCGACGGCTTCGACCCGTCCGGCTCGTGGCGGGGCCGCGCCAGAGTAGTGGTGACGCGCGGCAACTTCGGCTGCGGGTCGTCGCGCGAGCACGCGCCGTGGGCGCTTGAGGTGAACGACATTACCTGCGTCGTCGGCGAGAGCTACGCGCGGATATTCCGGCAGAACATGTTCAACGGCGGGATGCTGGCGATTGAATTATCCGCGGATAAAATTGGTGAAATCTTCGCGCTCAGGGATAAGGGCGGCGTCGAGTGCGGGGTCGACGTTGCGGGGAAGAAATTGACATTTACGTACGCGGGCAACGCGATGGCCGTCGATTTCGCGCTGTCGCAGTTCGACGACGCGCTTGTAAAGTCCGGCGGCTGGGTAGAGTTTGCGGACGCCAAATACGGCAATTCGCGCGGAGGCTGATTTTATATTTTGATTTTTGCCCGCCGGTATTGTATTTTTGAGCCATGAACATACCTTTTATACCTCAGAAGAATAAGGCCGCCGTTGCGGCCATCGGTTCCGCGTTGATGGACTTCTGCCTTCACGAGTCAGCGGGCTTCGTCGCCGCGTCCGGGGCGCAGGCGGGCGGGATGGTGATGGTCGACTATACGGCCATTGACGCCGTTTTGGCGAAGAGCGGCAGCGAGCCGAGCGTAGTCCCGGGCGGGTCGGCCTGCAATACCGCCGTCGGCGTAGGCCGCCTCGGGGGCAAGGTGCGGTTTATCGGCAAGCGCGGCGACGACGAGCTTGGGCGCAGTTTGGAGGAGAGCATAAGGCGTGCGGGGGTCGAGCCGGCGCTGAGCGTGTCGCCGTCCGCCACGGGCCGCGTGCTGTCCATAATAACGCCGGACGCGCAGAGGTCGATGCTGACTTGTTTGGGCGCGTCGTCGGAGATGCGGCCCGATGAGGTCAGGCAGTCGTTTTTCGAGGACTGCGCCATTGCGCATATCGAGGGGTACCTGCTCTTCAACCCGGCGCTTCTGACGTCGGCGCTGAACGCCGCCAAAGCGGCGGGCGCGTTGGTGTCGCTTGACTTGGCCAGTTACACGGTTGTGGAGTCGTCGCGCGGGATTTTAAACGAAATCGTCGACGGCGGGCTTGTGGACATATTGATAGCCAACGAGGACGAGGCCGCCGCGTTCACGGGGCTGAAGGACGAGGCCGCCGCCGCGGAGGCATTGGGGAAGCGGGCGCCGCTCGCGGCGATGAAGCTTGGGAAGCGCGGGAGTATGATATTGCGCGGGGGCGAAAAGACGGTAATAGCCCCCCACGGCGACGGCCGGCCGGCGGTGGACACCACGGGGGCGGGCGACCTGTGGGCGTCGGGATTTCTGTACGGTTTGGTGCAGGGTTATGGTTTGGAGAAGTGCGGGGCGTTGGCGTCGGCGTGCGGGTACGAAGTGTGTCAGGTGGTGGGGGCGCATATTCCGGACGACGGGTGGGCGCGAATATCGAAATTCAAATAAAAATCAAAAGTCAAAGTCAAAAGATAATACAAGGGGGGAAGTCTCCCCCACGCTACGACCAGCCGCTTCGCGGCTGTTCTCCGCTACCCCCTCTACGGGGGCTGGTCGCCCCCGTAACGCCCCTCCTAAAATCAAAGTCAAAACATTAACGTCAAAAACAAAAGATTATTTTTTTGTTTTTGTATTGTCCGTGTATTATATTATCAAATCTTATAATTATTGTAAGCGTATTATGAAAGGACAGCCGCCAAAAAAATGGCAAGCGTAAAGAAAAAAAGAAAAGCGAAGATTAATCGTCACAAGCGAAAAAAAGCCCGTCGGCAGCAAAGGCACAAAAAGAAGTAGCCTGCCGCCCCGTGTAAGCAATGTCCAAAGGACGTGCGCAAGGTCGATATATACCCGTAAGATAGGGTATATATCGACTGGGTAATTCGCTACGCCTTGTTTTTGACGTTAAGATTTTGGCGTTAAGGTTTGACCGCATATCGCTTTTAGGGTAGGGGGCGTTGCGGGGGGCGGAGCCCCCCGCAGAGAGGGAAGCGGAGAACAGCCGCAAAGCGGCTGGTCGGAGCGAGGGGGAGACTTCCCCCCTTAGTTGACTTTGACTTTTCTTTTGATTTTTATCTTTTGACTTTGACTTTTATTTTGATTTTGATTTTATTAATACCAATAATTATATTTGTGTTCGGAGGGTTCGCATGATTTTAACAGATAATGGCAAGCGTCGTACAAAATTAACGATTTTGGTATTTTTGGCGGTATCGCTGTGTTTGACGTCGGCGTTTACGGGCTGCGGCAAAATCCCTGAGAGCTGGCAGTTCTGGCATGGCGGCGGCAAGTCGGGCAAGGGCAAGAAGCTGTCCGGCGGCACGGTCATAGCGCGGGTCGGCGACGCGGTGTTGACGCTTGAGGAGCTGCAGGCGAGCATCCCGCACGAATACAGCGATATAATCACGCAGGACCAGAATATCGCGTACGTGCGCCAGTGGATAAACACGGAGCTCCTGTATCAGGAGGCGCTGCGGCTCAAGCTCGACCACAACCACGAGATTACCGCGCGTTTTGAGAAGATGAAGAAGGACTTGCTGAGCGCGGAGATAATCCACCGCGGGGCGTCGGGGGGCGGCGCCGAGGTGAGCGAGCAGGCCATCCGGGAGTATTACGAGAGCAACCGCGAGCAGTTCGTCCGCGAGACCGCCGTGGCGCGTTACGAGGACATAGTGGTGGCCGACCTCAATTTGGCGTGGGAGATACGCCGCACGGTCACGCACGAGACGTTCAGGGACGTGGCGAAGGCCAACGCCTCGGTACAGTTTGTCGGCGACCTCGTCAACGGGACTACGCCGTATGTGGCGCTTGACGCCGTCCCGCCGGTGGTGCGCAACGCGATAGCGGGCGCCAACGTGCCGTCGATTACCGGGCCGTACCGGTCGGATGAGGGTTTCCACATATTGCGCCTGATAAACAAGTTCGACAAGGGCACTATCGCCACGATAGACGAGGTGCGCGAGGAGATAGCGCTGCGGCTTTCCAACGCGAAGCAGAAGGAAGAGACCGAGCGCATGATAGCGGACATAAGGTCGCGGGCCGATGTGGAGTTTAATATAGATATAATACCGGGGGCTGACGTGGTCGACGTGTCGGATGTGAGTACCAGCCAAGATTAACGGCGCGGGGATAATATAGTTGTGCCGTAGGGTAATTAACGTCAAAAAATATCAGGTGCGGGGATTTTGCGAATAATTAGGGTTATTATTACAGCCGCGGCGGCGGCGCTGACTGCCGCCTCCATGGCGTTTTCTCAGCCTGCCGGCGGGCCGCCGGCGCATACCGGTTCGGCTGCCGCGCCGCCCGCGCCCGCGCATCTCGATTCTTCCGTTGTTCACGACACGTTGAGCGCCGCCGCTGAGGCCGAAGAAGCCGAGGGCGAGGATGGCGATTCGGAACTTGCGCAGGCTGAACGCCCCAAACTTCCGCCGCCGCTGCGTTTGGGCGGGGAGAACAGGCTTGACGGGATTGCGGCGGTCGTCGGGGACGAGATTATACTTGTGTCCGAGATTGAGGCGTACATATACATGCGTTTGGCGGCGGTNGGGGTTGAGCCNCAGCACGCCGACATTAAGGCGCTTGTCGAGGCCGGNATGACCGATTTGATAGACAACAAGGTGCTTCTCGTACGCGCCAGAGGGGACAGCACGATAAACGTCCGCAGCGACGAGGTGGAGAGCACGCTGAANAACCATATAGCGATGATTTTACAGCAGAACCGCATTACGATGGANCAGCTCGAGTTCCAGTTACGCGCCCAGCAGGGCACGACGATGGCGCGTTTCAAGTCGGAGGCGCGGCGNGCGATACGCGAGCAGCTATACAAGCAGAAACTTCAGCAGAGCTACTACTTCGGCGCGAAGGTCAACCGCCGCGACGTGGAGGATTTTTACGCGAGGTACGGCGACAGTCTGCCCGTGGTGGGGGAGAGCTTCGAGCTGCTGAAACTGAGCTTGCGGCTTGCGCCGTCGGATTCGGTGCGTCAGGCGGCGTTCGACAAAATCCGTTTGGTGAAGCGCGAGCTTGACGCCGGCGGGAGTTTCGAGGAGCTGGCGAAGAAGCATTCGGAGAGCCCGGAGGGCGCGTCAGGCGGCGAGCTGGGGTATTTGAGCAAGGGTTCGACGGAACTTTTGGCGCTTGAGGAGCGGGCGTTCGCCCTTCCGGTGGGGCAGGCGAGCGAGCCGTTCGAGACGCGGCTGGGCTATCATATTATATTGGTGGAAGAGAAGCGCGACATGCGCGTGAAGCTGCGCCAGATACTGGTGCGCTGCGCACCGACGGAGCAGGAGAGGGAAGCGCTGGCGGCGCGTCTCGATTCCCTGCGCGGCGCCATAAAGGGCAGGGCGCAGTTCGAGGCGGCGGCAAGGGCGCAGAGCGTAGACGCCGCGACGCGCACAAGGGGCGGCAACATGGGCTGGGCCACGCTGTTAGAACTGCCGTCAAGGGTAAGGGACGCGGTTCAGAACTTGGAAGAGGGCCAGATAAGCGCCCCCGTAACCGAAGACAACATAATCTCAATCTACATGGTAAACAAACGCGCCGACAGCCGAAAACTGACATTAGACAACGACTACGCGGTAATAGCGGAAAAAGCCAGAGACATTACGGCCCAATTAAAATTATTAGATATGATTAAACAATGGCGTGATAAAACATATATAGACAGAAGAATATGATTAATATACTTTAAAATAATAATATGGAGGGCACAATGCCTGCAATTATGGAGGGCACCCGGCCCCTAACGGGGCCTGCCCTACCCAACCTTTTAATGCAGTCAGTATTTTAAAGTCAAAGTCAAAATCAATGCGGTCTTGGCTTCGCCGAGATAAACAAGTTGACGGTGGTTTTAACATTTTGACTGCATTTATAAGGTTGGGTAGGGCTCGCCCCGCAGGGGCGGGGTGCCCTCCATAATTATAGGCATTGTGCCCTCCATATTATTAAATTATTAAGGACACGTCCAGAAGATGCAGTACGAAGCGCTTGCCCCTCTGTATGACCGGCTGATGAGCCATGTCGAGTACGAGGAGTGGGCGGATTTCGTGGTTAAGGCTGCGGCCCGCTTCGGCGAGGGGCGGCGCACCGAGATACTGGAGCTCGGCGCGGGCACGGGCGTGGTCGGGGCGATGCTCCGCGGGATGGGGTACGGTTATATCGCGTCCGACGTGTCGTTTTGCATGTGCCAAGTCGCGCGGGCCAAGCGGGGGCTGCCGGCCTGCGTTGCCGACGCGCGTCACCTGCCGTTCAAAAAAAAGTTCGGCATGGCGATATTCCTCTACGACGGTATAAATTACCTCATGACGCAGGACGACTACCGCAAGCTCTTCGCGTCGGTTTTCGACGCGCTCGCCCCCGACGGGCTTTTCCTCTTTGACATNACCACGCGCGAGAACTCCGTGAGGCACTTCATGCACTANTTGGACTTCGAGGACTACGGCGATTTCAGCTACGTGCGCGAGAGNTATTTCGACATAAACAAATCCATACAGCACAACGATTTTACGATTCACCGCCGCTCGGGCCGGAACCCCGATTATTACGAAAAGTACACGGAGGCGCACCGGCAGAAAGTATTTTCGGTGTTGGAGATAGAGAGGATGGTACCCAAGAAGCGGTTCGAGGTTTTGGGCATATGGGACGGGTACTCGTTTCGCAAGTACACGGGCAGGTCGCTGCGCGTCCATTTTCTGTTGAGGAAGATATGATACAGTTCCTGCATGTCAGCAAGGAGTACGAGGGCGGTTTTCGGGCGCTTAACTCGCTTTCGTTCTTTATCGACAAGGCGGAATTCGTCTTTTTGACCGGCGCGAGCGGCGCNGGGAAAACGACCATGCTGAAGCATATATATATGGAAGAGATGCCGAGCAAGGGGCAGGTGCTCGTGTGCGGCTACGACTCGCGCAGCATCCGGCACAACGACCTGCCCTACCTGCGCCGCAAGCTGGGGATAGTGTTTCAGGATTTCCGCCTGCTCAACGACCGCAACGTGTTCGAGAACGTGGCGTTCGCGCTGCGCGTGACGGGTACGCCCGAGCGCGAGGTGAAGCGCAGGGTCTTCAAGGTTTTGGCCCACACGGGGCTCAGCCACAAGTGCGGCAACTACCCGAACCAGCTCTCCGGCGGCGAGCAGCAGCGCGTGTCGATAGCCCGCGCGATAGTAAACGAGCCGTGGGTGCTCTTGGCCGACGAGCCGACCGGGAATTTGGACCAGATTGTATCGCAGGAGATATTCGAGCTCCTCCAGAGGATAAATTCGTGGGGCACGACGGTGATAATGGCCACGCACGACATGAACCTGATAGCCCCGTACCATTACAGGACTATAGAGTTGTCAAGGGGTACGCTAACCAAAGGGGCCGACGCGACGCAGAGGCCGAAATTTGGGATATGCGCGTGATGTGACGTATATTTATTAAATGGTTAAAATAGTCAAATAATAATATGGAGGGCACCCCGCCCCTGCGGGGCGAGCCCTACCCAACCTTTTAATGCGGTCAAAATGTTAAAGTCAAAAGCAGCGTTGACTTTGACTTTGATTTTAACATACTGACCGCATAAGTCGTTGGTTAGGGCTGGCCCCGTTAGGGGCCGGGTGCCCTTCAGATTATTATTTTTAAGTTGAACGACTATAAAACGCTAAAGATGTTTCATATAAATGCCGATTAATTTGATTATGACAAAGAACCGTTTGTTGTTGCTGATAACTTCCGTTTTGTTCGCCCTGCCCCTCGGCCTCCACGCCCAGAGCGTCATAAGCCCTGAGCTCATGCGGCAGTACCAGCAGGCGGGCGGCAGCAGCAACATCTCAAGCGAGGCGCTTGAGCGCATACGCGCCGCGCAGGCCAGAAATACAGGCATGGAGCAGGCTCAGGCCAGCATATTTGATACGGATACGGCAATGGTTGACAGTACCGCATTGCTTACGGATACCGGCGGAGAATCGTTTGACGTCAAAACGCAAAAGGGCTTTTTGAAGTATTCGGTGTACGAGGTGATGTTCAAGGGCGTGGACATCCTGCCGGACGAAGTCCTGCCCTATTTGGAGATATACGGCTACGACGCGTTCTCCCAGACGGCCGACCGCCGCGTCAGGACCGGCGTGGGCGCCACCGAAGTCAGGCCCGGCGACATGGGCAACGTGCCGGTAAACTACCCCATAAAAATAGGCGACGAAATCAAAGTCCACCTATGGGGCAGGATAAATCAGGAATACATGCTTACCGTAGGCCGCGACGGGATGATAAACATCCCGCACAACGTCGGGCCGGTGACCGTCGCGGGCCTGCCGTTCGAGACCATGCAGCGCACCATTACCGACAAGCTCAAAAACATCGAGGGCGTGAACGTGTCGCTGTCGATGGGCGAGCTCCGGCCTATCGGGATATACGTCGTCGGGGAGGTGAAGAAGCCCGGCTTCCACACGGTAAGCCCGCTGACGAACATCACGAACGCGCTTTTCACCGCGGAGGGCATCACCAAGCGCGGCTCGCTGCGCCAAGTCCAGCTGCGGCGCAACGGCAAGCTGGTTTCGGAAGTCGATTACTATGATTTCCTGATGTCGGGCAACGACAAGTCGGGGCTGCGGCTTCAGTCGGGGGACGTTATCGTCGTGCCGATTGTAACGCAGATGGTGGCGGTGGTCGGAAACGTGCGCAGGAGTGCGCTCTACGAGCTCAAAAAGCCAGCCAAACTTAAGGAAGTCCTCGACCTCGCGGGCGGCGTCTCGCCGGCGGCGTGGACTAACCGCATACAGGTGGAGCGTTTCGACAAGAACGAGCGCCTTATCGTTTTGGACGTTGACGCGGCCGAACTCGACAAAGCCAATTTCACGGTCAAGGACGGCGACGTGGTGAAGGTTTTCCCCGTGCTGACGAAGGACGACAACGTGGTGCACCTGAGCGGGAACGTGATGCGCCCGGGCAAATACGAGTACAAGGAGGGTATGCGCGTGACGGACGTCATCGGCAGCCTTGACGCGCTTCTGCCGGAGTCGTTTTTTGAGTACGCGGTCGTTATGCGCCGGACGCTCCCGTCGTTTCTGGAAAAAGTCATAACGTTCAATTTGGAGCAGGCGTTCGACGACCCGGGCTCCAACGAAAACGTCCTGCTTGAGCCGTACGACAAAATCATAGTCTACAACATGGCGTTTTTCGACCCTGACCGCACGGTGAGCATAGACGGCTCGGTGACGGTGCCGGGCACTCAGAAGCTGTTGGAGAACATGACCATCCGCGACCTCATCCTGCAGGCCGGCGGCCTGAAAGACGACGCGAGCGTGGAGCGCGGCGAACTGTACAGGAGGCACGTCGACGGCGAGTCGGTCACCACGCAGAAAATATCGTTCAACATCCTTGACGCCATGATGTCGAACCCGACGCACAACAGGATGCTCATGCGCGGCGACAGGATATTCATACGCAGTAAGAGGGATTGGGAGCCGGAGCGCAGGGTGAGGCTGCGCGGGCAGATATTCTATCCCGGCACCTACGTGGTGTTTGAGGGCGAGACGCTCGGCGACATCATCAAGCGGGCGGGCGGCTTCCGGTCGGACGCCTACCTGCCGGCGGCGCTATTGACCCGCGAGTCGGTCAAGAGCCTGGAGCGCCAAAGGATGAAAGCCTACGCGCACGACCTCGAAGTGAACATGGTGCGCCTCTCCATAGAAATGACCTCGAAAGGGCAGGCGATGGGTTCCCTGCTCGACCAGCAGATGAGGCTCAAGGACATGTTCGACAGCACGACCGTGATGGGCAGGGTGACCATCGACATGACGGACGAGGAGGAGTACAAGTCGTTCATCGTGGAAGACGGCGACGAACTCTTCGTCCCGAGAAACCTGAACACGGTCTCCGTGCTGGGCGACGTCTACAACCCGTCCACGTACCGCTTGGAGGAGAGGAGGCCGACCGTCTCGTACTATCTGTCCATGTCCGGCGGTCTGCTCGAGAGCGGCGACAGGAGAAACATGTACATCATCCGCGCGAACGGCCGCGTGCTTTCGAACAACAGCAAATCCATAATAGGTATGCACCTTCAGCCCGGCGACGTGGTCATAGTCCCCGCGAAAATCCGNTACCCCAACAGGTTCAAGATATTCTTGGACTCCGCCGACGCGACGCTGAAAGTAGCGAGCCTGTTGACTACGATTGTCACGCTTATAATAGTCTTGAATACGGCGAATAATAATAAATAAAAAGTCAAAGTCAAAGTCAAAGTCAAAGTCAAATAATAATATGAAGGGCACCCGGCCCCTAACGGGGCCAGCCCTAACCAACGACTTATGCGGTCAGAATGTTAAAATCAAAGTCAAAGTCAAAACAAGCGCGGTTTTGACGTTGGTTTTAACATTTTGACTGCATTTATAAGGTTGGGTAGGGCTCGCCCCGCAGGGGCGGGGTGCCCTTCAAAATTATTAAAAATCTTCTTTATTATTATTCATACAACACTTTTTATATTTTTTCCCGCTGCCGCATGGGCATGGGTCGTTGCGGTTCAGTTTGTCTTCTCCGCGCACGAACGGCTTTGGGGGGTGGACGGTGCCGTCCATGTAGTACCATGCCCCGTCTACGCGCTTGAAGACGCCCGTTTCGTGGAGGGTCTTTTTCATGCGGTCTTCCGTGAAGCGGGCTATGAACTCAACTTTGCCGTTTGTGTCGCCCGCCTGCCCGCCTTCTGTGGACACTATCTCGAAGCCCGTCCACTCGGATTTGGCCGACCACGCGGTGATGGCCTTCTCGTCGCACTCGCTGCGCCGGTCGGGGTGTGTGGAGGAGAGGATGAAGTCGATAGCGCCCAAAGCGTACGCGCTGTAACGCGCCCGCATCAGCTCTTCGGCGGTAACGGCGAGGCGTGCGCCGGAGACCGCGGGCTCGCAGCAGGCGGAATAGGGTTTGCCTGAAAAACAAGGGCATTGGTTTGTGCTTGGGTTCGGGTTTGTCATTTGAAAATGTCCTTATCTGTAAAGTCAAAATCAAAAATAAAAGTCAAAATCAAAATAAAAAAATCAAAGTCAAAATATTAATATGGGGACGGGGCTCTGCCCCGTAACGCCCCGATATTATAGCCCCCAAACCCCCACCCCGTGGACGGGGCGGGGGCTTAACGTCAAAGTCAAAGTCAACATCAACGTCAAAATATTAATATATATTATGGATAAGGTTATTGCCGTAATTTTCGGAAGAATGATTTTAAGAGGTTAGCGGATTCGGTTTCCATGATTCCCGATGTTATTTGTGGGAATGACTTGTAGGATTTCTCGGCTTCCTCGCGGTAGTGGAAGGTGTCTATGCTTCCCAGTCGGCTGTCTTTCGCCCCGTAGACTATGGCGCTTACGCGGGATTGCAGGATTGCCCCCAAACACATGAGGCAGGGTTCCAATGTTACGTAGAGGGTACAGCCGTTGAGCCGCCAGTCGTTCAAGTGGTTCGACGCGGCGGTCATTGCGATGATTTCCGCGTGGGCTGTGGCGTCGCCCAAAGCCTCTACGCGGTT
>JGI24698J34947_10001401_pt1 | contig 12687 bp, 6 predicted proteins | sample TergutMp193P3_FD_34947 | JGI IMG/M metagenome (IMG submission 34947)
CCACCTCCACTTCGCCGTGGCGGCCGCCCTCGTAACCGTACAGCAACGTAGTCGGTATGTAGATATGGTAGGCCCAGCCAAGCTCGGGATGCTGCACGGGTGTGGAGGAAACCAGCGAATTGAGGCCCCTTTCGGCCGTTACGGGGTAACCGTCTATCAGGCGGATCTCATTGCCGTTAATGTCATTTTTTTCGGCGGCCCTGTACGCGTAATTTTCCGCGCGGAACGTCGGATCTCTGGTTGACTCGGTAAGCAGTACCGAGCTGATGTCCGGCTTAAAGCGGATAAAAAGATGATAGCCGCCGTCAGGCCGCAGTTCAATCCGTAAATCGTCGGAAGAAAGAGTCAAATCCTGGGCGTTCAAAAGCCGGGGAAACAGCAAGGCGCAGATGAAAAAAGCAAGCGCCCTTAAAACATACTTCACCATATCTTAATTATCGTAAAAAAAAACAGTATAATTAAGGCATGAGATCAGAAAAAGAGCATTCTCTTGACAGCAAATTGATAAAAACCGTTGAGGCTTTCGGCCTTTCGGGAAAGGCTGAAACGGCGATGAGGCTTCTTTTGTCGGACGAGGAAGTACAGATAGCTCAGGAATACGCCAACACCGTCTCTATCGTCAGGCTGGGCTTCAACGACCACGGGCCGGTACATATGCGGACGGTCGCCATGAACGCCATGATCATGCTCCAACTGCTGCAGGACGCCGGAGTCAAAACAAGCCTGGAAAAAGACGGCTGCGGCGATTTCGAGGACAGTTTGACGGCGGTGATCTTCGCCGCCATGTTGCACGATTTGGGCATGGGCGTCGGGCGGCAGGATCATGAACTGTACAGCGTTTATTTTTCCCTCCCCGTCATTGAACGGATTCTTAAAGAAGCATACGGGGACGACATGCGAAAACGGTTAATGATTCGCACCCTTGCCGTTGAAGGCATTACCGGCCACATGGGCACCCGCTCAATTCATTCCATTGAGGCGGGCTTGATACAGGTAGCGGACGGCTGCGACATGACCAAAGGCAGGGCGCGCATTTCCATTCAGTTGGGAATGGTGTCGATAACAGGCGGCCACATTCATCAGTATTCGGCAAATTCCATTGAAGCGGTCAATATATCCGCCGGGCAGGAAAAGCCTATCCGCATTGAGATATATATGTCCAACGAGTCGGGTTTTTTTCAGGTCGAAGAAGTGCTGCTGAAAAAAATCGCCGTCAGCCCGTCAAAGCCTTTCATCGAACTGTACGCCCAGGTTGGAACGCAAGAGGCAAGGAAGTACTTGTAGGGAAATGAAAAATGAAGAAATAGAGGGGAAAACGCCGCATGTGATGCTTTGATATTTGCCTTGAAGTCGTCCGGCAGCCAATCCCATTCCAGCAGGTCAATCCTTTGGTTTTTCCCGTTAATAAGGCGGAATCCCCGCATGTCCGCTAACTTCGCTCACTCTTCGCTCTTCCTTTCTCACTTTCCTACCTTGGTAATATCGTATAACTAAATTTCGCCGTTGACGACGGGCTCATCTGCGTGCGGTTGTCGCTCTCCACCGTCAGGCCGCGTGTAATAGAATCCGCGCTGAGAGTGCCTGCGCCTGACTGCGGGTTAAGCGTAAAAGGCCGCTCGTATGCGGCGGCGAGAATCATCTCCTCTCCAAACGGCGACCCCATCCTGAATCGCGTATTATCGGGAATGCGGCGGGTCTCCCCCGCCCTGATGAAGTTGTTGTCCTGCGCCGACGTGGGATAAATTATCTGGGTAATGCCGTTTACGTCCACATGGATTATGCGGAAGTAGCAGTCCCTCGCCGAATAGAGACGCATGGACATAAGATCGCCGTCGTAGTAAATGCCGTCCAGCACGTCGGGCGTTACGGTAAAAGTCCATTTGTTATTCTTTCCGGCGTATGGGTCTACCGCTTTTTGTCTCGCCTCAAATTCAGCCGCGCTGATAGCCGTATTGTCTCTTTCGGGGAGCAGCGAGAGCCTGCGCCGCTGTAGTTCCGCGGCGGGAATGACAAATCGTTCCGACGCCAACACCACCCGGCTGCCGCTGGTGGAAATCAACTGTACCGAAACCTCCGCGCCGTTGTCCAGCGGCGAATAAGTCCCCATAACCACCGCCTGCACCGCGCTGTTGGCGACCGGCGTTTCCACCGTCAGTCCCCGGCTGGATACGGCGAAATCGGCGCTTTCGCTCTCGGTGGCCACCTGAAATTTGTCCTGCTGTTTCTGCGCCCCGGCGATTATGCTGTTCTTCAGCCACGCCGAAAGGCTGGAAACGGTCTGGGTATCGGCGTAACTGATCCGCCCCACGGCGATGGTGGTTTTCTGGTTAACCGCTTTCGCCATAGCGGAAAGCACGCGCTCAACTTCGTCTTCCGCCGAGGCGTTGAGCAGGGCGGCAAGGCGATTGTCCGGCCTGACAATAAACGCCCGCTGGCTGGAAGACGCTTTCTCCACATCGGTGGCGTAGACCGTTATGCGATACTCGTTGCCCAACGGGGATATTTGTCCGTGGATAAGGATTTCCGCGCCGTACTGTTTGGTTATGGAAACCATCGCCGAGTCGTCCACCCTGCCGGTTTCATACTGGTGTTTTATTTCCGCCTCGATACGTTCAAGGTTACGGCGGTCAACCATGACGAAATTGTGCGAGTCTTCAAGGCGGCTCCACATTTCCTCGAAGACATAATCCGAGAGCCGTCCTGTGGGCGTGTCAAAAGGAACCAGCGCTACTTTCGCCCCCGCGTTAAGCCGTCCGGTAAAGTACGAGGCGGCCTCGGTTATTGCCGCGTCAAGCGTCATGCTGTTTTCCGAATAAACAGGTTCCGTTGTTTTCTGACTCGCGCAGGCGAATAATACCAGCGTGAGTGCGAATACACTTGTAAACCAAATAACCTTTTTCATTGTACAACTCCTTTATGACTTCATTGTAGACTTTTATGGGCTATTGCGCAGGGTGACTGACACCGTGCGCTACCTAAAACCCTCAACTTAGCCCAATTTCCCCAAAGCCTCTTCGTATAACGCCACGTATTTTTTTGCCGATTTTTCCCAGGAAAAATCATGCTTCATGGCGCGGCGGCGCATCGCGTCAATATGCTCGCGGTTGTTGTACCAGGTATGTACGGCCCAGCCCACGGTGTTGTATATGGACGACGGGTTCAAATCGTCAAACATAAAGCCCGTGCCGGTTCCTTTTCCCTCGTCATAATTTATCACCGTGTCGGCAAGGCCGCCGGTTCTTCTGACAATGGGAAGAGTCCCGTAGATAAGGGAATACATCTGATTAAGGCCGCATGGCTCGTAACGGCTGGGCATCAGGAAGAAATCCGCGCCCGCCTCTACCATGTGGCTCAACTGCTCGCTGTAGCCTATATGCGCCTTAAAATTGGAAAGCCGCGACGAAAGGCTGCGGATTTCATGCTCGCACCAGGGTTCCCCGCTTCCGACAAGGACAAATTGGAGTTTCATGTCGCTGCAGATAGCCCACGCGGAACCGTAAGTGGGGCCGAACAACTCCCCTACCCCTTTCTGTTCCGAAAGCCGCGTTACCATACCGATAACAGGAACGCTTGAATCTTCGGGAAGGGCAAAATGCCGCTGAAGCTCTTTCTTCGCGGCTTCTTTTCCCGACATATCGCTTGCGGAATAAGGCCGCGGAATAAGTTTGTCTTTCTGGGGATTCCATACCTTGGTGTCAATGCCGTTAAGTATGCCCGAATAATCCGCCGACCGGTAGCGCAACACGCCGTCAAGCCGGAAACCGTCGGCCAGGGTTTTTGTCTGTTCGGCGTAATTGGGCGAAACAGTATTCAGCTTATCGGCGCTGTACAAACCGGCCTTCAGAAAGTTCATCATGTGCCAGTCTTCAAAGCCCGCGTTGTAGAACACGTCCCAGCCCAGGCCGGTATAGTTGAAATTATCCTTGTAATAAATTCCCTGATAACCCAGGTTATGTATGGTCAGCGCCGAAGCGGTTTTTTCAAAACCGCCCGCGTCGCCTGAAATACGCTCGGCAAATTTAAGGTAAACAGGAGCCATTGCCGAGGGCCAGTCATGGGCGTGAATTACATCGGGATACCAGTCAATTTTACGGCACAACTGAAAGGCGGCGCGGGAAAAAAAAGTAAAGCGGCGGGGATTGTCAAGGAAATCCGGTTCTGACGGAGTGCCGTAAACGCCGTCTTTGCCGAATAAAATTTCGTGATCAATAAAATATACTTCCACCGGATTTTTTTTTGCCGCGCCGGGCAACAAGGCAGTATAAACCGCGCTCCATTCCTCGCCGCCGCCGACGGGAACCCCCATCGCCCCGGGAAGCTGTTTAAGGCTGCCGCGGTCAATCGAGTAATACCGTGGAAGCGCAATCTTTATTTCATGACCCAGTTTTGCCAGACTTATCGAAAGCGAAGAGACCATATCGGCAAGGCCGCCTGTTTTGACATAAGGCACGGCCTCGCTGGTAACCATTAAAATTTTCACGTAAAAACCTTTCCTGTTAAAATTTTTTAGCCTCTTGTTAAAACTTTTCCGGCATTGTCAGGCCGGTCTTTTTCAGAAGCTCAAAGCCTTTTTCGTTGTCTTCCAGTTTGAAGATAACCACTGCCTTTCCCTGGCTTCCTTCAAGCGAAGTGTACAGGTATTCGATATTGATTCCCGACTTTTGGAAAAGTTCCATAAGGACGGCAAGGCTGCCGGGCTTGTCTTCTATTTCCACGGCGGCGACGGCGGTCTGCCGGGTGGTAAAGCCCGCGGCGGTCAACGCGTTTATTGCCTCGTCATTTTTATCAACGATAATCCTGAGTATGCCGAAATCGGCGGTATCGGCAATACTGATTGCCCTTAAATTTACGCCTGCCTGCGCGATGATCCGCGTTACTTCGCAGACACGGCCTGTGGTGTTCTCCAAAAACACTGAAATTTGTTTAATGCTCATTACAGCCTCCTGTTATCAACGACTCTTTTTGCTTTGCCAATGGATCGCTCAATGGTTTTTGGCTCGACGAGCTTTACCTTCAGCGCGATTTGTAATTTTGACTTCATTACATTTTCAATCCGGTTTCGCAGCCCTTCAAGGCTCTTTACCTCATCGCTGAAAAATTCTTTTTTTACTTCAACCTGCAGTTCCACTTCGTCCAGATGGTTGTCGCCCCTGCTTACGGTGATAAGGTACTGAGGTTCGGTGCCTTCAATCTCGATAAGGGCATGTTCAATCTGGCTGGGGAAGACATTGACTCCCCGGATGATCAGCATATCGTCGGTGCGGCCGTAGAGCCGGTGCATACGGATAGTGGTACGCCCGCAGCTGCACTGCTTCCGAATCAGGCAGGTAATGTCCCTGGTGCGGTAGCGCAGCAGCGGCGTTCCTTCCTTGGTGAGAGTCGTAAAAACAAGCTCCCCTTTTTCGCCGTCAGGGACAGGAAGGCCCGTAGCGGAATCAATAATTTCAGGATAAAAAAGGTCCTCGTTGATATGCAGACCTTCCTGGGCTTCGCACTCAAAGGAAACGCCGGGGCCGATAATTTCGGTCAGGCCGTAAATGTCATAGGCCTTCATGCCGTAACGTTCCTCAATCCGATTCCGCATATTTTCGCTCCAGGGTTCGGCGCCAAAACAGCCTTTGTTTATCGGAAGCGCGCGCAGGTCTACGCCGGCCTCGGCGGCTTCTTCCGCCATGTACAGGGCATAGGACGGGGTACAGGTAAGTATAGTGCTGCCAAAATCCTGCATTACCATAAGCTGCCTGTCCGTATTCCCGCTTGACATGGGAAGCACCTGCGCGCCGATATTTAACGCGCCGTAATGCGCCCCCGGCCCGCCGGTGAACAGGCCGTAGCCGTAACAGTTCTGCACGATGTCGTCTTTGGTACAGCCCGCCGCCGCCAAAGTACGGGACATTGCTTCCCGCCAGATGTCAATGTCCGCCGCTGTGTATTCGTCAACCACAGGCTTTCCCGTTGTGCCGGAACTCATGTGCACTTCAACAACACGGTCAACGGGACAGGCGCGCAGGCCGTGGGGATAGTTGTCCCTCAGATCATCCTTTGTTGTAAAAGGAAGTTTTCGGATGTCGTCCAGCGAATGAATATCTCTGGGCTGAATTCCCGCTTTATCCAGCTTGTCGCGATAAAAGGGAACATGGGCGTACAGCGTTTCCGTCAGATTCTTCAAACGGGCAAGTTGAATTTTTTTTCTCGCGTCGCTGTCCATGCATTCCGCATTGGGGTTGAAAATCATATCTTACTCCTTAAAAAAAGTTTACTCGCAGGCCGACAGTCATCCTGAATATGGTTTCAGCCTCTATGTCCGAAGAAGCAAACCATAATTCCGGCGCCACATACAGCGCGTAGTTTCTAAAGTATTTCCATTTGGGATTGAAGAATTGCATATTGATATTCGCGACATCCCACTGTCCGACTATGGCGCCCATGTACAACGGATCCCGATCGCCCATGGTAAACCATGAAAAATTCGCGCCTACCGCAACGTTCATCTCATAGAACTCCCAATCAGGTCCAAAGAAGAAGGCAAAGGGAAGGTTAAAAATATTCGCCAGCAGTTTTATGCCAAAAACATCGCCGGTAAAACGTCCGCCGCTGACCAGGACATCGTTAATTCCGTCCGGCGGGGTTAAACCGTATTGAAACTGGAAACGAACATTGTCATTAAAGAAACTCAGTCCCAGGCCCACGTCAAAGTAGGTGGCCCCGAAGGTTTTTGCGTCAAAATACAGGCCCTGAATCGCCTTGGGCACCGAATAGAAAAATTTATCATTGGGACGCAGGCTTAAATTCACGTCGGCAAGTTCAAAATTGTCGTCGGCAGTGCCATAGACAAGAATATTGTCGCGGTGGGTACTGTTCTCGGGAGGAGAAATAGTCTCTACCTGCGGGTCAGTCGTATCCACATAGAGCAGCAGCCGGCGGACCGCTTCCGCGCCGTTGGCAAATTGCGCCCGTATCAAAACCGGCTGCGGCCCGGCGGGAAGCTGTCCGGCTTCCAGGCGGAACTTCCATTCATTGGCGCCGCTGGCCGGCCTGAATATACGGCCGTTGTCGTAACTTATTTCTATTTTCTTGATAAACATTTCCGATTTCTGCCGGAGGGTCATTCGTTCCCCTTCGGCAAGGGGAGCAAAGGCATACCACGCGCGGCCTTCCAGCCAGGGCCGCTTTGTGATGACGTCGCCGTCCATGTGGCTGTCAATGCTCAGAACCGGGCCGACAGGGGAATAATACACTATGTGTCTGGGACTTGAAATTTCAATGCCGGTTTCCGAGGTATAGTACGCGGAAATTCTGTACGCGCCCTCCTGGCTCATTATTTCAGCGGAAACCTCATGACGGAAAATGCCATAGCGGTCTACGCCCACTTCCGCCAGCTTTCTTCCGTTAATCAAAAGCTGAACAGTTTCGGGTATGAACGATCCGGTAACAATGCCGACGACATGAACCGGACCGGTGTGCATTTCACCGGGCAGAGGGTTAAAGATCGCTATTTGCGCCCCTTTGTCGTCGGCGTCGTATACTATCTTCCGCGAAACTACGGATTCGTTATCGGCAAGGTCTTTTGCGACGATTCTGACAATATATTCCCCCTGGGGAAAATCGCCAAAGCTCATGTTTTCAAAAATAATAAGCTGCGGGGGAAGCTCAAATGACATCGTGTCTTCGGGATTATCCGCGCTGATAAGCTGAAAGGCAAGGCTTTTCAGGGCGATGTTGTCGGAAACACGCCCCGCAAGTTCCAGGTTACTTCCGACATGCTCGCCGTTTGCCGGCGAACTAAGGTACAGTTCCGGCGGGGTGTTATCAATGTTAACCATCGCGTTGGAAAAGGATTTAATGCCGTATTTATCCTCGGTGCGGATCAACGCCGAATAGATCCCGTCGGTATAATTGATGGTGTTAAGCGCTATTTCCCAGCTTCCGCTCGCGCTTAAAACAACGTCCTGCCAGGTATTGCCGTTGTCCATTGAAATGTCAACCATGTTTACAATATTGGCGTCGCTGGAAAATCCCCGCATCATAATCGCGCCGTTATTATAGCGGGTTATAACCGGCGCCATAATTCTTGTTTCCGGCGGCGCGGTACTGACCTTGATTGTGCGGGAGATCGTTTCGCTTTTAACGCCGTAGGGATCGGCGGCATACACTTCCATGGTGTACTCGCCGTCGGTAATCATGGTGAAATCAACCGGAATTGAAAAACTCTGATTGGTACTAAACTGGTTGAACCGTACATTGGGATTTGCCGCAAACGCTTCGGCGGCCTCCCTCGCGACCCTGCCCGCCGCCCCGGACGAAACTGATTCCCGCTTCGGCCCCAGAAAACGCCAATGAACGCTTTTTACGCCGACGTCGTCAAAGGCTACGCCGGAAATTTCAAAAGGCGCGGTAATTACTTCATTGTCGCCGGGCCCGTTAACAATTATCTGTGGGACAGGAGGATTCGGGTTGTGGGTATACGCGGGAGATATGTCAAGTTTGGCGCCGGAGGCGTCGGTAATACGGAAAACCAGCCGGCCTCTGAGAAGATTTAAGCTGGTAAAATCACAAAAGTAACTAAACCATGTCGCGCCATAGCGTGAATCAAAGGGAACGTCGTCAAAGTTCAGACCGTTCAGCGAATAGGAAATATTGTCGATAGGCACAGTATGGTTAATTAAGCCGATAATTGTCTTGTTGCCGTGGATCAATCGGCGTTTCTCGTCCGGGGTAATAAATTGAACGTCAAGGGAGGATTCGGCGCGATTAAACGGATGGTAAACCGGCAGCGCGTTTCCATTGCGAATCTCAAAATGAACAGGACCCTCGGACAGGCCTGAAATATTTACATCCGCGCTGAAATTTCCCGACGCGTCCACGTTAATCGATCTCCAGCCGCTTTCTCCGCCGCTCGGGTCAAGGCGGTACTGAAGCTGCGCTCCGCCGGAGGTGCCGCCCCCCGGAAGGGAACCCCGCAGGGGCAAAACATTGCCTGACACCCATGCGTATTTTTTCGGGCTGGTAACCGTCACTTGAGAGTTAGCCCGCCTAAAGACATCTTGTTTTACAAAACTCACTCTTACCGCTGTTCCCCGGGTATTGTCCTGGGCAATGGGGATAAGCCTGATGGTTTGGGCGCTTCTTCCTTTTGCCTGCAACTGATCCGCGCCAATACGGAAAGAAGGCATTGCCTCCACTTCCCTGCCGCCGTCAACCAGTACCGAACGCGGAGCCGTCCCCGGCAATATATGTCCGTAAATTGAGGCGTCGGGGGATAACGCTTTCAACCCCTCGGCAGAGGGATAGTCAATTACCAGAACGGGTTTTTTTACAGCGCGCCGATCCTCAAGGCCGCGGGTAACGCTGGTTACATTGCCAACCTTGTCAATCGCGGAGACTTTAATGCTTTTGCTCCGGCCGGCCTCCAGCGTTACAGACCAGAAGGGATCTCCCTGCCGTATTTCGATATCCTGTTTAATTTTGCCATACTCATAGAACACCTGCGTTATTCCGATTTTCGCGTAAGCGCTGCCCGACAAAAGAAATGTTTCAAATACGCTATCGCCCTGCCTGGGAGTAAATAACTCAAGTTCCGGCCCGGAATTGTTCACAAAAAACAGGCAGGGCTGGGCGACGGCCCTGCCTGTTGTATCAACAGTCCGTATAAAATAAATTATGGGGCCGTCGGGAAAATCTTTTGATTTTAGCGATATTGAAAAATCAATTCCGTTTCTGAACCTTTGCCCCCTCAGATTCTTAAAACCGATACCGTCTTCGCTGTATTCCAGCGTTTGTATGCCGTTCGCGTCGCTGACCCTTCCCCTGATCGTTGTTGTTCCCGTTATTATATCACCGACTTTATGGGAGGTTATTTCGATCTGCGGAGGCGAAGTATCAAGAATAAAGTTGACTTTTGCCTCGGGGCCGGGAACGCCTTTTGAATCATGCGCCTGGACAGACAGGGTATGCCTGCCGTCGGGAACGCCGGAAAAATCAATCAGTTTGTTCCAGTAATCCGTACCGCTGGATTCAATATAATCGCCGTTATCCAGGCGGATCATCACTTTTGCGACGCCGTAACGGGCCGACGCGACGCCGAGAATATTGATATTCTGCCTTATGATCATGTTGTTTTCGGGATATATTACTCTCGTTTCGGGGAGGCCGGCGTTGGGGTTAACCTTCACGTTAAAGGGGCCCGATACCGCTTCGTTTCCGGCGCGGTCCTGCGCGTATACTATATAATTGTACAGGCCTTTTCTCCGGTTGGTAACATTAAAGTCATTCTGCCATATTCCGCCGCCGTCCGCGGCAGCGGTTTCAGATTTTCCCGCGGCGAACAACGCCGTCCCGCTAAAAAAAACAAGCGCGGCAAATATGAAGCGGCGGAAACTGTTATTATCAATTGTTTTCATTGTAAATTTCATTTCCCCCCCTCTAGAACAGGCTGATACGGCCGCCAAAGCCGATGCTGAATTTGGTACGCCATGCCTGCTCGTTACCGCTTACGTCGGACGGCGCGAACCAAACGCCCGGTTCCGCGTACAGCGAGAACGACTTGAAGTACTTCCATTTTGGGAAGAAGAAGCCCATATCGGCTTTTATAATTTCCCATTGGCCGAGGAAACGGCCCATAAACAGCGGTATCTCGCCTTCTTCCATGAGGAAGTACGAGAAATGGGCGCCCAGGGTAATGCTGGTTTGCCAGAACCCCCAATCGGGGCCAAACCACTGAGACAGATTTACCGTCCAGATATTGGCAAGTATTTTTGTTCCAAAGGCCCAGCCCGAGTAACGCCCGGAGGGCGCTTCCGCGGCCTGAATCTGGACTTTTACGTTATCGTCAAAAAAGGTAAGGCCAAAACCGGCCGACCATATCATGCTGCCCATTACCATTCCGTCAAAGTACAGGCCCTGAATAAAGGCGGGCACTGAATAGCCGGCCTTGTCGCCGGGACGCAGGCTTACCTGCACCGAATCCATGTCAAAGTCGTCCGTCACCGAACCGTATACAGAAATCGCGCCGCGATGCGAACTGTTTTCATTGGGGCCTATGGTAAGAACCTGCGGCGCGCGGGTATCCACCGTCAGGAGTATGCGGCGGATGGCAAAAGCGCCGTTATCATAAGAAGCCTTGATTACAATAGGCAGGGGGCCGTTGCCTATTTCGCCGGTTTCCAGCCGGAATTTCCAACTGTCCAGGCCGTCCGCCGACTTAAAAGTACGGCCGTTATCCAAACTTAACTCCACTTTAGTAACCGAGACGGCCTTTACCTCATTCGGGGACAAGTTACTCATATCGGGATAGGAAACATAGGCGCGGCCGGAAAGCCAGGGACGGCCGGTAATTACATCGCCGTCCCGGTGGCTGTCGATGACCAGCGCCGGCCCGTGGCGGTTAAGCTTAACCAGGCTATCATAGGAAACAATGGTCTCGCCGCTGGGCGTAGTAAAAGACGCCGAAAAAACAACCGGCTTTTCCGTAATAATGCTGTCGTCGTTAACCTCATACCGGAAAATCCCGTAGCGATTAACATCGACTCTCGTGTAAGCGCGGCGGTCCAGCAGCAGCGTAACGGTATCCGGCACCACCGCGCCGGTGATCTTTCCGCTGACAATAAGCGGCCCGCTGTGCTCAATGCCCGGCAAAGGATTGATTATGGTCACCTCGGACGCCGCCCTTGCCTTTAGGATGTTAATATTGCGTATAATAGAATTTTCGTTACCCGACTTGTCAAAGGCGCTTACCTTCAGGATATAGTCGCCGTCGGAAAAGATGGAAGCGTTTATTGATTCCATAAGAATAAAATTTCTCGCCAAATCGTAGGCAATTTGTTCACGCGGATCGTCAATATTCACCAACTGGATAGCGATGCGGTCAAGGTTAATGTTGTCGTAAATCTGGCCGGTAATGGGAATAAACTCGCCGAATCTTTCTCCGTTACCGGGAGAACCAAGATCGATCGTAGGCATGGTATTGTCGATATTGATAAGAGCGCTTGTAAACGAGCTTTGACCGTAACCATCCCGGGTACGGATAAGCATGGAATAAAACCCGTCGCTGTAAGCCTGGGTATTCACGCTGATGTTCCATTCGCTGGGATCCGCCTGACTGCTGGCAAAATCCGCCCGCTGGTAACTGACCCCGTTGTCCATTGATATCTGTATCGCTTCTATGCCGTTGCGGTCAAACGCCCTGCCCCTGACCAATAAATTTTTTCGGGTCCAAACGCCCATTGCCGGCTCTGTAACAACCGTATCGGGAATGGCGGTACTGACCCTGAAGGTATGCCGTAAAACCTCGCCCCGAACGCCGTAAATATCCTGGGAAAAAATCTCCAGAATATTCAGGCCGTCGCGGACGTCCTCCAGGGTAAGGGGAAACAGGTAATTCCTGTCGGTATCAAACTTTTTCCATTCAACGTCGCTGCCTCTGGACATTGTCGTACTATAAGCGTCCCAGGGATTCCTGGGAGTAAGCAAGCGCCAGAAAACGGCGGAAATACCTACTTCAACATACGCGAGGCCGGAAATTTCAAAATCACCGGTAATCAGATCCCCGGTAAGGGGGGTGTTATGTATAATTTTGGGGAAAGCGTCTTTGTTGTCAAAGACCATTTTGGGACTGGCCACTACCTCGTTACCGGCGCGGTCTACCGCCTTTATCCTCAGCTCCTGACCTTCATCGTGCATTGCGGTAAA
>JGI24698J34947_10001402_pt1 | contig 12684 bp, 13 predicted proteins | sample TergutMp193P3_FD_34947 | JGI IMG/M metagenome (IMG submission 34947)
CTTAACCTGGTTGACAGGGCTTCGGAAAAACAGATCATTGAAGCCCTTGAGGACGAGGACCCGGAATTGGCGGAAGAAATCAAGAAGAGAATGTTCGTGTTNGAAGANATTGTCATGCTCGACGACCGTTCGATTCAGAAGGTTATGCGTGAAGTGGATTCCCAGGAACTTGCCAAAGCCCTCAAAAGCGTTGACACGGAAGTCCAGGACAAGATTTTTAGAAACATGAGTAAGCGCGCCGCGAGCATGCTCAAGGAAGACATGGAATACATGGGCCCCGTCAGGTTAAAGGACGTGGAAGAATCCCAGCAGAAGATCGTCTCCATTATACGGCATCTTGAAGACACAGGCGAAATTGTTATCGCCCGCGCCGGTGAAGATGAGCTGGTAGTTTGACATGGCCAAAACAGTATTCAGGCCCGGTGAAGTCGCGGTTATTGATACTAAGGTCTTCCTCGACGCTCCTGTGTCATCCTTCGCCCCCAATCCTGCGCAGGATGATGAAGCGTCGGAAGAAGAGCCCGAGGCCCCTGAGGTATATTTGGGGCCCACCGCGGATGATCTTCACCGTGAAGCTGAACTTTTCAAAGCCCAATGGGAGACTGAAAAGGAAGCGATGATGGTCTCTTCCAAAGCGGAAGCTGAAATCATCATTAAAGACGCGGAAGACGCGGCGTCCAAAGAAATAGAACGCAGTACCGGCGAGGCCGAGGCAATAAAACGCCGGGCTGAAGACGAAGCGAAAAAGACAATTGCCGAAGCCAGCGAGAAGACCAAACAGATGGAAGCCGAATCGCGGGCGGCCCTGGAAAACGAGCGAAAAGAGGCTATAGAAGCGGGACACGCCGAGGGTCGTGAAGCCGGCTTTGCCGAAGGCAAAGCCGAGGTGGAACGCCTCATCCAGCGGACGCAGATCGTCTTGCAGCGCAGCCAGGATAAAAGGACCGAAATTCTCCAGGAAACCGAACAGGAAATTATCAATCTTGTGCTTCTTATCGCGAGGAAGGTTGTCAAGGCCATTACCGAAAGTCAGCGTACCGTTATCGTTTCCAATGTAATTCAAGCCTTGCGAAAGGTAAAGGGCAGGGGAGACATCCGCATCCGCGTAAACCTTGTGGATTTGAAACTCACCACATCGCATACTAAAGATTTTATCAGCCTTGTTGAAGGGGTAAAGTCCCTGCAGATAGTTGAGGATTCCACCGTGGATGAAGGAGGCTGCGTCATCGAAACCGACTTCGGCGAGATCGACGCCCGCATATCAAGCCAGCTTGCGGAGCTGGAAACGAAGATACTGGAAATCTCTCCCATCAGATCGGCGCCGAAAGCCGAAGCCGCGGGAGTATAACATGGGCAGCATTTTTGAGAAATACCTGAAAACCGCCGATCTCATCGATCCGATTAAGTGTGTGGGGCACATCACGAAGGTGCAGGGCCTTCTCATTGAAAGCAGGGGGCCCCAGGCGGTGATAGGCGAAATTTGCCGCATAGAATTGAATGACGAAACACGGGAGCATATCCTGGCCGAGGTCGTGGGCCTCAGGGGTGAGATCGTTCAGCTCATGGTGTACGGCGAAACCGGCGGCATCGAAATCGGATGCCGCGTAATTGCCTCGGGCTCGTGCCTTGATGTGGCGGTTTCGCCGAAACTTCTGGGCAGGATACTCGATCCCCTGGGGAAGCCCCTGGACGGTAAGCCCGCCATCGAATCCTCGGTACGTTATCCGGCGCTGGCGGCCGGGCCCGACCCCTATCACAGGCCCAGGATCAGGGAGCGGATAAGCACCGGCATCCGGGCGATAGACGGGCTCCTTGCCGTGGGCAGGGGCCAGAGGCTCGGCATCTTCGCCGGGTCGGGCGTCGGAAAATCCACCCTCCTCGGAATGATTGCGCGTAACACAAGCGCCGACGTGAACGTGATTGCCCTGATCGGCGAGCGCGGCAGGGAGGTGAACGAGTTCATAGAAAACGATCTTGGGCCCGAGGGTCTTGCCCGAAGCGTAGTGGTTGTGACCCCCTCAAACTCGCCGCCCCTGGCCCGGCAAAGGGGCGCCTATGTCGCCACGGCCATTGCGGAATATTTTCGCGATCAGGGCCTGGACGTTATGCTCCTTTTTGACTCCCTCACCCGCTTTGCCCGCGCGATTCGCGAAATAGGGCTGGCTTCCGGCGAGCCTCCCGCCACGCGCGGCTACCCGCCCTCGATGTTCGATTCCATGCCGAAGCTGCTTGAGCGCTGCGGCACATCAGAAAGGGGAACGATAACCGGCTTTTATACGATTCTGGTTGACGGCGACGACATGGACGAACCGGTTTCGGACACGGTAAGGGGAATCCTGGACGGGCATCTGATCCTTTCAAGAAGCCTGGCCCAGCGCAACCATTACCCGGCGATTGACGTGCTGGCGAGTATTTCGCGTCTTGCAAGTGTCGTGTCGGGGACGGAGACAAAAAAAGCCGTCGGGACAATCCGACGCCTCATGGCGGATTACGCGGATTCAGAGGACCTCATCAACGTCGGCGCTTACAGGCAGGGTTCCAATCCGGGGATAGACAACGCGATTGCCAAACGGGAAGATATTGAAAATTACCTCATTCAGGCTGTGGATGAAAAGTCGACGGTGCCTGAGACCCTTAACGCCCTTGGGGAAATTGCGGGGGTCGAGATCCCCGAAGATGAAATGGAAGTGTACGTTCCGAAGATGCTGTATCGAAACGGGGAAGAAGAGGAAGACGATCCCGATCTGGCGTTAGTTGAAACTAAACATGAAAGCATTTTCGTTCGGCCTTGAGAAGGTTCTCAATCTAAGAAAATTTTACGAAGACGAGGCGAAGATCGAGCTGGGCAGGGCTATAGGAGTTCTGGCCGATTTGGAGTCGAGGCTCTACGCCGTCGGACGGGAACGCGTGAGGGCGGCGGCGGAACAGTTTGCCCCCGGAAACAGCGCGGCGATGATTCAGCAGTACATGTATTACATCACGAGGCTGGATAACCTCACAGAGGAACTTCTCAAAGAAATCACCATCGCGGAAATGAAAGTTGAGCAGGCCAGAGAGGCGTTCCTTGAGGCGTCAAAGGAACGGAAGGTGCTGGATAAATTAAAAGAAAAACGTCAAAAGGAGTACCGCAAGGTTGTTCTCACCGAAGAAACAAAAACCCTGGATGATATAGGAACGGGAGTAGGGGAGTAAGGGAGTAAGGGAGTAAGGGAATAAGGATTTATTTTCGGGAAAGGATGGTTTTCAATGTTACCGAGAGTACGATGAGAATATGCGACGTATGGAAAAGCGGCATCATCATAAAAGATAATTTTCTGTAACGCAAAAAGTCTCCCAGGGCGATTATCGTATCCGAAAATAACAAACAGAATATACCCGCGGTAAAAATCCACGACACGGAAAGCCCCCCGCTAAAATTGACCGAGGCTGTAAACACGAAACATGAGACCAGCAGGTAGAAAAATACGGCGGCGGCTAAAACAAAATTTTCCTTTAACTGCGGAGACGGCAGGAGGAACGCGAAGTAAAATACCAAATATGGAATTGTTACCGCCGCGAGTAAAGGCCATGAGAGCCTGTCCTTTGATATTTCCTTTAACGCGTAAAATGAAAAACATATACTGGCCATAAAGTAAAACAGGATACCGTAGATATAGTTCATGCCGGTTGAGCGGCTTCCCATAAACACGTCCCCTATAAACGACAGGATAAACGCGGCCGCTAAAAGCCAAAGCATCCGGCTGCCCGATGGAAATACCCGCGTCAATAAAATACAAACCGCGGCGCATGAAAACTCAATTACCATGGTGATCATGGAATTACCCTTCCGGTTTGCGGGCCGGAGCCGTCATTGTTTTCGTTCTATCGTAAAAATGCGCGCCGCGCCGTTTTTTATCGCCTGTATCAAATCGAGGGCGCTGTCGCACGGCGCGTCCGTTTCCAGGCCGCTCAGCAGCATCTGATCTGTCCTGTGCAGGTCCGAACCGGCTGTTACGGGTAAACCGTATAATTCGGCATAGGCCTTCGCCGCGCCGTTTATAAACGCCGAACCGTTCACGTTGTAGATTTCAACGGCGTCAACGCATCTCGGCAGCAGCCTGATATACTCGATCCACTCCGCTTCCTTGAACGGGTGCGCGTGGGAAACGAACGCTCCCGATTTACGGGCCTTCGAAAGCAACTCGCCTAGCTTTCCGGTGAACGCGTCCCCGTTTTCCAGCAGCCATTCCTTCGATGGATCGATTATCAAAAAATCATTGCCCTTATGTGTGGGTTCAATTCCGAAAAAAACCTTAAACCCGTGTTTCGCGCCCGCGTCGCGCATTTTTATGAATATATCATGATAGAACCCGACTCGTTCTTTCCACGGCGTATCGGCTGGCAGCGTGCTGTTCCCCGTAAAATGGTCGGTCACGCATAATCCGCTGTATCCCATTTCACGGTAAAACTCAACCAGTTCCGCGGCGGGCGCCACGCTGCACGCGCTGCCTTCTTTTGTATGACAGTGGGTTTCGTAACGATACGGCATATTTTGTTTCCTCCCGTGAAGATCAACTCTTTTGGATTGTATCACGGGAATTGGATGCCTGTCACCGTGGTTTACACTGAATATCAAGGTGTAATTGCATATTTTTACGCCGAATGTCAAGATAAAGATGCATATTTTTACGGCGAATATCGAGGATAGAATGCATATTTTTACGTCGAAAGTAGGAGCAGAAATGCATATTTTTAAATGATGTCGAGACAAACCTGAAAACACCCCGTAAATCCCATTATTGACAGCCACCCTACAATACTGTAAGCTTATTACCAAGAAGTGTTCGATGTTTATCGATTTTGAGAAAAAAGTAAAAAAACTTTACGCAAAACACCGAAGTTGGCACGCTTTTTGCTCTCTCTCTCTCTCTCTCTCATATAGAAGCCTTTCCTACTTTTTAGCTCGAAAATATACAGGAGCCTTAAAATGAAAAGAATTGCGGTAATCTGCTCTTTAGCTATAGCCGTGTTTGGCCTCTTGACAGGCTGCAATAATCCGCTTAACGGTGTGAGGGAGACGGGCACGATCACAATCACGCTGGCCGCCTCGAACGCGCGCTTCGCGTACCCGCCTTCAACCGGCGACCTGGCGCAGATGAACGCGGTACTTGTTGTGACAAAAGAGGGCGCCGCTGCCGTGGAGCACAAGTTCGCGGGTAACGAGGCTTTTTCGATAGAAATAGAACCAGGAAATTACACCATAATGCTGTCTCTTTTCTATAAGAATAATAATAACGACGTGCCGTTGGCGAAAATGGAAGCGCCGGAAAGCGTGACCGTGGAGGCGAATAAAATAACCGAAAAGCGAGTGACCGTGACGAGGCAGTTTGCGGTCGCGGGCGTGACGGTGAGCCCCACCGGTTTTAAGCTGCCGCCGGGTGGAACGCATCAGTTAAACGCGACCGTGACCATCAGCCAGACGCTTCCACAAGATGTCACATGGAAGGTGGCGGGACCGGCCGGCGTGACCCTTAAACCGGGAACGACGATTAGCGCCGCCGGCGAACTGAAGATAGACGCGGCGGAGCCGATGGATACGGTACTCACCGTCACCGCGACATCCACATTGATGGATGTGTCCGGTACCGCTACGGTTACGGTGGGCGTGTCCTCGAAGCCTGTCATTCCGGACGGCGCTTCTGTCACGGTTGACGGGAACAACTGGGTGGGCCAGGTATTGACGGCAACCCTCTCCAATTTGTCCGGGACGGGCGCCAGTTACCAATGGAAGCGGAATAACGTCGATATCACCGGCGCAACTAACAAGACATACACGCTGGTAAACGACGATGTGAACAAATCCATCAGTGTGGAGGTAAGCCACAACGATTTCGATGGGGTTATTGAAGGCGGTTATACGAAAACGATAGTACTCAAGCAGGCTCTGCCGTCAAACGCGGCAGTCACCATTAGCGGGACTCCCACGGTGGGCCAGCCCCTTACGGCAAACACGGCCAATTTCCCCAGCGGAACCCTTACTTACCAATGGAAACGAGGTTCGACCAACATCGGGACGAACAACAACACATACACGCTCGTATCCGCGGATTCAGGCGCATCCATCACGGTGGTGGTGAGCCATCCCGATTACTCCGGGAGTGTAACCAGCAATGCGGTGACGGTCGCGGGCGGCGGAGGCACGCCGCCAACCGGCAATACCTTTAATGTCTCCAACGCTGGCGAATGGACAGCGGCCATCGCCGCCATCAAATCTGGTGGAAACGGCGCAAGCACAGCCCGTAATTCCTACACCATCAATGTTACCGGGAACTTCAGCATAGATGGCGTTACCGACTATACCTTCGGCAGTGTAACATATATTGAAGTAACCATTAACGGGAGCGGTACCATTTCTCTGAACAGTACAGGCAACTTGCTCCGTATTGGCGCCTCCCAAACCGTGACTTTGAAAGGCCCGACCCTTCAAGGGCGTAATGATAATAACGGTCCGCTGATCTATTTAACCGGAGTCAGCGCTATTTTCAATATGGAAAGCGGTTTAATAACAGGCAATAAAAACTCCGGATCTGACGGTGGCGGGGTGGGTATAGGCAGCTATAGCAGATTCACCATGACAGGCGGCAAAGTGACGGGTAATACTGCCGCCAGCGGCGGCGGGGTAGCTATATTCGGCGGCACATTCTATTTAGAAGAAGGTGAGGTGTCGGATAATACTAGCACCGGTTCCGGCGGCGGCGGAGGGGTGTATGGTAGTAACGGTACTGGTTTGTACATGTCCGGTGGTAAGATAAAGGGCAATACATCCACCGGCTACGGTACCGGTGGCGGTGTATTGGTAGGCAATATCACTTTCAGAATGTCAGGCGGCGAGGTATCAGGTAATACAGCCGCCAGCGGCGGCGGGGTGTATGTTTTCCAGGCCAGTAACAGCATATTCCATATCGAAAACGGTATTGTGTACGGCTCGGACGAAACCGGCGTTGACGAAAACGGAAAGCCCCTCGCAAACAACGCAACCAACACAGCCAACGGCGCAGCGTTGTATGTGTTAACTGGCGGCACAGCCGAATACGGCTCAGGCACAACATGGACAGCCATCCCCCTGACCGGTAGCTCCTCTACCAGCAGGGACGAGACGATAGAGGTGGTTAATGGGGAGTTGCAGGGCGGCAGCACGCCCTCTGAGCCGTTTAATGGCACAGTCACCATCACCGGGAAATTCTGGGTGGGCGAGACTTTGACGGCGCACGTTACCGATATAACCGACCCTGTCACGTTTATGTGGAGCCGGAATGGCCAACAATCCGTGATGGGAACAACATATGAAATCCAGCCCGCCGACGCCGGTACTACCATCTCTGTAAGAGCCGAGGGCAGCAACGGAATCGCGACCGGCTATATTTCGGTCGTTAGCGGCACATTTGACGACACTTTTAATGTTCCCGATGAAGACTGGTGGTATGACGTCGCCATGGCAATCAGCGAAGGCGGCGGCGGAGAAGGGAGTCCCAAAAGATACCTGATCAACGTAAACGACAATTTCCCTGTAACAGACACGACCAGCGTAACCTTCGGCAATGTAAGCAACATTGAGGTGATCTTCTACGGGAACGGTACCTATAATACCATCTTCATGGACCCAGATTTTCCCGGCAGCCTGCTCAAAATCGGCGAAAATCAAACCGTGATTATGGGCGGCGTGACCCTTAAGGGGCTTTCAAACCCGGAGTTTCCTCAATACAATAACAACAATTCGCTGGTCTATATTGACAGCGGCACGTTAATCATGAATAGCGGCGCGATAACGGGCAATACAAACACCAGCGCCAGCGGCGGCGGAGTGTATGTAAACGACGGCACATTCACCATGAATGGCGGCACGGTGTCGAGCAATTCAGCCGGCGGCAATGGTAGCGGGGTGCATATAGACACCGGCACATTCACTATGAACGGGGGTGAGGTGTCGGGCAATACAGCCTCTCTCTACGGTGGCGGGGTGCATGTATACGGTGTCTTCAATATGAACGGCGGCGCGGTGTCGGGCAATACAAGCAGCGCCGGTGGCGGGGTGTATTTGAGCGGCGGCACATTCCGCATATCGAATGGCGTTGTGTACGGTGACAACGAGAGCGTCACGGCCTTGCGGAACACCGCGAACTACGGCGGAGCGTTATCTATAAATGGCGGCGCAGCCCTGCACGGAACTTTCAACGGCAACACATGGAACAGCGAGGGAACCCTCGCTACCACAGACGACACGATCAAGGTGGTTAACGGCGTGTTGCAGCAGTAGCGCGCGGAAAGCGGCGCGGGGGATTTTTCGCCGGCCTTGCGGAGGATCGTCCCCCGGCCCAGGGGATGATCGTCCCCCGGCCTAGTGAGGGTTTGCTCCCCGGTCTTGCGGGGGTTTACTCGCCGGCCTAGTGAGGGTTTGCTCGCCGGCCTTGCGGAGGATCGCCAACCGGCCTTGCGGAGGATCGCCAACCGGCCTTGTGGAGGTTTGCTCACCGGCCTTGCGGAGGTTTGCTCACCGGCCTGGGGAGGGAGAGGGAGAATTAATCACGGAGGGCACGGAGGGCAGACCACGGAGGAAGAAGAAAACCACGGAGTGACACGGAGTTTCACGGAGGGAAGAGAGGGATGAAAAGTGAAGAAAGGGATGAAGAAATATGAATAACACGAGCGAACTACACGAAAGCGGTCTCCATAATTATTGCAAAGCCAAAAAGTTTTTTATGGCGGCTTCAAGGGAAACCATATCATCGTCTGATAACTCCGCTATTTTATCTTTTAAACGGCTTTTATCAGCGCTCATAATCTGGTCGGTCATTGCTTTGTACTATGAGGCGGGCCAAAATAAGCGTTACACCATTCACTGGCCGCTTGCTCACGCTCTACGTCGGCAGCCATGGCTTTATAAGCATCCGCATCATCCGGGATTTCATTCAGGGCTTTTTGCCGCAAATATCCCACAAAGTCAAGCACTTCGACAAAATATTTTGAAGGAAGCATATCAATTTCCTTTAACAATTCGGCACGATCAGTCATGGCTACCTCCTGATACCGGCGGGTATTTCAATGGTTTGCGTGATGGTCATATTAAGAGGATAGCATGAAAATGAGGAATCGTATAGGCACCAGGCAACGATGTGGGAGAGAGGGATGAAAAGTGAAGAGAGGGATGAGGAAATATGAATAACGCAAGCGAATTACACGGAAGCGGTCTTAATTTCTTTACGCACCAATTCGTCAATGATCTGCGCGAAACTCTTCTTATTAGCCGCCGCCTTAGTCACGATGTAATTTACGGACATATTGGTCAGCCCCAAAAGACGCAACTCCCGCTGTGCCAGCCAATCGCTGTCGTTAGGCCCCAACTTGGGAACAGTGCGGGTCAGTTCTTCGTCAAGAGCGTCGTATTCTTCATCAGTCATGTCGGTGTAGGGCATGAAAAGAGGATAGCATGAAAATGAGGAATGAACAATGCGTAGATTATTTTTCAATGTCGGCAATGGCCTGGATAAATTGTTCGGGCGTTACCGCATCAATAGAACCGGAGGAAAAGTCTTGAGCGTTTCTGGTGATGATGTAAGCGGCGCCGCTTTCCCTTGCGGATACAAATTGCACAGCATCCTCAAAATCCCTCCATCGGAGAGCCAAAGCATCGGCAATGGTGGCTTCAGAAACCGGCGCAATCGTAAAAAGAGCGGTGAGTCCTTCTATCATCCGGTAGATATCAACGGGCTTATTTCCGGCTTTTCGGAGCAAATAGAAAATATTAGTCATGGAAACAGAGGCCAAATACCCGCTGATGCGTTTCAGACCGGCAAACTGGAAAATGGTAAAGGAATTTTCATAGAAAGATTCGCGCTCAAGGAGAACGTCCAAAACAACGTTAGTGTCAACAAGTACTTTCATTTGAGGTATTTCTCAACAAGCCTTTCTTCTCGTATTTGTTCAAGGCTTATATCGCCCAGGTTTTTCGCTACACCCAGAAGCGAATCCGCAATGGGCGTTGGTTGGGAAAGAACCTCTGCAAGCGTCATCCCACCAAGGATTTCTTCCACCACTTCTTTGGGAAGTGTGAATTTCCGCTTCTCCGGCAGCGCCTCCGGGTTTTCTTGCCCTGCCGGGGCAAAAGTAACAAGCGCCGGCCCCGCCGGTACTTCCCGCGGCACCTCAATGGTCAGCCGATGGTCGGCGGGTATTTCAATGGTTTGCGTAATAGTCATACGTCCCTCCGGGCCGCAAGGAAGCTGCTTTCGCAGCAATCAGAAAGATCGGAATGGAATTATGCGCCGCCATACGGCGGCGTGGCGTCATTGGGAGATTATAGCATGAAAATGAGGAATGAACAATGCGTAGATTGATTTTCAGTTTGATATTGGCCGCCGCCGCTTTGACCACCCATGCCCAAAGCGCGGACTGGATCGAGTCGCTTCTGGCAAGCGACAGCGTTACTTATGCCGATGCGGCGCTGCTCGTGCTTGAGGCTTCGGATATATTCGTATCCGACGGAGTGACGGCCGCGCCCACGGCGGAGGCGGCGTTTGGTTACGCGGCGGAGCGGGGCTGGGTGCCAAAGGGGGCAGCGGCTGGCGATGCGGCGAGGCTCGACGGGCTCTCATTGCTTGTCATGCGGGCATTTGATTACAAAGGCGGGCTTTTCTACACGCTGACACACAGCCCCCACCACGCCTACCGCGAACTTGGCTACCGGAACATCATCCAGGGCAGAGCCGACCCGCAAATGCCCGTGTCGGGGGACCTTCTGCTCTTTACCGTGAACAGAGTTTTGGCAATAAATGGGGAATAAGGAATGCGTAGATTATTCTGCTTTTTGTTATTAACTATTAGTTGCTCTATTTCCTTCGGCTTCGACTTCGGCCTCATCCTCGACCAGAACGCGGACTACGGCGGCTATGGCGGCGACGGCAGTTTCGGCTATTCGGGGAGCCTTGTCCCGCGCTTCTCCGCCCTGTTTGGGGAATCGGCTGACCTTTACGTTTCGGCGGGCCTCAGGGCCTCTTACGCGGAAAGCGCGGGCTGGCGCTTCACGCCTGAGCTTCTGCGGACGGAACTCTCGTTTTACTCAGGCGGCTTCGCCCTTAAGGCAGGCCGCGTGTACCAGTACGACCCGCTCGGCCTCATAGCCGATGGGCTTTTTGACGGCGCGAGGCTGTCAATGGATTTCGAGGCGGGGACTTTCAGTCTTGGCGCGTGGTACACGGGGCTGCTCTATAAACGCAGGGCTAACATCCTCATGACCGCGGCCGACATTGAGCGGTATTCCCGCGGCTTGGACTTCGCCGATTTCGCCAACACTTACTTCGCGCCGCCGCGCGCTGTCGCTTCCCTTGGGTGGGAGCGTCTGGGCCTTGCCGGTTCCTTACAGGCAAGCGCCGCCGTGCTTGCCCAATTCGACCTTTCAGGCGGTGAACCCCTGCACAGCCAGTATGTGGCGGTGAAAGTGTCTTTACCGGGCTTATTCGGTTTTGACGCGGGCGGAACCCTGGAACTGACAGAAAAAGACGGCTTTGGCGGGGCCTTTGGAACGGCGGCGGCGGCGGAACTTGGCTTGCACCTTACGCCCCCGACACGGCTCCCGCAGAGACTCTCCCTTTTAGGGCGTTATTCCAGCGGGAAGGCTGGGAACTTCATCGCGTTCAATCCTGTTACCACCAAAGCGCAGGGGGAGATATTCAAAGCGGGGCTTTCCGGGCTTTCCCTTGTTTCCCTGGATTATTTTATCCGGCCGCAAAGCGCCTTTTCGGCGGGGCTCACGTCCACCTGTTTCATCCGCAGTGATTTGGAAACCTACGGCGGCTACCCGCTAAGTGGGGAGAGCGACGGCTACATCCTCGGAACTGAGTTTTTTGGGATGCTCTTGTGGGCTCCCTGGTCGGACTTGCAGGTGAACCTTGGCGGCGGCGTGTTTCTGCCGCCGCTGGGCAACGTGAATCCCGGCGCGGAGGCCTCGTGGCGGGTGGAACTCAATGTAATCGTATCGTTCTTGTAAAAGATAAAGGAGATGAAGATGAAAAAGGCGGTTTTGGTGTTGATATTAGCGTCGATGGGAATTACGCTCTTTGCCCAGACCGGCATGATACGGGAGCTGAGCGGGACGGTGGAACTGAAGAACGCCGGGCAGTCGAGTTTTACGGCGGCAAAGGTTGGAGACCGCGTCAACCAGGACACGGTGATATCCACCTCGCTAAAGAGCAGCGCCCTGATTGAGGTGGGGAGCGCGGTCATCACGGTGCGGCCTTTGACACGGTTGACCCTGACGGAGATACAGGCCTCAGACGGGGAAGAAATGCTCAACGTGAACCTCCAGGCCGGAAGGGTACGTGTGGATTTGAACCCGCCAGCCGGCGCCAAAGCCTCGATGTCTGTGAGCAGCCCCAACGCGACGGCCTCCGTGCGCGGCACGAGTTTTTACTTCGATACCCGGAACCTCCAGGTGGAGCAGGGGACGGTGCTGTTCAAGGGCAGCAGGGGCTATACTGTTCAGGCGGCGGCCGGGTCAAGCAGCATGGTGACAGCGAACAGAACCGCCTCGGCGCCCCAGTTTAGCGGTAGGACAGCGTCATCAAGCCCGGTTGTGGGATATGACCCGTCGTCAAGGGATACCGGCGGGGCGGCCGTCACTCTGCCCGTCAGCCCGGGCAGCCCCGCCGCGCC
>JGI24698J34947_10001404_pt1 | contig 12678 bp, 11 predicted proteins | sample TergutMp193P3_FD_34947 | JGI IMG/M metagenome (IMG submission 34947)
GCCACTCCATCATAACGTGGGCCACGGTGTCGCCCCTGCGGTATTCGGTGGACTCGGCGCCGAGCTTGCATCGCACATAGCCCATGAGGTCCCTGCCCCCGCTTCGGCGCTCCTCGGCCGCTGAATTGAAACGCGCCATTCTGAGGTTGGCTGCCATCACGTACTGAATCGCGTCGATGATCGTAGACTTGCCGGAACCGTTGTCCCCGGCCAATAGGCAGCGGTTCCCGATCTCAATTACCGTGTCTTCAAAGTTATGCCAGTTGACGAGCCGGACGCGCTCAAGGGTGATCATGGTTCCACATCCCCTTCGTCCCCTGCGGCCTCACCCGCCCCGTCCTTGTTTCCCAGGGTTGCGACCGCCTCGTCCAGGGCGTTTCGATCTATGCTCAGCGGAATGCTGGGGTAGAGCTGGATGATTCCATCGGGGTTCGAATAATCCTGGGAGACAACGGAAATCAGTTTGCAGGAAGAGAGCCGGGTCAGGACTTTGATAAGGGCGGTTTTCTTTATCTCCTCCCCGGTCATGGCGTTGTACTTGTCCTGAAAATCCCTGACGCTTACCACGGGAAATTTCGTGAGGGAAACTTCGAGTTTCTTGTCCTCATAAAGGAGGCGCAGGACAAGGACCGCGCAAATTTCATCCCTGGAAAAATACAAACGGGTATTGCCCGAACCACGGAAGGCGATGACCCCCAGGCTTTCATCCCGTACCAGGGCGGCGTCCATGCAGGAAAACCAGGCTTCAAAGAGGGCGATGTTCCTTATGGCAAAATCGTAAAGTTCCCGTTCCCTGTCAATGCCCCGGATGATAAAGGTCTTTGAGGTGAGGATATGCAGGGCTGCTTTGAAGCGTTCAAACTCATCACTTGAAAGGTTCCGTATAAGGGGAAGGGCGTCAAGGTCCTGGTTCATGCTTTTTGCCCAATGGCACTGCTATCACGGCTGTGCCGACGGAAGCGTATATCGGGGACCACATAGTCCGCGGCTTTTACCGATCCTGTGACCGGTTCATCCTTCTCTTCTATTGAATAACTAAAATTACTGCGGGAATCGCCGTAGAGCAGGGCATACACAAAACGGATATAGGCTTCTTCCCCTGTTATGAGTTCCTCCGGGATGAGTATCTTTTCTTTTCCGCCCTGTTCGTCGAGCCACACGCCAATTTTCTTTATGGAAAGCCGACGCCTCATGCGTTCCAGGAATTCCTTTTCGGTCTGGCCCAGGGCCTCAAGATCATGTTTTAAAGAGGCGGCGCTGAAATCCCCTTCGTCCCGGCGGAGACGGAAGGCCAGGGTGGAGGGGGAGAGGAAACCGACGCGGTAAAGCCCGTGGGCAATTCCTGAACGGGCTTCTTCGTCTCCGCTTTGAATCGCTTTTATCAGCATCCCGATTTTCCCGGCCACGGTACTGTCCGGTTCAATATACGCCCTGATAATTTCGGTGCTAGACCGGGAATATGCCGCGTTCCGCCGGTCTATCTCATCCTCCAGCGGGTCTACCGAGCGGAGATCGTCGCGGATCTCTTCCAGCATAAATTTCAGTTTTTCCTTGCATTCCTCACGGCTATTTTGGAGTATCCGCATATACTTGCCAGCGCTTGTCTCAAGCCATTCTTCGTCGCGGAGCAGTTCCACTACCTGCTTGAAAATGCTCTGGCGGTAGCGGGAAACATTGTCCGAGGTCTTGAGCCGCTTGTAGGCCCTGTCAAGGACTTCCCCGGCGTAAAGGTCGTAATGCTCATGCAGCACCAATGCGGCCTTTGAGCGTATCGCCTCTGCGTTGAGTTTGTCGTAATAGCCCTTGATGCTTTGGGATAATACCTTGAGTGCATCTATGAGCGATCGGGCTTCCTCATGCGCCCTGAGCACCGCATGATGACCGTCTTTTTTAATCGTCTCGCCGCAGAGCAGTGAATAGACGGTGACGACATGGCTCTCATACTCGGTTTTGAGGCCGCCGTCAACATCCGTGAGGGCCTTCATAAACGGCTTTCCCCAGGCGGTGATGTTGATGACCTTCGTGAAATCCGCGAGGGTTTCCTCTCCAAGCCAGCCAGCGTTTATGAGCCGCTTCAGGAAACGGCTCGCAAGGGTACGCTCATCAATAGGACGGTTTCCCTGGACGCTGTTTTCCGCAATGGCCTCTTCCGGAAGATCATCGCCTGGCGTCTCATCGCCTGTCTCTTCGGCTTCTTCCGCCAGGCTGTCCCTGTGCAGGGCAATGTAGTTCATGAATTCCCGAACAACCAGTTCCCGTTCAAGCCCACGGGTATTTTCCTGAAAAAGCCGGTAATAGAGTACCAGGAGGGCGGCGTAATGCTCCCGGTTCACACTCGCGAGGGGGGAGAAAAAATTCCCGGGCAGGACAGAAAAAACACCGGCTGGCATTTCTCAACGGTAGGTAAAGGGGTTTTGTTTGTCAAGGGAGAGAAGGGCTTTATATGCGAATAGTACTATCTTTATATCAGGTATTTTGATATAATGAACCATAAAGCATATGTATCTGTCATATAAAAAAATTGGGTTTGCTATTACCCTTTCCAAAAAAGTCTGGTTTTCCATTCCCATCCCGTTTTTATTCAGGAGCATCATCGGCTATCAGTTGCGCAAAATGTGCTGTATAGCCAGGGCTGCCGTTTGCGGCGACTGTATGTTCAACGCTTCCTGCATTTATGGCCAAACCTTTGAATCAATTGTACCGAAAAATAACACCGCTTTGGCAGGCAGGGATCATATCTCCCATCCTATCATCATTGATGCCGATAATTTCGCTGAAGAAACATTGGATTCCCTCTTCTTGAGTATTATTTTTTTAGGGTCCACCATTCCTTATTTTCCCTATTTTTATTATGCGCTCGTTTTGGGAGGCGAAGCGGGGATAGCAAGAGAGCGGGTTCCCTATCAGGTCAGCGACATTTTTGAGTTTACGGCTTCCGGTGAAAAACGCTCCATAAAGATAAATGAGCAAAAAATTGAAACTTCTATCGAACCAGATAAATGGGAATGTGACCCGGAACCTGCCGACTCTGTCAGCAAGGATCAGGATTCCCGTCAGGAACAGGAGACAGGGAATGAAAATAAATATACAATAACGCTGCTATCGCCCTTGCGGTTCAAGACGCAGGGGTCATATGCCAATCGACTTGTTGACTCTGAGCTTGCCAAGTGTCTTCATAGGCGGACACAGGTTTTGTGTTCCCAGTACGGCCGCAATGATTACCCCGGCAAGTATCTATTTTCCGGAGGCTGGACCGTGGAGGAACAAAATGTTAAATGGAAGGATTTTACGCACTATTCGGCGCGTCAAAAAAAAGTAATGCAGCTTGGCGGGCTGCTTGGCAATTTTGTCCTGAGCGGCAGTTTTTCTTCGTATGAACGCAGTTTTTTACGATTTGCCGAAAAGTTTCACGGGGGGAAAAATACCAACTTCGGCCTGGGAAAGATGAAGGTGGCGGAATATGGCAGGGTATAAAGAGATAACGCTGGCAGCCTGGCTGCATGATATCGGTATATTCTCGCAACGCGCAGGTATAGGGCCCGGTGAACAATTTTTGCAATCGGTAAAAGATCGTTTTCCCAAAGATGCAGATTTAAATGCAGATGAAGTTATCAGGCTGGCAGGCGCATGGCGCAACCCTTCCACTGACGATTATGATGCGTGGCTCATCGCGCATGGAGACAGGTTAAGCAGGGGCAATGAGCATTTTAGCCGGGACGATGAAACTGGATTCAACGACAAGCCGCTGGTACATTTGGTTTCAACGATTCAAACCAGGAAAGAAGAGCCTTTCGTGGGATATTGTTCATTGAAGCCGCTGGAAGGCAGGGCTGTTTTTCCTTCCAAAAATGCCGCAGCGGGAAAGCAGGAATATCTTGAGTTGTGGAAGAAATTTGAAAAAGACTTCCACGCGCTTCAGGGCTTGAAATATTCTGATTTTATTCTGTCCCTTGACACAATACTGGAACGCTACTGCTGGTGTATTCCTGTTTCGCAGCAGGATCAGGATATCAGTTTATATCAGCATTCAAAAATGTCAGCCGCGTTCAGCGGGACCCTGTATTTGTACAACAAAGACAAGGATACCCAGACGAAAGAGGCGCTGGAGTTAAATGACGAGAAGGCTTTTCTTTTCATCCAGGGGGACGTGTCGGGAATTCAAAGATACATTTTCGATTTAAAGACCACCGACAATAACGCAAAATTGCTGCGGGCCCGGAGTTTTCAGATATGGACGCTGGGAGAAATAATAGCCGGGTTCCTGACCGGGCAATTCGGCGTTTCCCGGGAAAATATTATTACATCGGCAGGGGCGAAATTCCTGCTGCTTGCGCCCAATATTGGCGAGGTAACAGGAAAACTGCCCGAACTTCGGCGGAAAATCGAATCATTTTTCCTTGGGGAATTTGCCGGCAGGCTTGCCTTTATTCTGAGTGACGGAGTTCCCGCTTCGGGCAGGGATGCGCAAAAGGGCAATATTCAAAAATTGATCAACGCCATAGGCAAGCGCGGTGATGAGGCAAAACAGGGAAAAATGCAGTCCGCGCTTGAAAATGACGGTCATGTACTTACGAAGCTTTATGACGGCCTTCAAAGGAACGGAGAGTGTGACTGCTGCGAAACCTTTCCCGCCGAGTCAAAAGTTGACGATAAATTTATCTGTAAAAACTGTGAGAGCCTCATAAAGACAGGCGGGAAGCTGATTAAGACCAGGACAGACATGATTATCCTGAAACCGGAAAAATTATCCGAAGAATCATCCCGTTTTGACGAAATGGTTTTGCTTCAGCAGAGAAATGACAGGCAATTTGGTTATCTGACCGATTACGAAGCCGGTTTCCCCCTGATGTCCATGCCTTACGCGGCGCCCTTTAAAGAGGATAATCAGGATATTTTATTGACATTTGAACAGATAGCGGAACTATCAACCGGCGGCAACAATAAACTTGCCATGTTCAAGGCGGATATAGACAATCTGGGGTTCATCTTTACATCGCCGTGGGGTGACGAATCGAAGAACAAGATTTCTTTTTCACGTTACGCACAATTAAGCCGCCAGCTTCATTATTTTTTCACGGCTTTTATCGCCGGTTTCATCAAGGATCATTCTGAATACAGCAAAAAAATCTATACGGTCTTTTCCGGCGGCGACGATCTGTGCGTCCTTGGCGCATGGGACGCGGTTATGCGTTTTGCCTCTGATTTCAAGAAACAGCTTTCGGCGTTTACCAACAATAACCCGTCGGTTACGCTTTCCGGCGGAATTGCCCTTGCCGGTCCCCGGCTGCCGGTACGCGCTATTGCCGCAATGGCGGAAGAGGCTCTTGAACAGGCCAAAGACAGAAGGGATAAAACCGACAGGAAGAAAATCATTAAAAATGCCCTTTCCGTGTTTGGCGTAACGGTAAGCTGGGACGAATACGAAAAAAGCCTGCGGGACGCAGAAAAAATTATTGAATATATGGATCCGGATAAAGAAATTGTCAGTTCGGCAGTGGTCTATAAAATGATAGATTTCGCAAACCGCGCCAAGGAAGCGGAAAAGGGGAACCTTCGGGATATGCTGTGGATGAGCAATTACTGTTATGTTATTGCGCGTAATATTAAGGCGGATTATAAAGACGCGCTTGACTTTTTTCACCAATTCGGCTTTTCATCGGATGTAATGGAAAGATCACGCATTGCGGTCAGTTATGCGTTGTATATAAACAGGAAAGGCAAGGGGGAATGATGAATATCGATTTTAATATCAAGGAGAAACCGTCAAATCCTGATTTATTTGACGGAATTGCCAAAAACATTGCGAACAGTTTTGTTCATATTGTTGGTGAAGGCGATCGCAAAAGGCATTACGGTGTCGGAAGGACGCAGATACGGCGTCTTTATGATGAGGTTAAACGTTTTGAACAGAAACTTGACGGAACCGATAAAACATGGAAAGAGTATTATCCGCAATTCAGAATGATAAAATCCAAGCTGAGTTACAGTATTGCCCGTGCCAAGGAAAAGGCCAGAGATGGAGATACCGCAAATGGGTATAAAAACCTTTCCGAGTTCATCACAAAGGGAATCAATCAGGTTGAGAACGAGGATAATTACCGTGTGTTTATGACATTGTTCGAAGCTGTATACGGGTATTATTATGAAAATGCCCCCAAAGAAAATTAGGGCGGAGGTTAAAACATGAAACAGAAAGGATCAAAAAAGATAACCGGAAAGATTGTAGTGAAGACAGGATTACATATCGGCGGCGGCAACGACAAGGTGGAAATTGGCGGAATGGATAACCCCGTTATCAGAAACCCATTGACAAAGGAACCGTATATCCCCGGCTCATCAATAAAAGGAAAGATGCGTGCCCTTCTTGAATGGAAAGAAGGCAAGGTTAAAGACTTCGATGGCGACCCCTGCAAGTGCGGGGTTTGTCCCATCTGCCGGGTTTTTGGAAGCGGCAAAAGCGGGAAACGGGACGACCAGGAAAAAGCGAAGAGAAGGGGGCCATCCCGTCTCATAGTCCGTGACGCGGAACTAACGGATGATTACAAAAAGGAATTCCCTGACGGGAAGCCAATACTTGAAGACAAGACCGAAAACCAAATCAACAGGATTACCGCAAAGGCGAATCCCCGGCACATGGAGCGGGTCGTCCCCGGCGTGGAGTTCAGGTTTGAGATGGTCTACCGCGTCATAGACATTGATGACGGGGGCACAAAAGATGAAGAGCTGTTTAACACTATTGTACTTGAAGGGCTAAGACTGCTGCAAAATGACTACCTTGGCGGGGGCGGAAGCCGGGGGAACGGACGGATCGAATTTAAGGATTTGGAAGATGAAACCGGCACTCGGCTTCAACTTTAGGATGATCTATGACGCTCTACCGTATTCGTTTTAAGTTATGCTCCGCCATTGTTACCCCGCTAAAAGGGGATACAATCTGGGGACACATTGTCTGGGGAATAGCCAACCATGAAGGCAACGCGGCGGTTGCCGATTTTTTGGAGCAGGAAAAATCCGGACAGCCAGTGCTGGTTGTTTCAAGCGCCTTTCCGGCGGGAATGGTGTGCCGCCCTCTCCCGCTGCCGCTGGACAGGGACGACAGCCTCAATATTGATGCGTATTCGGAAATAAAAAAGAAGAAGAAAGAAAAATTTGTGTCCTCGGCAGAGTATTTTTCCGGGACGGAAGCGGCAGCCGAACTTAAGGAAAATCCCCTTATGAGTGCGCAGGTAATGCACAACACTATAGATCGCGCCACGAATGCTGTCCTTGACGGGGGTCTTTATCCAACCGAAGAAGCATGGCCCGGAATAAAGGATTGGGATTTATATGTTTTGTCATCCTTTGACGACACGTCCCGGATAAAAGAGCTTGTTGAATGGGCCTTTGAGAACGGCTATGGCGCGGATGCGTCAACCGGAAAAGGCAAAATCAGCGATATTGACGAGCCGGTTGTATGTAAACCAAAAAAACAGGGAAATACCTATATGGCTTTGGGACCTTTTGTGGATTCGGGGAACGGCATAAAAAATTTGCGGGCGGATATTTTTGTCCGTTCAGGCAAACTGGGCGGCGCGTTTGCGACAAGTTTATCTCCCTCTCCCTATAAAAAACCGGTCGTGCTTTACGACGAAGGCGCGGTATTCACCTCTGACAAACCCATTGAATACACGGGCGCACTGCTTGAGAAAATGCACGGCAGCGAAGAGTTTAATATTTGCCAATCCGGTTTTGCGCCGGTAATACCTGTTGATCAATAAGGAATGATTATGGCACGGAAAATATACACCCTTACCCCCCTTACGGGTATTCATATTGGAACCGGCGAGGAATTAAGCCTCATTGACTATAAGCTTGCTTCCAAAATCGGAGACCTGGATTTTAAGAAGCCGATGTACCTTAAATTTTCGAACGACCGAATTTTGCAAAGATTATCGAAAAACGAAAAGGCAATGACGGCTTTTGACCGTGCGAGCGTAAACGGAAACATGAAGGAACTGCAAATATTTTTTCATACCAATTGCGTTAATATAAAGGATACCGATTATCCCTGTGATATCACAAATGAATTTCTTAAAGCATATAACGGGAATCTGGATAAGGATCCCCATCAGAACGCCGCCATAGTTATGCAAATGTACCATACCCAGGGAACGCCGCGCCCTGTTATCCCGGGATCATCCCTCAAGGGATCGATCCGTACCGCATTGCTGAACAAATCCCTTGAAGGCGTATCCGACCAGGAATTTTATCAGGATATGCAGGATAAAATCATGTCTGATACCAGGCCCGGCAACCATGAAAACAAAATGCAAAAACGGCTTTTTGATTACCACGATGCGAAAAACGATCCATTACGGGCGGTTTCAATACCGGACTGTTCATTTAAAGCTACCGGCACCCAAATGGTCGGAAGATTAAAACTGGTATCTTTTAACGAGCATACGGAATGCCTTGATCCTTTGGATACACAAATACAGGCGGAGGTGATAAAGGGCGGGCTTTTGGGAGGGAACGCGGCAAGCGAACTAAGTATATCCATAGATGATAAATTGCAGAAAACGCCTTTCGCGCTGCGCAAGGAAGACAGCCGGAAATGCCTTAAACCAATCACTTTCGATGACATACATAAAAGCTGCAACGATTTTTACTGGGATGAATTTAAGAATGAATATGACAAATTTTATAAGGGCGTTTACGACGGAACTGAAGAATTGATAGTCAAACTAAAAAATATGCTTGAACAGGCGGTAAATACAAAAGGACAATTTATTATCCGCGTTGGCAGGTGGAGTCAGGTAGAATTTGTAACATTTAAGGATGAATACAGAAGCCCTGAGACGAGATATGTCAGGGGCAGACAACTTGATTCCGGTACTACCCGCACACTGTTTAATTTTGACGGGAAGTATGTTCCCATGGGCTGGTGTGTTCTGTCGGAGAAGGCTGAAAGCAATGCGTAAAGTTTTTATATCTTTTCTTGGCACAGGGAATTACTCTGAATGCGAATATGTTTTTAATAATGCCTCGGTTAAAACAAAATTTATCCAGGAAGCGCTATTGGAATTATTCTGCAAGGAATTCTCCGGAGAGGATGCAGTATTTTTGTTTCTCACTGAAGATGCAAAAAATAAAACCTGGGAGAACGGGCTTAAAGACAAAATCAAAGATATCGGCCTTTTGCCTGAAATTATCACCAGGGATATACCGGTTGGAAAATCGGAAGATGAAATATGGGAAATATTTAATGCGGTATACGAGGTTTTAAAGGACAATGATTCTGTCATTTTGGATATTACCCATGGATTTAGATCCCTCCCCATGCTTGCACTTGTGATTCTGAATTATGCCCGTTATATGAAAAATATAATCGTCAAAGATATTTACTACGGGGCCTGGGAAGCAAGAGACACAAGTACCAACAAAGCGCCGATATTTCAGTTGACGCAGTTTTACAATCTTATGCAATGGACATCCGCTGCGGATACTTTTGTCAATTATGGTATCAGCGATAAATTGCAGGATATAGTTTGGGAAACAGCAAATATCCTCGATGGAACCAAACCAGTAGCAAAGGCAATTTCAAGAATTACCGAATCAATGTCCACATTACGGGGTTCTGATATTGTTGAAGGGGAAATTTTTGTTTCCTGTATCGCTAAAATTGATGAACTAAACTCAAGCGGTAAAGCCCAGGCCGCATTTAAACCCATAATTTCCAAGGTTAAAGAAAAAATCGAAGTTTTCAGGGAAAAGGATTCAATGAATTTCATATATGCCGTGAAATGGTACATAGACCATAAAATGATACCACAGGCATTAACAATGATGCAGGAAGGGCTGTTGACCTGGTTCATGGAAAAGAGAAAAATAGATTATCATAACAGGGTTCATAGAGAATATGTCGCCGCATATTTGCAAAAAATTGTCGCAATCAAGATCGATCCGGATGTAAAGTTCAATTTTTGCGAAGACCTAACCAAAATGTATGAAGAATGGGGCTTTAAGGCAGATGACAATTTTTTTTCCAGGACGGCATATATTTACGGTAATGTTTCCAATTTACGCAATGATGTAAACCATGGCGGATTTAATATAGGTGCTACGCCGTATAATAGCATTATACAAAATGTGAAGAAAAATTATGATAAACTGGAAGCGTTATGCCAAGAGTTTTCTGCCTCCTAAACCACAAACTCACGCCCAGGCAGGAAGCGGAATTGCAAGATTCCTTTAGTGCGGGGCAAATCGAATATCCGCCGCCTGAGATAGCAGGGCTGTGGTCAAAAATCCCCACTGTCCGGGAATTAACAAGCGCCCACCTTGAGTTTTTTACTGGCTGGTTACAGGAAGCAGTGGCGGGGGACGTGGTAGTGCTTCAGGGGGAATTCAGTGCGACATTCGCCCTCGCGGATTTCTCGCTTCGCAAAGACTTGATCCCCGTGTGCGCGGTCACAGAGCGAATCGCCCAGGAAAAACGGGAAGGGGAAAAAGTTCACAGAAACTACATTTTTGAGCATATTTGCTTCAGGCGTTACAGGTATTATGAGGAGTTGACCTGAGATAAGGCGGGGCACAGGGACTCCAGGAAACATGGACTTTCCTTGATCTGTCTGTCATAGAATGACATATCAATCAAAATGTCTTAGCCAAAAGTATCCCCGTCGATTCCCAGGGCAATGGATAATGCCTGAAATTTAAGGTTTTCTTCCGCTTCCTTGTTAAAGCGCTTTGCGTTGGCGTTTATTATCTCCATATCCCGTTGTCCCCGTTCCTGTCTTTTGAGTTCATTCAGGGAATTGGACAGGGAAACGGATTTTTTTGTCTTTGTAATCATGCTACTAAAGTGGTAGGTTTTTTTGATGCTGTCAAGGGGACTGACGAGTTAGGCAAGGGTATTCTTATTATTTTTTTTGAAAGAAATTTGAAAGAAATTTGGTTGACAGAATGTATGCGAATAAGGTAAAATATGAGCTGTTATATGAATTTGCATATGCTTCTTTTGTTTTCCAATGGAGGCTTATATTGATCTGGCGCTGTATGACAGATCAGGTGGGTAAAATGCATAATGATGTGTTTTTGTGTGGTAATAATTGCAGATTAAGAGGAGAATTTGGATGAAAAACAAATATCTGATTTTTTTTATGTTGTTTTTGGTGGCTTTATGCTTTGGAGATAATAACGCACAAGAGGAATTGGATTTCTTATTGTTCCAGCCTGATTTAAGTGATAAATTTGTAAATGAAGGACAGGCAATTCTTCAACTTGATGACATCGCAAGGAATATACTTGAAAAAAACCTTGATTCTCATGCGATTTATGTAAATGGATATGCGGCCATTGCCCAGAATGATATTGACCCAAAAAAATTGTCATTGGATAGGGCTCTTTTTATTATAAACGAATTAAAAATTCGTGGGGTTCCGGAATATTTATTTTCCGATCCAGTTGGACATGGTTCGGTAAATTTATGGGGTTTAAATGAAAATGACCGAATGCCCAATAGGCGCGTCAGTATATCATTTGAAAAAAGGATAGAAATACCTGTAGATAAAGGCGATCCTGAGGATAATGGGAAAAATGGAATAATTGAAAATGGACAATTAAATCAATCAAAAAAAAGTTTTCCGTGGTGGATATTGCTTTTAATTTTACTGGCAATTCTCATATTGTTGTTTTTCAGATTTGTCCTGCCGCGTATAAGTGCTGGTGCTGCTGCTGGTGGCTCTGACTCAGAAGAATATAAGTTACCTTCAGGCGCGTTAGAAATGCTTCTGAAATTGGGTTTATCTGAAGAAGAAATATCAAGAATAAAAAAAGACTATGCGGGAAGGGGAGGTTCGACATTTTTTGTACCGCAAGATGATGAATTTGGGAAAAATCATTGTGATACTCAAATAGATTTTCTAACAAATGGTTATCGGAATAATCTTGTTGCTAAAGATCCGAATAATAGAGCTTTGGCGGAACTTATTGATAAGAACCCTAACAGGCTAAAGATAGCGAAAAATTATCAGAAGCTAAAAAAAGGAAAGAAAGGGATTGAATTTATTTGTAGTGATTACTTTAAGAATATGAATGAATTTGCCTATTATACAGTTGATATTCGTAAAACACTGGGAGGAGATATTATCATTCCCAGCAATAGGGAAGATACTTTTGGACTTGCAAATCTTGCAACGGCAATAGAACAAAAAAAAATAAGTTCGGAAGATGCCAGCAGGGCAAAAGAGCTTGTTCAAAAAATTTTTAGCCGTCCTCCAAATCATACTTCTGGAGAATTATCAGAATTTCAAACAATCATGGGAAAAACACCTAAATATAATAGGGATGAAATGGTATGGGATGAGAATGCGAATGGACATACACTTAATTTAATTCCATCCGGATATTTTCATTCTGGATCAGGTGGATCCGGACGGTACCACAAAGGTGGACATAGTTTAGTAGAAGCAGCCGAAGCAATTATAGGAAACAGATAATTTGTAAACAATCCCCTTTTTTAAGCGATATATTAAGATCAGGAGGTTAAACATGGCAATGGATTTGGAACCATTGAATCTGGATGCAAAAGACAAAGTCGTAATCAGCGGCGGTCTTGGGGGATCTATAGCGGCAGGCGCAGCTATTGGCTCCATTGTTCCTGGGGCGGGTACGCTGATTGGGGCGGGAATTGGCGCA
>JGI24698J34947_10001405_pt1 | contig 12678 bp, 7 predicted proteins | sample TergutMp193P3_FD_34947 | JGI IMG/M metagenome (IMG submission 34947)
GGCGCGTCTTCGATTGCCAGCAGTTTTTGTTTTACCTCGTCCTGATTCATAAATCACTCCCATATCTTTTCCATGGCAAGCGCCGCGGCCGCGACGCAGGCGGTTTCCGTGCGAAGGGCGCGCTCTCCCATGGATAGCCGCAAAAATCCGGCCTTTTCAAATAAGTCCCTCTCCCTTTCCGACCAGCCCCTCTCAGGGCCGACGGCTAACACCACGGGCCGGTTTGCAGGCCCCAAGTGAAAGAATGAGCCTTCAGGCCGCACATTATCCAGCGCGATCAAAAGGGGAATACGCGTATCGCCTGATTTTTCCCAAGGGCGCTCTCTTAACCATTTTTCTAAATGTTCATAAACCGTAATTGCAGGAAGGATCGTGTCTCGTGACTGAACTGCCCCCTCTACAAGAGCCTCGTGCGCGCCGCCGTCATTCAAAAGTTTTGTGTCGCGGTAACTTTTTTCGCCAAGCTCAGTGCCGACAAGATCGATAGCCGACACTCCCAAATTGGAAAGGTCGCGCAAAAGACGGCGTATCTGTATCGGGCGCACAAAGCCGACCGCAGTGCGAATCTGCAGGCGCGAAGGAGGGGACTCGTTTGCGTTGACGGAAACAAAAATAGAGCCGTCAAAATTGATCTTTTCGATCCTGCCCGTTCCGCGCATTCCGCCAAGAATTCCGGCCTCAAAAACATCGCCTGCTTTTTTGTGCAGGACTTTCAGCAAGTGAATTGTGCGTTTATCCCGCCTTGAAAGATTGCGGCCGAGTTCATATTCCTCAAATAAAATAATATTCACAAAAACAGTATACATAAAAAGAAGATTTTTTTCTATCGGGAATTCGTCAGCTTAGCGATAAAGGTTATTCGTCGGTAATTTCGTCTCTTGAGGTCAATTCGTAAAAAGCGTCGTTGTCGCCGTACAGGGAGCCGATTTTTTTTATGTTCAAATTTGTTTCTTCACGTATCGCGTCTGTAACAATAGCGCGCACTTTATAGCGGGCGGTTCTGGAAGCGAGAATTCTCGCGCGGACTACGGGACGGCCGTTTGCGGAAAATCCTGTTTCCGGCGACCAGGAGAAAGTACACTTGCCCGCGTCTATGCCAAAGCGCCAGGAAATTTTTTCATCTTTCAACAATTCTTTAACAAGCGTATAGGCCTTGCTTACAGGATCGTAGGTTTTATCAAGCGGGGAGCCGAAACAGGCGATTACCATGTCGCCCTCGTAACCGGCGATGATGCCGCCCCATGTAAAAATAATCTTTTTCATAATGGAAAAAAATGACTTCTGCGTTTTTCCGGCTTCCTGCGATTTTTCACGGTCTTCCCTGCTTAAGAGATTAAAGTCCTTAATCGCAACTATGGCAGCGGCGGCTACCCTTGTTTCCGAGGGCTGAGGCTTTCCCGCGAGGATCAATTCCTGCAGGACATGAGGAGAAACCGCCGCGCCATAAGCGATACGGAAACGCCGGGCCCTGCGGCCTATGGAAGAACATTTACAGATAAAAATCAGGAACATCCCTGAAAGCGTCGAGCCAAAAACAATTATCGGGTCTATCCAGTACGAGGTAAGCACAAAATTCCACCCGAACACAGCCGCCGCCAGCAAACTGCAGAAAATACCGACAGGCAGAAGAACAGCCGGACGCAGTCTGAAAATTATCAACAGTATTATAAACGCGGCGGCGCAGGACCAGAAAAGCACGTATTGGTCATGAGCCGGCCTAATATGACTGCCCGTTATCAGCACATTCGCGAGCAGGGCGCAGTATTCGGCATTGTCGTGCGGACCCATTATGCAGAACGAAGTTTCAAGTTCGTTTTTCAAAATATCGCGAATCCTGACAAGCTCTTTGTGCGTTTCGCGCATTACGGAAAAAGAGCGAATCAACTCATCGCGCATTGCGGTTAATTTCGCTCTCCCTTCAGTTCTTAATGAACGCTCGCTTGCGATAAGTTCTTCATAGCCTTTTACAATGCTCGCTTCCGCAGGGCCGTACAAAAAATCCTGCAGGCTTTCAAAATAATTTTCGCGGGCTGTCTTCCACGCTTCGCGTCTTTTCGCGTCCTGAAACTTCAGCAGTTCTTCCCTGAGAACAAGGGCGTAGTCGTCAAGAAACAGGGGCGATTTTTCAGGCGCGGTTCGGGAAAGCGCTCCAAGTTCATCGGCTTCTTTTAAAAGGCGGCGCATTGCGCGGCCCGCTTCTTCGTAGCCGCGAAAAAGCGAAATATCCACACTGCGAAAACCTTCGCCATGACCTGCCGTTAAAATATTTCCGCCCTTGTCCAGGGGGATATCCCATTCTCTTCCGTCAAAACTGCGAAAACCCAGTATCTGCCCCTGTGAAGTTTTTTCAAGCTGGGAAACGGCGTAACGATTTTTCAAACTTATATACACAGGATGTTCCGCCGACGTCTCTATTTCCACAGGGCGAACCCGTCTGATTTTTCCGTCTTTGTCAAATTCCGGCTTTGACTCGATTTCCGAATAATGCCCGAATACCGCGGCGGAACGGACCAGATCCTCGTCCCTGTCGATCAGCGCAGAAAGCAGACGGTCCCTGCTCTGGTCGGACAGTTCCACCAGCTTGTCTACAAAAACATGGGCCTGAGAAGGCGAAACCGAGCCGGAACGAATGCCGTCGAAAAGATTACGGATGTTATTGCCGGTAATGTTGTATTCATCGTAAAAACGCTGGCGGATCTCGGCTTCAGTTCCGGTTACAGGCGATGCAGAGCTGGAAACCATGGCGGTCAGCATCAAATTCGAGGCGTCCATTTCCGTCAGCGTCATTAACACCGAGAAAATATCGCCGCTTTCGGCAAAATCGCCTGTTTTTATGACTAAGATTTCGTGCGAAATAGGAGGACTCTGGCGGCGGCTTAGAAAAAAATCGTAGACCGGGCCTAATTTAGGACCCGCAAGGATATAATTGAGAAGGAAAGTCATTCCCGCAGAACACAGAAGGCCGCACAAAAGGAAAAGAGCTTGTTTTTTAAAGGAAATAAACGCGGACATCTGTTCAAATTTTCGGCATATTTCATGATTATCTTCATTATGTTATAATCATACATTATAACGCGCTTAAGGAGGAAAAGATGGCAAAGGCTTTCATGGATAAAGAGAATTTCTTGCTGGAAAGCGAAACCGCGCGAAGCTTGTATTCTGCGGCAAAAAATGAGCCTATTTATGACTACCACTGCCATCTTCTGCCTGAGCAGATCGCGGAAAACAGACAGATGCCCGATCTTGCCGACGCCTGGCTTTCCGCAGATCATTATAAATGGCGGATGATGCGCGCCATGGGTATTGGAGAGGAGTACATCACAGGCAAGGCCGCAGGCTATGAAAAGTATCTGGCCTGGGCGCGGACGGTTGAAAACCTGATCGGCAACCCCTTGTACCACTGGACGCATCTTGAGTTACAGCGTTACTTTGACATTTACGAGCCCTTAACAGAAAAAAGCGCACCAAGTATTTGGGAGAAGGCAAACGCTATTCTTCAAAAACCGGAACTTTCAGTAAAGGGAATTTTTGAAAAACTGAATGTTCACGCGGTGGGAACGACGGACGACCCCGTCGACTCACTCGATCACCACCGCGCAATAGCCGAAGGAACAGCGCCGATAGGAAAAATCGGGACAAGGGTGATTCCCTCTTTCCGGCCGGACAGGGCGCTGGACTTAAACGCCGTCGGTTTTGTTTCTTATATTGATGAACTTGCAAAGGCCAGCGGAGTAAATATAAAAAATACCGATGATGTGCTTGCGGCCCTTGAAAAGCGGCTGGATTTTTTTATCAGCCTTGGCTGCCGCTCTTCGGATCACGGCCTTGAATACGCGCCTTTCGCCGCAACATCCAAAAAAAATATTGAAAAGATATTCAAGAGGGCGATGGCCGGAAAGCCGATAGCAATTGAAGAGGCGGATGCCTACAAGACAAGAATGTTGGTCTATCTTGCAAAACTCTACGCCGAGCGCAGAATTGCAATGCAGCTTCATATTTCCGTTATCCGCAATATCAACACAAGATTTTTTCACAGCGCGGGAGTAAACACCGGCTTTGACGCTGTTAACGACCTTAACTTAAGCAGAAACATTGCCGTTCTTCTTAACATTATGGAATTAAACGGGACAAGCTCAGGGCTTCCAAAAACAATCCTGTATTCGCTTAACCCGAAAGACTACTACCCTCTTGCGACAATAATGGGCGGTTTTCAGGGAGACGGCATTGAAGGGAAGATGCAGTTAGGTTCCGCCTGGTGGTTCTGCGATCACAGGGACGGCATGGAAGAGCAGATGCGTGCGCTGGCGAATTTGGGAATGTTGCCCGTCTTTGTCGGAATGTTAACAGACAGCCGAAGTTTTCTCTCTTATCCGCGCCATGAATACTTCCGCAGAATTATGTGCAACTTAATCGGCGGCTGGGTTGAAAACGGAGAGTACCCCAACGATCAAAAGCGCCTTGAAAAAATTGTTCGCGACATTTCATTCGGCAACGCGAAAAAATATTTCGGCTAAAAAACTAGTTCTCCTGTAACAAACTCACGCGGTTGTGTTTCTCCTTCAGACACTATTAAAAGCTCTCCGCTCTCGCCTATTCCTGCGAGACGACCTTTTACTTCTCTGCCGGAACCTGCTTCTCCTTCGACAAAAACAACCTGCTCGCCATTTTTGTACAGACGCTGTTTCAAGCGGCCTTTCCAATCCGCGCCGGCCGTTGTTTCCAGTTCACTAAAAAGACGCGCAAGGATTTTTTCCAGTAACAAAAATCGATCGTCGGGGGCGATGTTCATGCCGGCGGCAAGAGCGATGCTTGTCGCTTTTTCGCGCAGATGTTCGGGGAATTCTTTTTGAGCGACATTAATTCCAATTCCGGCATGAACGTTACCGCCGTCAGCTTCGCAAAGAATACCCGCAGTTTTTTTTTCGCCAATCAAAATATCATTCGGCCACTTTACCATTACCGAACCGCGCAGAGACGGCGCAAAATCTTCTATGGCGAGGGAAACGGCAAGCCCTATGCGAAGTGTCAGCGCGGACGGTATGTCCTCGGCGCGGGGATAACGCAGAAGGAGCGTGAAGGCCAGGTTCTCTCCCCTGTTCATCTGCCAACTGCGATCCTGCCCCCTTCCGCGCCCGGCTTCCTGAAAATCGGCGGTTATTACCGCGCCGTGCTTCTCGTCGGCGACGGCAAGGGCGCGGGAAACATCCATCGTGCTTGTGACGGTTTCCTCATGGTACACAGGCGCGTTAAATGGATTGCGAATGTTCAGTCTCGTCATACGGTAAAATAGTAACACAATTCTTGATTTGTTTTTTTCTTTGTGCTAGTATATCCGCATGAATTTAGTGTGTCTTGATCTTGAAGGGGTGCTTGTTCCTGAAATATGGATCGCGTTTTCCGAGGCTGTCGGGATTCCCGAACTGCGGCGGACGACAAGGGACGAGCCCGATTACGACAAATTGATGAAGTTCCGCATTGAAATCTTGAAAAAGAACAATTTGAAACTTCCCGACATACAGAAAGTCATTTCCGGCATGGAACCGCTTTCGGGCGCGGTTGATTTTACACGCGCTCTGCTGGAAAAAACTCAGCTTATTATCCTTTCAGATACTTTTGAGCAATTCGCCAAACCGCTAATGGCGAAACTTTCCTGGCCTACCCTCTTTTGCAACTCGCTGGAAATTGACTCAAGCGGGGGCGTTACGGGCTATCATCTTCGCCAGCAGAACGGCAAGCGCGAGGCTGTAAAGGCTTTTAAGTCGATTAACATGCGCGTTTTTGCGGCAGGGGATTCTTTTAACGATCTTGCGATGATCCGCGAAGCGGACGCAGGCTGTCTCTTTCGTGCGCCTGAGCAAATAAGGAAGGACTGCGCACAAATTAAATGCGCAGACACCTACGATGATCTTCTTGGAGAAATTGAAAAGTTTACCTGTCGATAATTTTGCGCAGGGTGCGGTCGTTGTGCCGCCAGTCTTTTCCGGTTTTTACGCGCAGATCCAAATCGATCTTCCAGTCAAAGATGCGCCTTAAATCTTTTAGCGCGGCAAGACGGATCGCCTTTATCATTTCGCCGCCCTTACCCACCACCATGCCTTTTTGCGATTCGCGCTCCACGATGATAAACGCTCTCACCCAAAGTTCCTCATCTTTAAACTCCATGTCCGCGATGTCAACATACAGCGAATGCGGCAGTTCCTGGCGCAGACGGTTGATTGCCTGTTCGCGGATTATTTCGGCGATGCGAAAACCTGTTTCCTGATCGGTGTAATACTCATCTCCGTAGAGAGCCTCGCCCTCGGGCGCGAGGGAGTAAAGCGCGCGCAGAAGCTCGTCTATACCCTGCCCCGTATTCGCGGAAACAGCGAAGACGCGCTCTCGCGCAAGAGACGCAAGGCGCAGTGATAAAAATTCTTCGGCGCGTTTAACGTCCGCGCCGGATGCGTCTATTTTGTTGACGGCGGCGATTGTCTTTTCAGCTAACGGCGCAAGGAGGGAGGCAACTTCCTCCTCTTCCGGCCCCGGTGCGCGCAAAGAGTCCAAAACATACAGAACAAGGTCGCTCTCGTTCAACGCCCGCGCGGAAACTTCCATCAGTTTTTTGTTCATCTTTTTCTGCGAATTGTGACGGCCGGGAGTATCTGTAAATACAAGCTGGCCTTCTTCGCGGTTAACAATTCCCCTAATCGCGTTACGTGTCGTTTGGGGCACTTTGCTTACAATGGCGACTTTCTCTCCGCACATCTTGTTAAGAAGGGTAGATTTTCCGACAGAGGGACGGCCGATTATGGCGACAAATGCGGACTTCACTATTTAATAACCATGATTTTTCTGATTTCGTCGATATCCGGGGCGACAACGCGCACAAAGTACATTCCCCGCGCGACAGCCCGCCCTCCGTTGTTGGAACCATCCCATGAGTCTGTCCAATCACCGGCATCGCGGTGCTCGTTGCGTCTTAAAGATTTAACCAGCGTTCCTTCCAGAGTGTAAATTTGAATCGTTACCCTTCCGCCGCGCGCGAGATTATAGCGGATATAGGCATTTTCGCGGTTATTTGAATTTATTACGTTATTCAAAACGGAAACTCCTCCGCGCTGAGTCCTGACATTTTGAATATCAAAGCTGAAGGGCCGTACAAGCGTATACCAGTTATCGGGNATAGCGGCTCCGCTTGCGANATCCAGACGCGCGGCAAAGAAATCAATCTTATCATCGTCTTTCAACCGGAAAATAAAATCAAGCTTTTCGCCNGAGCNAAAGCNGGAAGTGTCCTTATCTAGTATAAAATTATATAAGAAAGACGATGTTGATTTTGCCGCAGATGAATTTATTCCGCTTGACAGAGGAACATAGTAATACAGCGGATTATCATGTAAATCGGGAATCCACAAGCCGCCTGAACCTTTTCCCCTTTCCCCGGCCAACGCAGGGTTTCTAAAATCCTGCGGAACATTAGAAGCCCAAAACAGCTCCATGTTAAAACCTTCCAGCTTTGAGTTCATACGCGCCTGTAGTTCATAACTTTGAACCTCAAGGGATTTAGTGCCGTCGAATACCCAGACGGTGCCGCTGTCCGCGTTATTCTGACCGAATAAATCGTCAGGAGTCGGAATATTCCCGGAATCGACAGTGTCCTGATATTTTGCCCATACAGGCCAGACAAAATATTTATCGGAGTCTGCGCTTGATGGAGGTATCGAAACAAGAACATCTGTAACGCGGCGTATCACAGGGTCGGAATAAACAGTAGTGATTGAATTAAGCGACGGCACTGTGTTATCAATTAAACTGTGAGGCGGTTTAAAAACATTCGAGCCTGAATCCGCCGCATAAGCTGTATAGCCCCAGTTAGTAGGATATCTTGGAGGCGGATCGCCAGGATCAGCAAGTAGGGCGGCTGTGGAACGATCTACCATGTCTTTTACGTTAAGGTAACCAATTGCCGGAGAGCCGTTTGTTATATTTAACTCAGCAAGAGTATCAACTTCAATAGGAGTAGTTAAATCTAAAACATATCCAAGTCCAAGACTGTCGGCTGAACTTGCGCCGTTAATGGGTGTTATACCGTCAAATGAATTAACAAGAGCAACAGCGGTAGAATCCACAGGCTCTGACATTTGCACATAGGTTTGCGGATAACCGGGAAGAGTGAGAGTATACGCTATGCGCGGAGGAATGGTGTCGATGGGCGTAATATTTCTATCTGTCGAAGGATTGCCAATAAATGAAGTTCCCGTGTCGTCCTTCAGCGAACTGTTGCGCGTAACGCTCCATTGGGGAGTATTTCCGCCGTCCAGCTCAGGCTTTTGTTTCAGATAAATATAGAAAGAGTCATTATTGCTACTGACTTTTTCAAATCCGTTGTCTCCCTTCGATCTGTCAATCTCATAATCCGCTACGTTTACATCAAATGAAGAAAAATCCCCATAAAGCGCAACGCTGGCCTGAACCCTTACTCTGTCCAATCTGCCGTCCCCGTTTGCGTCTTCCGTAAAACTGTACAGGATTTTTACTATCTTTTGGATATGATCTTGATGCCAACGCTCATTTTCAGGGCCGTCAACAGCGCCGTTATCTACCCACGGGGTTGTTAACTTTAAACAAAGTTGTCCGCCATCTCCTCCGGGAACAATGGAGCCTGCCACACCGTTTGCGTGAAAACTGTCCGCCTCGATAAATATTGCCGCGTCTTCATCTTCGTATCCGGTGTTGTTTTCGTCGATGGTTACGGAATGAACTGTTACACTGCCGTTTGCTGCTATCGCAATCAACTGATAACCTTCAACCGCGCCGCCAACTGTAATATTTCCGCCGGATTCAAGTCTTATTTTGCCGCTTGTTCCGGTGTCTATTCCTACTGTCGCAATATTACCGCTTGTCGCTTTTACAGTAAAATTGCCGTCGCCGCTAACCGCGCCGCCAAGGATTACATTCGCGGCTGTTATGCTGTTTCCGCTTGATCCTGTCAGTTCTACCTTTTTGCCGTCTGTATCAAAATCCCTGCCTGTAAGAGTTATACTCGCGTCAACAAGCCTTATACCGCCGGTTCCGGGTTCAAGAGTAAGGTTTGATGAAGATGTATAATTACCTTGAATCTCAATAACTCCGCTCCCGGTTACTCCAAAAGTTACCTCCCTTGAGGTTGTCCCAACATTAATAATATAGATGTTGAAACCTGCAGAGACTCTAAATTCATCATTAGTAATGTAGGGATTAGTTGAGTCAATATAAAAGTACAAATCAGTATCTTCATAACCAGCAGGTGGAGTCGTTCCAGTACCATAAACTATATTTTTATTATTTGGAATATTTACGCTATGATGTTGATGCCAACGAGAATCTTCAACTCCGTCAACAACAACGTTGGTATCTAACCATGGATTTTCCAACCACAAACAAAGCTGCCCGCCAGATCCTCCGGGAACAATTGAATTTAGAGTGGTGTTAGTTACGGTAAAAGTATTGGCACGGACATACATTGCCGCGTTTAAGCCTTCATTTCCTGTACCGCTTAAAGTTACTGTGTCGCCGATTGTTACAGTGCCCGTTATTCCGGCTATTGCAAGCAGTCGGGAGCCGGAAACAGGACCGTCAAGCAAAATATCGCTGCCGCTTGACTCCAGTCTTATCACTCCGGCCGATGTTACAGCTCCGTAATAACGCTGACCGTTGGCCCCCGTGGTGGTAATATTAGCCGCGTTTATTGTGGCGGTTCCGGCATTTACAGCGCTGGTTCCTACAGAAACACTGCCTAACCCCACATTCCCATCAAATTGAACATTAGCAGTCGTAATCGTTAATCCAAACGCGCCGTTTACGGTATTCCCAAACCTTACAGTACTGCCTGCGGCTCCTGTAAAAGTTACATTCGCGCCCAGCACTACAGGCCCATAATAATGTTGCGCAGTTCCTGTCCCCGTGGTTGTAACATTCGCATTAATCGTGGCGGTTCCAGCGTTTACCGTAAGCGTGGAAACAGGATTGGCAATACCGACAGTCCCGTTAAAACGCACATCGGCGTTTGTTATCGTTAACGCCCGCGCTGTCGTGTTATTACTTGCTACAGTACCACCAAAAGTAATAAGGCTTCCGGCGTTTGCGGTAAGATTTACAGAGTCATTTGTGGCGTTGCCCAGCGTTATCGGAACGTTATATGTTTGATCTCCTGTTGTAATAACGCTCCTGACTATTCGGGAATTTCCGGCTCCGGTTCCGTTAAAGGTAACGCTTGCCAGAGGCGAAGTGTTGCCCACCAAATTAGTAAAGCGTGCGTATGTCGCCGCTGTTAACGCACGCGCCGTCCCATCGCTATTTACAGTACCGTCAAACCGTATCGTGACATTATTGCCTGTTCCTCCTGTAAAAATTACATCAGCGCCCAGCACAACAGACCCGTTATAACGCTGCGAGTTTGCGTTTGTCGATGATGTGGTAATATTCGCGTTAATATAGGCGGTTCCGGCGTTTACCGTAAGCGTGGATATGGGATTGCCGGCAATGCCGACCGCTCCGTCAAATTGCACATTAGCGGTCGTTATTGTTAACGCGCGCGCAGTAGCGTTACTGCTTCTTACAGTACTTCCAAATGTAATAAGACTTCCCGCGCTTGCGATAAATGTTCTATCAGCGTTCAGAGTTACCGCGCCTGTGTAGGTTTGATTGCCGGTCGTGGTAATGTCCGCGTTTATAGCACTGGTTCCGCTTACGCTTAACGTTGTCACCCCGCTGACAGCGTCGCCAAAGACAGCGTTTCCGGTAATTGTCAAAGCATTGCCGCCTCCGGTTACCGTGCCCAAAGTTACGTTTGTCCCTTCCAGTGTACGGGCTCCGCCGCTAAGCGTTACCGCTCCCGTATATGTTTGATTACCTGTGGTGGTAACGTTCGCGTTTATTGCGGAGGTTCCGCTTACGCTCAACGTTGTTACTCCGCTGACAGCGCCGCCAAAGACAGCGTTTCCGGCAATTGTCAAAGCATTGCCGCCCCCGGTTACCGCGCCCAAAGTTACTGTCGCGGCTGTTATGGTGTTGGTATTGCCTGTTCCGACAAGCGTAAGCGGATGGGAGCTTATATCGAAATTGTTGCCGGTAAGCGTTACCGTGGCGTTATTAAGCCTGATGCCGCCGCTTCCCGGGTCCAAGGTAGGTATGTCTGACGATGTATAAGCGCCACTGATTTCAATAAATCCCGTACGGTTTGCGCCGTTATTAACTGTAAAAGAACGAGAACCAATATTACCAACATTGTAAATATATATGTTTTTGTTGGACTCAACGGTAAAGGGTCCTGCACTGGAAGAAGGAACAAAATTGTAAGCGCTATTTGGAGTGAAAGCAGGAACAGCTTGAATAGCTGCCTCTGTCATTGAAGAATCATAATAAACAAGATGAAGAAGAGCAGGATCGGGAGGTGTAACGATAAGACCATCTATATGGTATTTTTGATCGACAACCTGAGTATCAAAACTACCACCGGGAGGGTTACTGTATGCTGATGAATTACCTAAATTCAAACAAAGTTCTCCGCTCCCGGGATTAATGGTATCGCTTCCGCTTGCCGTAAAATCATACGCCTTGACATATATTGACGCGCTTTCACCTTCGGTTCCACTGCCGGACGTAGTTACAGTAGAAGAACCAAAATCGACAGTTCCGCTTGTTGTATTAGTAGATATAGCAATCAACTGGGTGGCTGTAACCTGAGTACCAATTGTTATGTTGCGACCGGATTCCAGTCTTATTACACCAGATGATCCAGCTTGAATTCCTCCGGCTCCCGTAATCGTTATGTTTCTATCGCCCACAATTAATGTACCGATAGAGGAGGCTGTATTGGCGGTAACGGTTACCATACGGGTACTTGCTACATAACTTATTCGCGCCCCGCCCATGGTAAAATCACCGTCAAAATTAAGATCATTACTAAAATCAGTGGTACCTATTGTTAAATTAACAGTTGTCACCGAACTGCCGGCTGGTATTGAGTAAGGCCACAAATTGGTATTCAGCGTTGTAGTGCCGGTAACATTTATCGTGCCGTTGATACTTGAAGCGTTGCCGGTACTGGTTATTATCAAGTCATTGGTAGTTAATGTGATACCGCTATTTGTTACAAGCCCTGCGCCGTTTGAAAGTGTCAAGGATTCTATAGGGAAATCAAGAGCCGCGCTTATACCGGCGAAACTGTTAGCACCTATTATTACTATATCGCCCGCCTGTTGACCTGGAATTCCATTAGGCGTCCAGTTAGAAGGGTTATTCCAATCGACGGGAGCACCAATAGAACCATAGCCATTAAATGTATAAGTAGTCTGCCCCCAAGCGGACGCGATGAGAAAAGTAAAAAGAACTAAAAAAAAGACGAGTTTTTTCATTAAAACGCCGGTGTTCCCCTCTCCTTTAGTATATCATAATATGAAATAAATTCCTATTTCTTCAAGTCCGTTTACGGACAGTCCGCTTACGGCGCTTTGGAGCAAGTTTTTCCCGCAGTTCGCCTAATGACACCACGTCAATACCCGGCTGAAGCGGCCAGCCTTCCGTCTGCGGAATAACCACAAAGGTATGCCGGGGCGCGATGTCTTCAAGTGCCAGATAATTGCCCTTGCTTAAAACCGGGCTTAAAGAGACCTTACATTCCACTACATACACAAGCCCGTCAATACTAACGACAAAATC
>JGI24698J34947_10001407_pt1 | contig 12674 bp, 9 predicted proteins | sample TergutMp193P3_FD_34947 | JGI IMG/M metagenome (IMG submission 34947)
TGCTCTACGACGAATACGCCAAAGACTTTACCAAAAACGCCAACTTCGGCCTTGCGGAGATGGCGTACCGTCAGTTAAGCGGCTTCTGAGAAACCCTGACGACATAAATATTCCCCTTCCAAAAGCGGTTTTTTTATGCTAAAATAGCGTAATAATCGGCGAGGGGAATATGGGACGGGAAAAAGATTCCGGTTTGACTAAAATCAGATTTTCTATCGGCGCGAAACTTATTACAATCATCACTTTTATTGTCCTAATATCTCTTGGTTCCATAATTGTTCTTGTGTCCTGGCTTGTCCGCGCCGATCTGCGGATTATGGCGGAAGAAAATAACTTTGAGACAAACAAACGCACGGCAATAGCGGCGCAGTCCGCGCTTGATAACATTCACTCAAATTCATTGATACTTATAATGACAATTACCTCTGTGGGAACGGAGACCGCCCTTGCGCGGGAAATGTCGGATTTTTTCTTTGAGCGAAATCCGAACGTTGCCTGTATTTTTTTTACAGTCGGCGATCACGCGGAAATTCTGGTTAACGGGCGTTTCTTTGATACGGAAAAACTCGATCCCTCTCTTTCTCAATCGTTTAGGGACGCTCACGCGACCGCCCTTCGCCGCGCCGCCTCGGGCGATACGACTCTTTTAAACGCCGCGCCGCATTTCGCCTTTCCCCTTATCGCGCTGTTTTTTCCCTGGCAGTACGGCGGCGCGGGAGTGCTGTTCTCTCCCTCCGAGCTGAACGATTCTTTCGGTTACGGGGTAAATCAGTCTTATCTTGTAAACGACTCGGGCGATATTTTAATTCACGGCGATTTTAACATGGTGCGCTCCTCGGCTAACGTTACTGACAGTGATTTTATGCGTTTTATCCGGGAAAACAGCGAACGAACCGCGCAGACGCTGTACTCAGGCGAAGACGGCGTCCGCTATTTCGGAGCGTTTACAAAACTGGATACCGCGGGAGCCGTTGTTGTAACAAATGTCGAATACGATAAAGCTTTCGAAGGAATAGCCGCGACTACCAGGAGAAATATCTACCTGACGATTACTGTCTTGAGCATTTCCATAATTTTAATCTGGTTCTTCTCAAAAAGAATTTCCATTCCGCTAAAGACGCTCGCCGCCGCCGCGCATAATATAGAAGAAGGTTCTTTTGAAGTAACATTACCGGCCAAATCCCATGATGAAATAGGCGTTTTAACGGACAGTTTCCGGCGCATGAGCAAGGCGCTCGGTATTTTCGGCAGGTTCACAAACCGCGACATCGCGGTACGCGCCATGCGCGGCGAAATAAAACCCGGCGGTTTCCCGAAAAACGCGACGATCTTTTTTTCCGATATTCGCAATTTTACCCCAATCTCCGAAAATTTTACGAAAGCTTTCGGAGACGAAGGCTCCGACCGTATCGTTCAATGGTTAAACGAATATTTTAAAAAGATGGTTGACTGCGTTGAAAGGACGGGCGGCGTTGTAGATAAATTTATCGGGGACGCGATAATGGCCCACTGGGGAACGGCTTACACTTCCGGCAGCGCGAGGAAGGACGCGTATAACTGCGTCTCTGCCGCTTTAATGATGCGAGGCGCGCTTAGGCGCATGAACAGGGGCAGAAGAAAAGACGATCCCGCCTGTCCGCCCATCCGTATCGGCATCGGCATTAATTCCGGCATGATTACGGCGGGGCAGATTGGCTCCGATTTGCGCATGGAGTATACGGTTATCGGCGACCCTGTAAATCTGGCGTCAAGGTTAGAATCCCTTAACAAAATATTTGGCACGGATATCCTTATCGGGGAAAACACATGGCGGCTTGTAAGGAAAAAATTTATCACGGAAGAAATGCCTTCCGCGAAAATCAAGGGAAAACAAAAGAGAGCGCGGGTATTCGCCGTTGTCAATTTCGCAAGGGACAACAAGGGGCCGAAATCCCTCGCGAGGCTGCGCAGGATACTCGGAATAAAGGAGCCTGAAAATATCAAACTGGACGTTTCTTCCGCTCAGAAAAAACACAGATTTACCGGCAGGAAATAAAGATGAGCGATAACGCGAACGCGCCTTCCGTAAAAAGCCAATTAAGAACGATTGATTTTTTTGTGTTCATTTTTTTTCTTTTAACGGCTGCGGCGGGCCTGTACCTGTTCCAGCGGGATCTTATGCGTACAATCGATTCCCGCGATGAGGAGCCGGCGGGCCTGATTGTTCTGCGAAACAATATTGTTCAGCGCCGCCATGAAGACCGCGTGTTATGGGACAGAATTTTCGTAGACTCTGCCGTTTATTCGGGTGATCTGATCCGCGCCGCGGAACTTTCTTCCGCGGGCATAAGCATAGGAGACGCAAGCGTTTTTTTAAATGAAAATACTTTAATTCGGATACAGCGTTCCGCGGACGGAAGGGGCCCTTTGCAGGTTGAGCTGAGAGAGGGAAATGTAAGCGTTTCTTCCGGTGCGGACGCGGAATCGGGAATTGTACTCAATCTTATGGGCCGCATGGTACTGGCGGCTCCAGGAACGGTGCTTAACGCCTCGGCGGGAGACGAAGGCATATCGTTGCAGGTGAGCGAAGGAGCCGCGCGTTTTATTGAAGAGGGGCAAAGCCGCGAAATTACGGAAGGGACGATGGTTTCCCTTGATGAAAAAGGAGCCGAACGTATCGTGCCCTCGGCGGTTGTTACGCGGCCGGCTCCCAACGCGCGTTATCTGAAAACAGGGCCGGAAAGCCTTTCTGTCAGTTTTTCATGGAGAAGGATTAACATGGCTTCAGGCGACAGCTTAAGCCTCCATACGGCTTCGGACTCGAACTTTACAAGGAATTACTTTTCTTATGACGGGCTTGACAGTTCCGCGCTTGTTTCTTTTGGCGAGGGGCAATGGCACTGGAGGCTCATGCTCGGAAGAACTGTTTTAAGCTCGGGCCGTCTTACTGTAGCCGACGCCTCTCCTCTCTCTTTAATAAGCCCCGTACCCGGCAGCGTTATCCGCTATCAGGACAATCCGCCCCTTCTTCGCTTTCAATGGCAGCAGAGGCGGGAGGCTGTTTATTACATGATCGAAATCAGCCAGGCTGCCGGTTTTGCCGGCGCGATAAAAAAGCAATCGGCGTCTCCTTCGACAATTATTCAGGAACTGGGAGCCGGAACATGGTACTGGCGCGTAAAGCCTGTCTTTATTTTGTATGAGGGAGAAGCCGCCTGGTCGTCTGTTTCTTCCTTTACTATAGAAAAAACAAGCGATCCGCAGGCTCCCCTGATAGTAATACCCGAACCGGTCTTTGCCGTTGCTCCCGATACTGTCAGGATGAGAACCGGAATCCGGTATTACACCGTACAGCCCGGAGATATGCTGACAAGAATAGCGAGGGATGTATACGGAAACCCCCGGCTTTGGATTAAAATCGCGGAAGCGAATGATATTCAAAACCCGGATCTTATTTATCCGGGCCAGCAGTTCATTATTCCCTAAAGTAAATAAATAACATATAATAATTATATGACGAAAAAAATGCCGGTTTTTTTTCTGCTTTTCGCGTTAACCTCGGCGGTTTTTGCGCAGACAGAATCAGAGCGTAATGATTTTTGGATCAGTTTGAACGGCGACGGTTCCATGTACAGCTCTGAGGGATTAGCTTTTGGCGGCGGCCTGTCTATTGGATACGGTTCGGGTTCCTCTATCGGAATTAAGGCAGTTTGGTATTCAAGTCCTGATAATATAAATACATTTGAATTGAATATCATTGTCCGTTTTTATTTACAGGGCCCTGGAGCATATTCCGGTCCTTTTCTTCAGTTTATGGGAGGCCCCGCTTTCTATAACTCTATGGAAGCTGCCGCTATCCCGGCCGAAGTAGGAATGATTTCCGCCGGCCTTTGTTTCGGCTGGCGTTTTCTGTTTTTAGACAGGTGGTTTGTAGAGCCGTCCGTACGCGCGGGTTTTCCGTACATTGCGGCGGCGGGAATTTCCGCCGGAGTCAGGTTTTGATTAACAGAGTTTTCCTGGAACTTCAGTTTCTGAAAATAAACGAAGTTTGTAAACTTCCCTATAAAAATGACTTAACCCGCTATCACAAGTTATTAATTTTCGCCATAATACAGCAATGAGCGCAAAAAGCAAACCGCGTACAAGCGAGAAGATACGTTTCTCAATTGGCGCAAAATTAATAATTATTATTTCGTTCATTGTTATTATTTCACTCGGCTCCATTACCGCCCTTGTTTCCTGGCTTGTCCAGCAGGACCTGCGTGTTTCGGCCGAGGAGAGTAACTTTGAAATGAACCGTATGTCGGCAATGGAAGCGGAAAATACACTGTCAAATGCGCGTTCAAATTCGCGGATACTTATTCAAACCATCGCCGCTTTGGAACGCCAGCCGGACGTTATCCGGGAATCAACCGATTTCTTCTTTACGGAAAATCCGCAGATTGCGTCCGTCTTTTTCATCGTTCCGGGAAAAGACGAACAGCTTCTGGTTAACAGCAGGTTTTTTTCTTCACAGGAAATTAACGAGCAGCTTGCGGCTTCTTTTTTCAACGGCCAAAGAGAGACGCTTGGCCGCGCCGTGCGCGGAGAAACAGCGCTTCAAAACGCGGCTCCACATTTCTCAAGGCCTGTCCTTGCCCTGTTTTTCCCCTGGCAGGGCGGAGGAGCGGGGTGCGTTCTTTTTTCCTCGGAGAGCATGAATAACAATTTCGGCTCCGGAATAAACCAGTCCTATATGATAAACAGCGAAGGCGATATCCTTGCTCACGCGGATTCTTCGCTTGTCAGAACCGGAACGAATATTAAAAATATGGATTTTATCCGCTCAATTCTTGACAGTCCGCAGAAGAACAGGCAGCAGCTTGTGGAAGCCGACTTCGGCGTCCTTTTATCCTCTGATGGTTCTTCGGGTATGGGCATTCTTTCCGACATTTTGGAAAGCGCTAAAAGCCAGTTTCTGCGGCTCATTGGAAAAAGCCCGGAAGTTTCACAGGACGCGGCAAGACTTGATAGCTCTGGCGAGGGAAGAATAGTCCGCCAATTTGTGGCGTATACCAAACTTAATATAGCGGGTTCGACAGTTATAACCGCTATTGAATACGACAAGGTCTTTGAAGGAATTGCCGCGACTACAAGGCGCAATATCTACCTTACAATCGCCGTATTGAGCATCTCGATCATTTTCATCTGGTTCTTTTCAAAGACAATTTCCATTCCTCTTAAATCGCTTGCCCAGGCGGCGAAGCAGATCGAAAGCGGTGTTTTTGAAATTGAACTTAACAGTAAAAGCAAAGACGAGATCGGCGTTCTTACTTCCAGTTTCCATAAGATGTGTTCGGCCCTGCAAATTTTCGGCAGGTTTACAAACAGGGAGATCGCGGTTAAAGCCATGCGCGGCGAAATCAAACCAGGCGGTTTCCCGAGGCACGGCACTGTCTTTTTTTCCGACATACGCGAGTTTACCGCGAAATCGGAAAATTTTACAAAAGTTTTCGGCGACGAGGCTTCCGACAAAATTGTTCACTGGCTTAATGAATATTTTACGCAGATGATCGACTGCGTTGAAAAAACAAACGGCGTTGTTGACAAATTTATCGGAGACGCGGTAATGGCTCACTGGGGAACAGCCTACACGGCCGGAAGCCCGCGCAATGACGCTTTCAACTGCGTCAAGGCCGCTTTAATGATGCGCAAGGCTCTTTACTTTATGAACAAGGATCGTAAAACCGGAGACCCAGCCAATCCTTCAATCCGCATCGGCTGCGGAATCAATACGGGTATTGTTACAGCAGGACAGCTCGGAAGCAATATGCGCATGGAATATACGGTTATTGGCGATCCTGTAAATCTCGCCTCGCGTATTGAAGCGCTCACGAAGCCGCTTGGCGCGGATATCCTTATCTCCGAAGACACATGGACTCTTGTCGGAGATAAATTCATAACCGAGGAGATGCCGCCTGTAACTGTCAAGGGAAAAGAAAATCCTGTGCGGATATTCGCTGTCGTTAATTTTATGGGAGAGCCAAAGGGGCCGCAGACTATGGGTGAAGTGCGCGATCTTCTTGGCATTATGCCTCCCGATCTTGAAAAAGTAGACGTTAACGCCGATGAGAAAAAATATAAAATCGGCGAAGGTTAAGCAAGGGTTAACGGTTACGGAAATGAAGGACAAGACGCGTATGTCAATTAAAAACAATTTCCGGATTCTTGATCTCTTTATAATTGTTATTTTCCTGTTAATTGCCGCTTTTAGCCTTAATCTGTTCTGGCTCGATCTTATGCAAACTGTCAATTTGCAGAATGTAGAGCCTGTCGGGACAGTTGTCGTAAGAAAAAACACAGTCCAGCGGCGTCATTCAAACAGAGTGCTGTGGGACAGGCTTTCATACGAATCGCCTGTGTATCTTGGAGATTTAATCCGCGTCGCGGAAATTTCCGCGGCGACGCTGAACGTAGAAGACAACGGCATCGACCTTGAGGAAAATACCCTTGTAAGAATAACGCGCTCCTCGGACGGCGAAAGCCTGCAGCTAAACCTTCGCGAAGGTACTCTCTCTCTTGTTACGGGAAGCTCCGGAGGAGTTATAGTTGATATTAACGGAAAGCAGGTGCAGACGGCTTCGGGAACGGTATTAAGCGCCGCGTCAGGCGCTAACGGCCGCGTGTCTGTTCAGGTAAACAGCGGAAGCGCGCGGTTTGTCGGCGAAGGAGCGGGGAGGGAAATTACATCGGGCATGGCGGTCGCTATGGACGCCGCCGGAAACGAGATTTTGCAGAGAGCCGCCGTGGTTACTGCTCCTTCTCCCAACGAGCGTTATGTGAAAAGCACCTCCGAACCGTTTGCTGTCAATTTTTCATGGAACAGGATAAACCTCGATCCCTCCCAAACCCTGCGCCTGGAAATCGGCATGGACAGAAACTTCAGCCAGATTTTCCGCATCGTAGAAAATCTTGATAATCGGGCGCAGGTTCTTCTTGACTCGGGGCTCTGGTTCTGGCGGCTTTCATTTGAGAATACGGTTTTGGCTTCAGGGAACCTGACAATCGCGAACGGCGCGGGTGTTGAACTTTACAGTCCGGCTGCGAACAGCCTGTTCCGTTATAGTAACGAGTTACCTGTCATTAATTTCCAGTGGGAGGGCGCGGATGATGCCGTCTCTTACATAATTGAAATAAGCAATTCGCCTGATTTCGCGCCGATACGTTACCGCCTTAACAGTTCCGCTCCTTCTTTAAGCCGCTCCGGTTTTGAAGAGGGGCAGTGGTATTGGCGCGTAATGCCTGTTTTCCCGCCCGTTTACAAAGGCGCGGCCGTTTATTCAAGTCCCGCTTCTTTCCGCATAGAAAAGTCGGATGCTCCATTAGCAGAAACATCCTTGGCGCAATGGTTTGAGTCTCTTTTCGCCGGAGGACTTCCGCCTGCTGTTACGCAGCAGCCGGCGGCAGCAGGAGCAGACCTTTCTCTTGTTAACCTTATATCTCCGGCGGACGGGGCGGGTATTCCGGGACTTACTGCCTTGCGCGGACAGGCGGCCTTCCAGTGGGAAACAAGCGTTGAAATAAGAAGTTCAAGGTTAATTATTTCCTCAAATCCCGATCCCTTGCAGGGCCGGCCTGCCGTGACGATACAGAATCCGGGCCGTACAGCACGTGTTGACCGTCTTGGCGCGGGAACCTGGTACTGGACTGTGGAAATACAGACCGCCGACGGCCTTACCGTAAGCGCGCTGCCGCCGCGCCGCGTTGTTGTGCAGCCGATTCCCCTTTTGCCCCCTCCCGGAGGTATGTCGCCTGAAAGGAACGCAGTTCTCGGTTACGATTATTTTGCGTCTAACAGCGGCATTACCTTTAGATGGAACGCGGTTCAGGGAGCCAACGCGTATAACTTTACCCTTTACCAGCAGACACCCGCGGGACGGAGTCGGATTGCAAGGTCAACGGTAAACGCCGCAAGTTTCACCCTGACAGATCTCTCGCAGCTTGACAGGGGCACGTTTGTCTGGCAGGTTGAGGCTGTGAATATGAGAGGCGGCGCTGTTGAACAGAACGGCACTGCGGGGGAGAGCGTTTTCGTTATTGATTTCCCGCTTCCGCGTCCTGTGCAAATAGAAGATACGGGGATTCTTTATGGCAACTAACAGAAGGCTCTTTCGCCTCTTTTTGGCAGTGTTCCTCTTTCTTGGCCTGTCTTTCGTTTCCGCGCAGAACTCGGGCTATTTCATAGACACCGAAGGCGGCGCGCCGCGCATTTTTCAGCGACTTGCATGGAGCCGCAGCGAATACGCCCTTCGCTATGAAGTTGTAATTGAAATCGGCGACGGCGAAACCTACCGTGATTATCGCCGTGTATCCGCAACGGAGCCTTATATTGATATTTCCCTGCAGCCGGGCAGTTACCGTTTTCGCGTAATACCTTACGATATTCTGAACCGGCCCGGCGGCGCTTCCGAATGGAAATACATCGAGGTTCTTCCCGCGCTGCAGCCCGAACCTTTTACCGCATCGTCCGAATATATAACGGGCGGCAGAGACGAACCTTCGGGTTATCTGCTCAATATAACGGGAGATAATCTTGATCCGGAAGCCGAGGTATTTATTCGCTTCTCCGACGGCACGCGGATTGCCGCGGAAACGCTTGATTCAGGCGGCGCTAGCATCAGGGCATTTGTTGAAAGCGGCGTGTTGATTCAGGGCGAATACGAGATCGTTATCAGAAACCCCGGCGGACTTGAAGCGGGTATCAGCGGCGTTCCTGTGCGGTTATCGGAAACTGAGGCGGGGTCTGAGAGCGGAATAAACATAAGCGAAACGGAATCTGCAAAGCCGCCTGAGCCTGATACAGCCTCCAGTTTTCTAAAGCCGGTTATGATCGGCGCGGAACTGGCCTATATGCAGTCGTTCAATGTTTACGGTGATTATGTCAGCGTACCTCTTTCAAACTGCCTTGTTGCCAGAGCAAACTTGCTTTTCTACTTTCCAATCGGCGTCTATATAGGGCCGGAATTAACGGGATTGTTTTTTTCGGCAAATTATCCGGATTATTACCTGCCGTATGGTACGGATAATTTTTATTCCGAAGATATGCCGGCCGGAAATACCCAGAACAGCCTTACTGTGATGCTTGGAGCCAATCTGCTTGTAAGGAAATGGTTTTCCGGAGAGAGAGCCGCTTTAAGTTTCAGAACGGGCATGGAATTTGGAATCCTTCCGGACTGGGTTGATCAGTTAAATTTCATAATGGATGTTTCCATACTTTTGCGGCTTACCGATAATCTGTTGCTGGAAACCGGCCTTGCTTACTCGCATCTGTTATTGGAAAATTCGGAAGGTTTCTTTCGTCCCTGGCTGGGGATAGGCTTTCAATATTAGCTTTTGCCGGCCATAATCGTATTAGCGACATATACAAAAATATTGTATAAACCGTGGGCTATGGCTGTTCCGTGAAGCGAATTATACCGCAGGAAAATGTAGCATAGGAACACGCCGGATAAAACGGCGTTCAGAAACCCCCACGGGCCCTCGTAGATGTGGCAGATAGAGAACAATACCGTGGAAAAAACCAGCGCCGAAGAGGCGTTTAAATTTAACTCGTCGTTCCTTGTTAAAAGATAGTAACGGAAGTAGCTTTCCTCAAGGTATGCGGCGCAAACGCATGAGACGCACAGGACTATCCATCCCGGGGCAGTAGACGGCGAATTAAGCGAAACCCGCGCCTGGGATCCGCCGATATATGAAGAGACAAAGGAGATGGCGATGCTAATGATTAAGAGGCAGGGCAATGTAATAAGGCCGGAAATCAGATCCTTTCTACCGGGCCTTATAATCCAGTCTTCGATCCTTCTTGCCTTGAGTATCATATACCAGATCAGGGCAAGCGAAGGGATTGTATACAGTAAAATTCCCGTTATTTGCGCCGTTATTGAGAAATCAGCTTTTTGCGCCCCGTTAATAATCGAGCCCGCCGTCCCCGAAAAAAACAGGACAATGTACAGGATAAGCGCTTCTGTAAACCTGCCCATTCCACCTTCCTCTTTCATGAATTGTCTTTATGTATTATAATTTAAATTTGAGAATTATACATAATTTAAACGGGGTATAAAATTGATACCATTTTTCTTTTTTGCGGCTGTTGTTCTCGCCTGCGGGTATTTTTTTACCCGAAAGAAAAGTGAAGGTTCAGGAAACTGGCTTCAATTTTACTCAAAAGGAAAAGACGCGGGCTTTTCAATCAAGGATTTGGAACAGCTAAGGCATCTTGTCTCGGAGTGTAAAATTAAGGATCCTGTAACAATATTTAAATCGCAAAAACAGCTTGAAACTATCATTCGTTCCGTAACTAACTCGGTCAAGATGTCCGGGGACTACAATGACCCTTTAACGCAGCTTTTCCTTTCACGGCTTTTTGATTATTGCAAGAAATTGGGAATGGAAGCGGCTGATAATAAAACCCGTATTTCAAATTCCAGGCAAATAAGCGAAGGGCAGCCCTTGCGGATATTGGTTGCGGGGACCGGCGTTTATAAATCCGAGGTTGTTAAAAATTTCGGCAATTACCTTACCATTTCGCGGCCTGTAAGCGCGAAGTCACCGGCGTCAATGCAATGGGCCGGCCTTAAAATCTCAATTTATTTATGGCGGGAAGACGACGCCGGGTATGTTTTTGATACAGAGGTAATTGACGAGGTTTTTTCCAAGGGCATATCCTCGCTTAAAGTCGAGCATAACGATTCTCTTTTCAGAACGCAGAAACGCAAATCCCTTCGCGTAAAATTTCGCAAGGCGGCTTTTCTGTATCTTCTCAAGGAAATGGATAATCCGCACAGCCTGGAAAAATATGCCGGTCTTAGGGTAATGCTGGATGATATTTCTGATACAGGCTGCGCTTTCAGGGTAAACGGGCAGGCCACCGCCGGGCTGCGCTTGAAAGTGCAGTTTTCACTTGACAGGATTCCAATTTGTATACCTGGTACGGTTCGTTCGGTTGATTACAACCAGGAGGCGAACAATTCCCTTGTTCACATGGAGGCAGACCCTATTCCGGTTGGAACGCGCAATCATCTTCTGTGCCAGGTTTTTGATCTTCTGCCTGAAGATGACGAGGACGAACTGCCGTTCCGCGTGCTGGAAGAGGAACCGGATTCCGCCGTTAAGGAAGAATCAACCGAACCGTCCGAAAAATTTGAGGAGGCGTTATAATGAAAAAGGGATTAAGTTTTCTTGTCCTGTTTGTTTTATTATCCTCGCAGGTTTTTTGCGATACGTCCGTTTTGCAGTCTTATATTGAAAAATTTTCAGCATCCGATATTCTGGCAAAAACGGAAGTTCTGCGCGGCGTAAAAAACGACAGAATGATGAATGAGCATATCGGGGAATTTTATGAATACGCCATGACGTTTGTGCTGGATAATTACGCGCAAATGGGCGAGCTTGCGTATGTTAACAATATTATAAATATTTCTTTAAGCGGCCTTGTCGATACAGGCCGCAGTGAAAGCCTCGCTATTCTGTGGAAACTTTTTTCGGAATATCCTGATGACAGGGCGGGAGCCGAGATTCTTGTCGCGATGGGAACTCTGGGAAAGGGAAATCAAACCATTACTGGAAATATCAATAATTACCTTATGGAAAGGAATGTGATATTCCGTTCCGGAAGGAGCGTCGATTATTCGATGATCTCGGCGTGTATCGCGGCAATTATGGAGCTAAGCGACAGTTCCTCATATCCCGCCCTTTTCGCGAGTATCTGCGCCGGTTATCCGGAAGTGATCTCTTCCGAGGCTTACGGCGCGCTTGAATTAATACAGGGCAACCTGTATCAATTTTTGTCAGGCGTTATAGAGAACAACCCTCCCGAGGAAAAATTCGCCGCTTTCAAAGCCGGCGTAAACAGCGAGCGCTTAAGTCTGTGGGAACGCGGCCAGCTTGCCGAACTTGCCCTTGAGCAGGCGCTTTCGGCGGACGACGATATTGATATGGCCGCGATGCGTTACGCGTCTGTTTTGGCTCTTGCGGGTTTCAGGTGGACGCGCGCCAATTCTTCCGCTATCAGGCACTACTACCGCGTGCAGGCCGATTATCAAAACGGCTCCGCCGTAAAAGAGCGTTTTGTCGAAGCGATTGCGTGTCTTGGAGCCGTCGGGAATTCGCAGGCCGCCCTGATACTTGGCCTTCAACTCGGCCTCATTAACGCCAGAATGGAAAGTACAGACTCGTTTGACGCGGAAATCACACTGGCGATTGTTCAGGCTCTCGGCCTTATCGGTGATAACGCCGCTTTTGATCATTTACTGTTTGTCAGGAATTTACCCTACCCCGAAAATATCATAGCCGCGGCAGAGGAGGCTATAGAGCGCCTTAAATGGTAGATCATCGCATAACTGGGCTCTTGTGCGCCGCCTTGGGGACAGCGGCAGGTTTTTATTTTTTATCTTCTCTCGCTTTAAGCGCGGCAGTTGCCGTGATAATCGCTGCGGTTTTTGCGCTCTGCTTTTTCAGGGTTCTTGCCTCCCTCAGGCGGGAGCGCGCTTTGCAAATAAAGTCCTACTGCCTGACCGCGCTGGCCGCCGGGCTCGTTCTGGGAATTTGCGCGTCACACGCCGGACGCAATCAGATCAGTTTCGGTATACCGGAAGATAAAATTACCGCCATTGAAGGCGTCCTTCTTGAAGACCCGCGAATCATTTCTGGCGGCAGGG
>JGI24698J34947_10001408_pt1 | contig 12673 bp, 10 predicted proteins | sample TergutMp193P3_FD_34947 | JGI IMG/M metagenome (IMG submission 34947)
AGCCCGCGGGGTTCGCGGCGCGTCCCTGCGGTACAATACCGCCCTGGCCTGACGCTTCCCAATACACAGAGTTATTGTAAATAATGCCGAGTTCCGCGTTGGGGTTGTTCGCGTAGAAGGCGGTCAAATCCGGCATACTGGGAGCAAGATAACCCCCGTAGGTAAACGCCTCACCGTTAATAAAATCGGTGATTGCCTGTACGCCGCTGCCTGAACCTTCCACNTCAAGTTCAAACTCGTTGCTGAAAAGACCCCGGTTGAAGAGGATGTTTTGTCTTTTTAGTTCGTTGTACATTCCACTGGCCGGTAAACTGGCNACATTAACATCGGAATACATTACCCAATATTCTTCATTCAACGGCCAGGGATTTGTAACGTAGAACTGGGTGTTATCGGGAGTAAACGGCTGTTTGGGCAGGATGGGCTTGCCTCTTGTGAGGCCCCGCTGCTGTAATGTTGCCATGGTATTCGCGTACTCATCCCAGGTGGTCCACAGTTCTATACCAGCCTGCCGCAGCCAGTCTTTCCGGTAAAAGGTTATCCAGTTTGGCATTGTCGCGTAATAGGGACGCAGAGCCGGGGCGAATATATAGCGGCCCCCCAGGGTGAACATATCGAAAGCTTCCTTCCCTCCCGCTGTCGCAAACCAGGTCGGCGCGTTTTGGCGGAACCAGTTGAGATCGAACGAAGCCAGCGCGCCGTCCGCCGACCACTGGGTCACCTTGGGCCAGTCATACTCCATAAAAATTGTAGGCCAGTTGTTGCTCGCAAGGAGCAGGTTGTAGGCGGTCATGGTGTCGGTACGGTTGATGGGAACAAACTCAACCCGCACGTTCATGGCGTTGCCGAACTGTTCCTGAACCCAGCGCGTGAAATAATTGTTGCTCACGTCCGGCACGTCATCACGGGCGCGATCAAACACGGGGATTTTTATGGTCACCGGGTTCGCGAAACGCGTCATGCCATAATTCAGGGGGTTGAACCCGGTGTAAGTCGGGTTTGCGATCCGCGTCGGCGCGTTCGGATCGCCAACAGGCTGCTGCCGCTGGCTGCCGCCGGTAGCAAAGAGAGAGAGCGGAAATACTACCGCAATTATTAGCAGCAGTATAAACACAGTTTTTTTCATTCTTTCCTCCATAAAAAATAGTGTATATAATAAAGGGAACGGCAATTTAGCCTTTTACCGATCCCAGCATTACACCCTTGACAAAATACTTCTGTATAAACGGATAAACCAGCAGTATGGGTACCGTGGCAAACATGATTGTCGCGGCCTGAAGGGTTTCAGGGGCGGATGGGGCGAGGCCCATCAAAGCTTCCCCGGTGAAACTTTCGCTGGGCCTGGCCGACAAAATCATGTTGTATAAAAGCAATTGAAGAGTTTGAAGATACCTGTTCGTGGTGAACCACATGGAGTCCGCGAAGCTGTTCCAGCGGCCCACGGCTACCCACAGGCCTATGGTGGCAATCACAGGCTTGCTCAGGGGCAGCCATATTTGCAGATATATGCGGAAATGTCCGGCGCCGTCCATAATAGCGGACTCTTCCAGTTCGATGGGCACGGCATTCATAAAGTAGGTCCGCATGATGAGCATATTGTACGCGGAAAAAACGCCGGGAAGGATCAATACCCATACGTTGTTTAGCAGGCCCAGATCGTTATACAACAGGTATGTGGGGATCAAGCCGGGCGTGAAATACATGGTGATCATTATCGCGATTGTTATGGGATAACGTCCCGGTAAATAACGCTTTGACAGGGGATACGCGGCCAGGGATGTTACTATAAGGGCCAGGATAGTCTGCACCACGGTAAGCATGGCGGTGAAAAGCATCTGCCTCATCATCAGGGAGCTGGTGAATACCCGTATATAGGCGTCGATGTTTGCTTCTTTGGGCCAGAAGAAAACTTCATTGCTTAACACCGCCCGGCTGGAAGAAAGGCTTCTCGCGATTAGATGAAGGAAAGGCAGGATACAGGTAAGGCAAAGAAACGTTATCCAGATCATTATTGCTAAATCCACAATGGAAAACCGTTCCTGTACCACGGACGTACTTCTTTTTTTGATGATGTGACTCAATCCCTTTATCATAACAGGCCGTCCTCGCCAAGTTTTTTGGCGATCCTGTCGGAGCCAAAAACCAGGATACAGCCGATAACCGTTTGAAACAGCCCAACCGCCGCGGACCGTGAAAAATCACCCGCCGGTCCAAGGCCCTTCTCGTAAATGTATATTGAAATCTGGTACTGGAATTCCCGGACATTTACGTTTCCAAAAGCGTACAAACGCTCAAATCCCGAGCCAAGGAGCTGCCCCAGGCGCATTATCAATAAAATTACGATGGTGGGTTTAATCCCGGGTAGCGTTATGTGCCATAACCTCCTGAAACGATTCGCGCCGTCCACTATTGCGGCGTCGTATAATCCCGGATCTATACTGGAAATTGTTGAAAGATAAATGATTGAACCCCAGCCCATGGCCTGCCAGATATTGATGGTCAGGTATGTAAAAACCCAATACCAGCGGTCGGTCAGGAAAGGGATGCCCCTTTCAATCAGGCCCGCGTCCCTGAGCGCTACATTAACAAGGCCGGTTTCGGGCTTTAATAATGTGTAGGCTATGGACGCGATAATAATGGCCGACAGGAAATGGGGAAGGTACAGTATGGTTTGGGAAATACGCTTGTATTTGCTGAACCGCAATTCGTTAAGCATCAGCGCCAGTATAATGGGCGCGGGAAAATGGAGTATTATGTCGGCGATGTTGAAGACCACGGTATTTCGCAGGGCGCGATAGAAATCGGCGTCATTGAAAACCATTTTAAATATGTCAAATCCCACCCAGTCGCTGTTCCAGCCCCTGGCGGGGCGGAAATTCATGAATGCGATACGCAGGTTGGGGTATACCATGTAGTTAAAGATAAAAACAAAGGTCAGGGGTACTACCAGCATGGCAAACAACTGCCAGTATTTACGCATAGCTTTGCGAAACCGTTCCGGCAGGTTTTTGCTTGCAGGTTTTGCCGTCATTTTCACCCCAAAATCAATTCAACCTTGAAAAATTATAAATGGAGTTTTTTTGGATGTCAAGAAAAATGTTATTCATTTATACCGTGTCCATATTCCGAATTTCTATGTTATAATCACCATATTAAAACCAACAGGAGGCGCGTTATGTGGAATCAAATTAAGACCGATGAGTATGAGGGTATGTTGGCCGAGACCATGTCGATTACAGGGTATAAAGGCGACAGGGTTCATGCCTATTATTCCAGGCCGCTTGGGGAGGGGCCCTTCCCCGGGATAGTGCTCATCCCGCACATGCCCGGCTGGGACGAGTGGTGCCGCGAGACCTCTCGCAGGTTTTCCCAGCACGGGTATCTTACCGTCTGCCCCGACATCTACTGCCGGGTGGGGCACGGGACGCCGGGCGAGGTGTCCGCGAAGGCGCGAGAGGCGGGCGGCGTTCCGGACGACTGCGTTATGGGGGACTGCAAGGGCGCGTTGGATTTTTTGAAGTCCCAGCCCAACTCCAACGGTAAAGTCGGCGTTATCGGCATGTGCTCAGGCGGGCGCCACGCATTTCTGGCGGCGTGTACGGTGGACGGCTTCGACGCCGCGGTGGACTGCTGGGGCGGCGGCGTTGTCCAGGCGCCGGAGGAACTCACACCGGCCCGGCCCGTGGCGCCCATCGATCATACCGCAAAGTTGAAGTGCCCGCTTCTCGGAATATTCGGGAACGACGACCAGCACCCGCCCCGGGAGCAGGTAGACCTGCACGAGGCGGAACTGAAAAAGCACGGCAAGGACTACGAGTTCCACCGCTACGACGGGGCGGGCCACGGGTTCTGGTACTACCACACCGAAATGTACAGGCCGAAGCAGGCGATGGACTCCTGGGAAAAGACCTTTGAATTCTTCGAAAAGTATCTAAGGTGAAAACATGAAGAGGAATTTAGCCACAAACCACACTAACGGAAGAGGAAAACCACGAACGGACACGAATAGTAGGAGAATGCCAAAGTACCTGTTCGTGTGGTTCGTTCTTGTTCGTGTAGTTCGTGGTAAAATTTCACCCGTGGATTAAATGAATAAGCGAGAGCCTTTTGCGGTCATGGCAAAACCGGTCGGGTCGAGTTGCAACGTGAATTGCGTATACTGCTATTACCTCGACGCCGACAGCAGGGGCGATAACGGCCGGATGTCCGACGCGCTCCTTGAGGCTTTTATTCGCGGCTACATTGAGGCAAGCCCCGGCCCGGTAGTGCCGTTTACCTGGCATGGGGGAGAGCCGGCTCTCGCAGGGCTTGACTTCTTCCGACTTGCCGTGGAATTGCAAAAGCGATACCTGCCCCGGGGCTGGACGTGTTGGAACAACCTCCAGACAAACGGCACGCTTCTGGACGATGAGTGGGCCGCGTTCCTCGCGGAGAACCGCTTTGACGTGGGGCTCAGCGTGGACGGGACGCGGGAGCAGCACGACCGCTGCCGGAAGGACAGGGCCGGCGGCGCTACTTATGATCGTGCAGTTGCGGCCGTGAAGCTTCTGCAAGGCCGCGGCATACAGGCCGACCTTTTATGCACGGTGACATCCGCCGCGGCCAGAGATCCGCTGGCCGTCTACCGCGCTCTCCGGGACTTGGGCACAGGCTGGATTCAATTTATCCCCATCGTGCACAGGACGGCCGGCGGCGAACTCAGCCCCGAGTCTGTCGGCGGCGAGGAGTACGGCCGCTTCCTCTGCGAGATCTTCGACGAATGGCTCCTCAACGACCTGGGCAAGACCGAGGTACAGCTCTTCGCCGAGACGGCGATGGTCCGCTCGGGCAGGGCCGCCGCCCTGTGCTGGATGGCTCCCACATGCGGGAGGGTGTTGATAGTCGAAAAGGACGGCGGCGTGTACGCCTGCGACCACTATGTCACGCCCGATCGCCGCCTCGGCGACATCGCCGAGGCCGGCCTCGGCGCCCTGGTGGATTCGCCGCCGCAGCGGCGTTTCGGCGGCGACAAGCGCGACACGCTCCCGAAACAGTGCCGCGAATGTCAATACCTCTCCCTCTGCAACGGCGGCTGCCTCAAGGACAGGCTCGCCGTGACTGCCTCAGGCGAGCCGGGGCTCAACGTCCTCTGCGCCGGCCTTAAACGCTTTTTCGCCCACTCCGAGCAGCCGATGAAACGGGTCATGGCCCTGCGCCGTCGCGGGCTTGGCCCGGACGCAATCATGGCTGAATTAAATAGGGGGTAAGGGAGTAGGGGAGTAAGGGTTTTTTGTTAGCTATCTGTGCGTGATGCAACATGCGCCCTGTTCTAACCACGAGCACCCCTATTCCCGTATTCCCCTGCTCTCCTATTCCCCTGTGAAGACCTTGATTCTTGTATACAAGTATGATAGTATGCAGAGTAATTTCAAGAGCCAATAACGGGAGGAGAAATGATCGCTGTACTGAGTCCCGAAGAAAAAAAGAAAGCCCTGGAGGCAGTTTGGCGTCTTGAGGATACAGATGAAGTTCCTTTTGTTATCGAGATTGGGACTTTTCACGGGGCGACAAAGGCTTTTTATGACGATCCGTCGGCGGAAGTCAGGTGGAGTGAAGAACAGCATTCAATGCGCGAGGGCGTTTATGATTACGGGCTCCCCAACATCAAGCCGAATCAGGGGATAGGCATCGTTGCCGCGGCCTTTGGCTGCGAGTATGCCGTAAACGACGAGTCCGATCCCTGGATAAAAGCCATTATCAAAGAAGAGAACGCCGAAGACGTCCATAAACTGGAAGTTCCTGATGTTGAAAAGAACCCGATCTTCCAAAAGGCCTGGAAGCGCATTGAAGACCTCCAGGCTCTTTCGCCCATGCCCCTGCGGATGGTGAACGTGCCTTCCCCCCTTGTAACGGCGTCAATGATATGGGACTACACTTCCTTCATCGAGGCCATCCTGATTTTTCCCGACGAAGTGCACATCCTCCTTGAAAAAGTCACCGAGGCGACGATCGCCTATATACGGGAACAGTTCCGGCGTATTAAAAACCTTTACAGCGTAGGCCATGAGGCCCTATATGCCATTCCCCGTTTTGCGGGGGTGAGGGTGAGCGACGACGCGGCGGCCCTTCTTTCCCCGGACATGTACCGGGAATTCAGCGTAAAGTACAACAACATGATTTCCAGGGAATTCGGCGGCATTGTTGTCCACTCCTGCGGCGACGTGCATCGCGTGGTTTCGGCGATGCTGGAAACGGAAGGGCTCAAGGGCCTTGATTTCACCATGCCCCAGGTGACGAACTGGGATCCGCTCAAGGCCGCCGCCGGCAAGACCGTGCTGTGCCTGCGCGAGCGCTACTGGGATCACCTCGCCGGCGCGAATGTGGACATCGCGGAGTACGCCGGCCGGCTGATTGAGACATTCGGCAGGAAGGGCGTCATCATCGAAACGTCGGCGCCCTCACCGGAAGCCGCCCGTTCCCTCGGCGAGGCGCTTCACAAGAGGTTATCATGGGAGTAGGGGAGTAGGGGAGTAGGGGAATAGGAGAAGAATTTAACCACGAACAGCACGAACAACGTTTCTGCGAAACGACACGAACAAAAGAAGATATCAAAGTAAGAGTTCGTGTGGTTCGTGGTAAAAATTCTTGCTATATGATATATTTAATAAATAGCATTTATTTGTGGAGGTGATTCATGAGTGATTTTAACGAGATATCCGAACTCTTGCAGAAGGGAAAGGCGAAGGAAATTGTCGCCGCAGTGGAGAAAGCTTTAAGCGAGGGCGCGGCGCCGGCGGATATTCTGGAAAAAGGACTGATATCGGGGATGAACGTCGTCGGCGAAAAGTTCAAGAACGGTGAGGTTTTCGTCCCCGAAGTGCTGATAGCGGCGCGCGCGATGAACCGGGCCTCGGCCGTCCTGAAACCCGCTCTGACTGAAGCCGGGGTAAAGCCGGTGGGCAAGGCGATCATTTGCACGGTCAAGGGCGATCTCCACGATATCGGAAAGAACCTCGTCAAGATGATGATAGAGGGCAAGGGCATTGAGGTGAACGATCTGGGCGTGGACTGTTCGAGTGAGAAAATCGTTGAAGCCTTACAAAATTCCGACGCGAAGGTTCTATGCCTCTCCGCCCTGCTTACCACCACCATGTCCATGCAGAAGGAAATCATAGATGCCATCAAGGCGGCGGGCCTTAGGGACAAGGTGAAGATCATGGTCGGCGGCGCGCCTTTGACCCAGAGTTATGCCGATGAAATCGGCGCCGACGCGTACAGCCCCGACGCCGCTTCCGCCGCGGAAGCCTGTCTGGCGTTTTATTGGCAGGGAGCCGCTTGAGAAAAGGATGTTTCAGTTTGACGGCTATACCAAAGCGCAATGGTTTGAAAGGCCCATGCGCTGGGCTCAACTGACCCTTACGGACGATGATCCGGGTACTTTTGATCCTGACTTCTGGCTTGGTTACTTCAAAGAAATAAAGGCCCAGGGCGCCGTGATCAGCTCAGGCGGATACGTCGCCTATCACCCTTCACAGGTGCCCTTCCAGTATGTCAGTCCCGCCGTGAGCGGCACGAACGATGTTTTTGGATACCTGGTTGAAAACTGCCGCAAAATGGATATGGCGGTCATCGCACGTACCGATCCCCACGCGGTTCACGACGAACAGAAGAACGCCCACCCCGAATGGATAGCCGTTACCGCCGAAGGTGAATTCAGGAAACACTGGTCCATGGAAGGGGCCTGGGTTACCTGCGCCTTGGGACCGATGAACTTTGAATTCATGCCCGGTGTAAACAGGGAAATCGTCAGCCGCTACGGGGTGGACGGGATCTTCGCCAACCGCTGGGCCGGCTCCGGCCTCTGTTATTGTGAGAACTGCAAGATGCTTTTTCGGGAAAAAACGGGTATGGAACTTCCGATTGCGATGGTTCTTTCAGACCCTTCTTACAAAGCCTACGTTGATTTCGTACAGGAAAGGCTCTTTGAACTCCGCGAACTATGGGACGAAGGGATCAAAGCGCTCAACCCCCATGCCCGTTTCATTCCCAATTCAGGAGGCGGAGCTTTAAGCGGACTGGATATGCGCCGGCTTGGGGATTATTCCGATATCCTTTTCGCGGACCGTCAGTCCCGGCCCAGGCATCTGCCCCTCTGGGTGAATGGTCAGAACGGCAAGGAATTCCGCGCGGTGATGGGGAACAAACCGATAGGCGGCATCTTCAACATGGGCTTCGATAATCCACACCGCTGGAAGGATTCGGTCCAGGGGAGCGACGAAATCAGGCTCTTTGTTTCGGACGGGGTCGCGCACGGACTCCGGGTCTGGTTTACCAAGTTCCACGGGAAGATCTACGACCGGCGCTGGCTCGGCACGGTAAAAGAGCTGTACCACCGTTACGCGGAATGGGAGCCTTACCTGCGAAACACCGCCAATCTCGCCAGGGTTGGTCTTGTGTTTTCCCAGGCTACCGGGAAATTCTACGGCGCGGAGAAAGCCGGCGAAAAAGTGGAGAAACCGATCAACGGGCTGTACCAGGCCCTGACGGAAAGCAGGATCCCCTTCGAGATGGTACACGAAAGTTACTTAAATGACCAAAAGTATCTTTCGGCCTTCAAAACCCTTGTCCTTCCCAATATAGCGTGCCTTTCGGAAGCCCAATGCGAAGGACTAATATCCTTCGTGAAGGCCGGCGGCGGCCTGGTCGCTACTTTTGAAACGTCCCTCTACGACGAGCGGGGAAACAAAAGACAGAATTTCGGCCTCTCCGATCTCTTTGGGGTGGACGTCGCCGGTCAGGTCGAAGGGCCGATGAAAAACTCCTATCTCAGGCTTGAGATGGATACCAAACATCCGGTGCTGGCCGGCTTCGGCGACACGGAGCGGATCGTCAACGGCAACGCCCGGCTGCCGGTGAAGGAAAATACCGCGTTTCCGGACAAGCCCGTTACGCTCATCCCCGCCTACCCGGACCTCCCGATGGAGGAAGTTTACCCGCGGCAGGATCACACGGGAATCGCCGAGCTATACCTTCGTTCATACGGCTCCGGCCGTGTCGCCTATTTTCCCTGGGATATAGACGCCGCCTTTTGGAACCTTCTCATGATTGACCATCTCAGGCTCTTCATCAACACCCTGGACTGGGTACACCGGGAGGAGCAAGTTGTCACCCTTAAGGGGCCGGGCTTCTTTGACATCGCCGTATGGAAGCAGGAAAATTCCTTCACGGTTCACTTCGTCAACATGACCAACCCCATGTGCATGGAAGGGCCGGTACGGGAACTCCTGCCTTCTTTTCCACAGGAACTCAGTTTTAATCTGCCTGGCGGGGTAAAGCCCCGTGAGGTGAAATTCCTTTCCACCGGAAAGGCTGTTGAGTATAAGATGGATGACGGAAAGCTCAGTTTGATTATTCCGTCTTTTTTGGATCATGAGGTAGTTGCCGTTGATCTGTGACAGGTATCAGGCCCTGAAAGGGTATTGTATGCACTTGATTTTTCCCCGTCATTTTTGTTAACATTATCCGATTATGCCTGAAATAACCGGAAAGAGCCGTTCTCATACCGATGGGAGTTTTAATGCCAATGGGAATTTATATTCCAACGGGAGTTTTTACTCCCGAGGGCTCCGCTTTTCCTGTACACGCTGTTCCGCCTGCTGCCGTTTCGAGCCGGGATTTGTTTTTCTCTCCGCCAGGGATGTCTCCGTGTTACAGGCCGCTTTGAAACTGGGCCGGGAAGACTTTATGACTCTCTATTGCCGCTGGGTTCCGAATGAGGACGGGAAAAACAGGCTGTCGTTAACGGAAAAATTCAATAACGATTGTGTCTTCTGGGAAAAGGAAGGCTGCCGGGTTTACGAAGCGAGGCCAATGCAGTGCGTTACCTTTCCGTTTTGGCCTTCGGTGCTTAAAGACGAGGGTAGCTGGGAAATGACCGCCAAAGAATGCCCCGGCATGAACCAGGGGATCAAACATTCCCCCGGATCGATTGAAAAAATGATGGCCAGCCGGCGAAATGAACCGATAATCGAGCAATTGTCAAAACCGCGTTAGTTTTGTAATTGCTGTGAAAGCGAAGTTGTTAGGAGAGTCTTGATGCGTATCCGGTTTTGGGGAGTCCGAGGTTCTTTGCCTTCGCCTCAGCGTCCTTCCCAGGTGAAAAGCAAAATCTCGGCCATTTTGGAAAAGCTTACGCCGGGCGACCTTGAATCACCTGAAAACCTGGAAAATTTCCTCGCGACTCTCCCCCCCTGGCTTTTCGGAACCGTGGGAGGAAATACCTCGTGCGTAGAGGTACGGCTTGACAACGACGATGAGCTAATCATTTTTGACGCCGGTTCCGGCATAAGGGAGCTGGGCCACTCGGCGGCCCGAAGAAAACCCAGTCCTTCCAGGTATCACATCTTTTTTTCTCATTTTCACTGGGATCATATTATGGGCCTGCCTTTTTTCGGCCCGGCCTTTAATCCGTCGAACAAAGTGGATTTTTATTCCCCGATCGCGGACATGGAAGCGGCCCTTCAGGGCCAGATGGCGAATCCCTACTTTCCGGTTCAGATGGACGCCATGGCCGCGAAGGACAGGTTCTTCCTTATGGACGGCCCCATTGAATTGCTTGGCGCCGCCATTTCCTACCGGAAGCTGAACCATCCCGGCGACGCCTATTCATTCAAGGTTGAATACGGGAAACGCAAATTTATCTACGCCACTGATATTGAACTCACGCCGAGAGATTTTACAAAGAACGAAGAGAATCAGTCTTATTTTGACGGCGCGGACTTAATCGTAATTGATTGTCAGTACACGCTGGGAGAGGCTATCAAAAAATACAATTGGGGGCACAGCGCCTACAGTCTGGCGGTGGATTTCGCGGCCAACTGGAATATTAAACACATGGTGCTGTTTCATCATGATCCGGCTTACGATGATCACAAGCTTTTCGGAATTTTGCAGTCCGCGAAGTCATATTCGGAACGGATGAATATTAACGGGATCAAGTTGAGTCTTGCGATGGAAGGCATGGAGATAACCCTCTAGGAGTGTCAATGCCCAAGGCGATCCGTTTTATATTGAAATTTCTCAGCTTTATCATCGCGGCGGGATTGATTTCCTGCGCCCTGATCTTCTGGGCTTTTTCTAATTTTAACGCCCCGCCGAAGGAACAACCGGCTTCAAACAGATGGCATAACGCCGCCGGGCCGGAGGATGAAGGACTGCGAATTGAAGGCGACACACTTTTTTTGGAGGTGAGGAACGGTGAATCGGCCGATTCGGTGGGAAGGCGGCTCGAAATCGCCGGAGTCATAAAGAACAGGTACTTCTGGTACCTGCTCTTCAGGCTTGACAAAGACTACCTTCGAACCGGCTCTTACAGGATAGAATTACCGGCAACCCAGACGCAAATAAGATCGATACTGGTGAAAGGGGATCAGCTCCTTGTAAGGGTTACGGTCCCCGAGGGGGTAACGCTTGGCAAAACAGCCGCTCTTCTGGAAAACGCGGGTATCTGTGAAGCCGGGGCGTTTCTCGCTGCGGCGTCCTCGCGGGAAATCCTCGACGCCTATAATGTTCCCGGCTCTTCAATGGAAGGCTACCTTTACCCGGACACCTACCTCTTCCCGCTCGGGTATCCGGCTTCCGCCGTGGTGAGAGTGATGGCGGACACCTTTTTTGATCGCCTGGACGGGATCCTCTCGGAAGCCGCGTCCGCGCAGGGAGGCTACAGGGGTTCAAGGGACGCGGTAGAACTGAACAGGCGTATTATCATCGCTTCCATCGTGGAAAGGGAGTACCGTGTGCCGGAGGAAGCCGCAGTGATGGCCGGCGTTTTTTACAACCGGCTCGACATCGGCATGGCCCTCCAGTCATGCGCCACGGTGGAGTACGTGATCACGGAAATACAGGGACGCCCCCATCCCGAGCAGCTCTTCAACAGGGACCTTGAAATCAGGGACCCGTATAATACCTACATCCGCCCCGGCCTTCCTCCGGGGCCGATTTCGGCGCCGGGCGAGACGGCCCTCAGGGCGGCTTTTATTCCCGAATCGACAGAATATTTTTATTTCCGGCTCATAGATCAGGGGGCCGGGCGGCATTACTTCTCGCGTACCCTGGACGATCACATCAGGGCCGGGGCCCTGTATGTAAAGGGGATTTAGGGGTGCCGTATATCTCACAGGCCTCGATTCAGGAATTGATGGATCGAATGGACGCCGTCGCCGTTGTATCGGAATATGTGCAGCTTGAGAAGCGGGGAGGCCGCTTCTGGGCTTGCTGTCCCTTTCATCAGGAAAAGACAGGCTCTTTTACGGTAAACCCGGATATCAAGACCTATTACTGTTTTGGCTGCCACAAGGGCGGGACGGTTATCAACTTCGTCATGGAGATGGATAAACTCAGCTTCCCCGAAACCCTTGAGCATCTGGCGAAGAAGTTCGGCGTTGAACTGGCCTATGAGAATTCCGGCGGCATGGGCATTTCCGCCGATGATGAGGCAAGAAAAAAGAAAAAAGAAGAGATATTCGAGATTTATCAACGTTTATCCGGAACTTTTCATCATTTTTTGCTCAAAAAGCGTGAAGCCGAGGCCGCAAAGCGTTATATTATATCCAGAGGCATTTTTGACGAAATGATAGAACGTTTCTGTCTTGGTTACGCTCCCGAAGACCGGTACTGGCTGCATGATTTTCTTTCC
>JGI24698J34947_10001409_pt1 | contig 12672 bp, 12 predicted proteins | sample TergutMp193P3_FD_34947 | JGI IMG/M metagenome (IMG submission 34947)
ACCCTCTCATCTTCAAACTTGTACTCTTTGATATGGGAAGGGATCACAATCGGTTCACCGGGACCGGCAAGCGTGTTCGGGGTTTTCGCGAAGAGTACCGGTTCGGGGGGAAGGTCGTGGGCCTTGTCCCCGAAACTCAGGGACTCCCGTAGATGCTCCCTGTAGTTTAAACCAACTGCGATTATCTTTGACGGGCAGATATCGATTTTTCTGCCGGTTCCGGCTAGAGGCAATTGAATCATATTTAGCCGGTTCCGCCGATTTCCTGTTCAACCTCAACGGCAAGCGAAGCTACCGGCGCTTCAGGAAGCTTTTCCTCCGCTTTGAGGAAAATTTTCCCGCCTTTCCCAATCGCCGAAAAAACAGTACCGGAAGGATAATCCTCAGACAGAATTTTATATGACAGGGGATCTTCCAACTCTTTTTGCAGGGCGCGGCGCAGGGGCCGGACGCCGAATTTCGGGTCCCATCCCTTTTCGATCAGGATCTTCCTCGCCGCCTGGGCCACCCGGATCGAATAACCCTGCTCCGCCATGCGCTGGGAAAGCTCGTTGATCTGCAAATCAAGAATAGCCTGGACCTGCTTGATTTCCAGTGGCCGGAAAACCACCACGTCGTCAACCCGGTTCAGGAATTCCGGACTGAAAAGCCGCCTTAGCTCCGACATTGCGGACGACTCGATTTCCTCAAAGCTCATAAGCCCCGTACCGTTTCCGAAGCCAAGCCGGCTATCCCTGGAAATCTCCCGCACCCCGGCGTTACTAGTCATAATGATCACCGTGTTGCGGAAGCTGACCGTATGCCCAAGGCTGTCTTTGAGTTCCCCCTCTTCCAACACCTGTAAAAGAAGATTAAACACGTCACGATGGGCCTTTTCCATTTCGTCAAAGAGAATCACGCGGTAGGGGTTTCGCCTGACGCGCTCGGTCAGGAACCCGCCTTCGTCATACCCGATGTAGCCCGGAGGTGCGCCGACCAGCCTTGAGGCGTTATGCTTTTCCATGTAGTCGGACATATCTATCCGCACGAGGGAATCGGGAGTCTCAAAAAGGTATTCCGAAAGCCGTTTCGCCAGAAGCGTCTTTCCTACCCCGGTAGGCCCGAGGAAGATGAATGAGCCGAGGGGCCTCTTCGGGGAGGAAATGCCCACACGGGAACGCCTTATCGCGGAAGCGATGCGCCTAACCGCGTCGTCCTGGCCAACCAGGCCCTCGTGGAGTTCCTCTTCGATTTTGAGGAGCCGCCTGGATTCCTGCTCTTCAAGGTGGGTCAGTGGAATACCCGTGATCTCCGCCACTACCCTGCGTACGTCGCCTTCGCCCACTTCAAGTCTTTCACTTGGGGAGCTTTGCTCCCAGATAACGCGCATATCCTCAAGGCGGCTCCGCAGCGCCCTCACCTTGTCACGCACTTCTGCGGCAGCCTCATAGTCCTGGACCGACACCATGGCGGATTTTTCTTCAGCGAGATGGCGGATTTCCTGTTCAATGCCGGCAATTTCCGGTGGAACAACCGGCGGGTCCAGTTTCCGCATCGCCCCCGCCTCGTCAAGCACATCGATTGCCTTGTCGGGCATGAACCTGCCGGTGATATAGCGCTGTGCAAGCCTTGCGGAAGCCTCAACCGCTTCGGCGGTATAGCTCACCTGGTGGTAATCTTCGTATTTTTTCTGAACCCCCCGCAGTATGCTCAGGGTTTCATCAAAACTCGGCTCATCCACCAGGATTGACTGGAAACGCCGCTCAAGGGCCGCATCCCTTTCGAAATGCTTTCTGTATTCCCCGAGGGTTGTTGCGCCTATACACTGCAAGTCACCGCGTGAAAGGCCGGGCTTGAACATATTCGAGGCGTCCATAGTGCCCTCGGCGCCGCCCGCGCCAATGATTGTATGAATCTCGTCGATGAAAAGGATTATGTTCCGGGACTGGATTATTTCCCGCATGATCTTTTTAAGGCGTTCCTCAAATTCCCCACGGTACTTGGTGCCCGCCACGATTGAACCCATATCCAGGCAGAGGATGCGCTTGCCCGCCAAAGCGGACGGAACGGCTTCCCCGGCGAAAAGCAGGGCGAGTCCTTCCACAATGGCGGTTTTTCCCACACCCGGTTCTCCCACCAAAACCGGGTTGTTCTTTGTCCGCCGGGCAAGTATCCGGATTGCGCGTTCAATTTCTTTTTTCCTGCCGACAACCGGGTCAAGCTTCCCCGCCCTTGCCATGGCGGTAAGATCCCTTGAGTATTCATCCAGAACCGGCGTCAAAACCGGATAGGTCGCGGACCTGACCCTTGGTCCGGCGGAGGATTTGCCATCCCCTCCGTGAAGGGATTTTTCGACGCGGTCGTCCCAGGTTGAATAGTGAGATGAATAGGCAGGCGAACCGCCGAGACCGTGATTCTGACCGAATACGGATTCAATATTGCTTCTCCTGCCAAAAGAACTTTGAACCAGGGCTCTTAATATATCCAGACTATGTCCCAATTGGGAGAGCAACACCTGGACTGCCGAGTTTTTTTCCCTCAGGGCCGCGAAAAGAAGATGCTCGGTACCGATGTAATCGTTCCGCATTGTTCTTGCTTCTTCCTGGGCCGTTTCAAGCATCCTCTTGGTTCGCTCAGACGGAAGCACGTCTCCGTGCACAAGCAGGGGGGGCATTGGGGGAAGGCTGTTCTCAATGCTGCGGCGGAATTCCGTCAAATCTATTCTGAGAAACATCAAAGCTTTGCACGCCGTGCCGCCCCAGTCCTTCAGCATGGCAATGACAATATGCTCAGGCTGAAGCTGGTCCGAATTAAATCGCCGCGCTTCTTCCTGGGCATCCTGTGTAAGTATACGTTGAACCAGTTGGGTTAAACTTTTATACACCTTTTCTCCTTATTTTATTCAATCCCTAAAACCCGCTGACGTCAAGCCTGTCCCCGGGCGCTATTCCCACCCGGCCGAACCAGCCCTGGGGGACTTCCAGTGCGTACCGGGCCGATTGTCTCGATTGTACCGAGGTGAGATCCCCGGGCTGCATGTCGTAAATTTCGTTGATCCTGCCGTCGTACGCTATATAGGCAATGGAAAGGGGGATGAGGGTATCTTTCATCCAGAAATACATAATCTGATCACGCTCAAAGATGAAGATCATCCCATAACCGTCTTCCAGCTCTTCACGGTACATAAGCCCCTGTTGCCGCAGCTCGGGGGTGTTCGCGACTTCGACCATGATGGTAACCGGCCCTCCCACGCTTTCGATAATGAGTTCTATCCCGTCAAATTTCTCTTCCCCTGCGCAATTTGAAAGAACAGAGCAATTCGAAAGGACAACCAGAAACAAAATATAAGAAATCGAAAGACGGAACTTTCCAGTAAAATCAGAAATCCGCAAGAAATTCCTCCCTGGCTATAATTCCCTGCCCCTGTTGGGTTTCGGCATCTTCAACCAACCGGCTAAAGACCGTTTTGTCTACATACTTAACCGTCAAAGGGCGCTCGATCGATACCCTTGTATCGTCGCTTTCCCACACGGCTTCCTGCGGGCTAAGGCTTACAGGCTCGCCATACTTTCTCACAAATGAAGTGAACACCGAATAATGATCCATGAGTCTAGTATCAAGGGTAAAGGACATTATGTAAACAGCCCCATCGGCAAGCTGAAAATAGGCGCGTCTCACAAAGGAAAGCCCGGTTGTTTCCACCATGGTCTCATTCCGGACAGGCAGGAAGGACACGTCCCGTTCCCCCCTGAAACGAAAAAGCCCGTCCCTTACGAGGGCCGACTGAAGTTCGTCCATTGATTGCCCAAGGAACAGCTCCCTGAACTGTCGGGGTATTTCCTCCGGCTCATCCGGCGCCAGGGTGCGCCCTGGGGGCTCCGGTATGGTAAAATCAAAAACCTCCTGGGCGTGAAGCGAATGAAAAGAGAAAAATGAAAAGTGAAAAAAGAGAAGTGAAAAGAGAAAAATGAAAAGTGAAAGGCGAAAAGTGAAAGGCGAAAAATGAAAAGTGAAAGGTGTATTCCTCATGATATATTTATCGGCTCAGGAATCTCCACTCTTCACTCTTCCCTTACTCCCTTGTTCCCCTACTCCCCTATTTCACTTGATGTTGCAAGTGGGCTACCCTGCGGGCATTTTCGATTCTCTGCATCTTCTTGTAGAACTCGGTATGCCTCACTATTTCCTGCACCGAAGTTGTCTGGAGCTTGCCTTTTTCTATCCTTATTCTCCCGTTTGCCATCATTTTTCTTAATAACAAATTCGCCTCCGCCGGCGTAACACCGACCATATTCGCCAGTTCCCTGGGGCCAAAATCAAAACTAAAATGACCGTCTTTGACAAGGGAAACCCTGTTTTTCTCAAGCTGGATATGCAGGGTGTCATACATGCGTCCCAGGGGATCGCTTAATTGCGTATTGGCGAGGTGTTTGTAGATCAGCCAGATCCTGTCCGCCAGGAGGGTGGTAAGCCTCGAAACGAGCTGCGGCTGGGTGCTTATCATCTGTTCAAAGTTGGTGCGGTTTATTGCAAGGAGCTGGCATTCCTCATACGCGACTGCGCTGGCGGCCCTTGGTTTGGCTTCCAGAAGGGCCATCTCCCCGAAAATATCCCCAGGCTTGAGTATTGCCAGGAGAACCTCCTTGTTATCAACGATTTTGGAGATCGTCACCGAACCCTTCTGAATGATAAAAAGCTCATTCCCCGGTTCACCTTCGGCAAAGATCATGGAGTCTTTCTGGTAGATTCTGTTGGACTCGTCGCTCTTCCATTCCTTTATGGTGCCCTTAACGTACATCGCTATCGTCTTCATGCGTTTGATGGTCTCGCCCATGTTTGCCCCGCCGGGACAGTACTTGAGGTATTGGCTATAGGCGTAAAAAGCCTGATTATACTGGCTCTGGCGCAGGTAGTATTCCGCCACGTCAAAAAGATGGGCAATATCTGCCTCGGCGGTGTTTTTCAGGGTCAGCCGTGAAAGCGCCTCGTCCAGGAACCGGAGCCTTTTGGAAAACTGAAGGATTATCTTCATTGCCACAGGCGTGTTCTTCTGGATTAACTCCCCGTATTGATCCTTATGGACCGAAATAACAACTACATCCGTAACAGCCCTGGCGGTCTCAATATGACTATGGGAAGACATGGTGGCAACAACCCCAAAAAAGTCGCCGGGGCCGAGCATATTGCCCCTCTCCTCCTCCACAACCTCCACTTCCTTGGATATTCTTACGTTTCCTCGCTGGATTATGAAAAAACGATCGGCGTTCTGCTTTCCTTCAACTATTATATATGAGTCTTTATTAAAACTGACAAAGCTAAGCTGTAATTGGCCTGCCATAATCTCAGTATAACAAGAGAAGAATGAAAAGGGAATAAGGGAGCAGGGGAGCAGGGGAATAAGGGAGTAGGGGAGTAAGGGGTGCTGGTAAAAAACTTATTTCACTTTTTTCTTTTAACTTTCCCATTTATCTGTTATAATCTATTTTAGCAGCAAGATAGTTTTATTTCAGCAAAGGGAGGAGAAAATGCGTTTAATAACACGATCCGATTTTGATGGCTTGGCTTGCGGCGCCCTTCTTGAATCCTTGGGGCTTGTTGATGAATGGCTTTTTGTACATCCGAAGGATATCCAGGAGGGTCTGATTCAAGCGACAAAAGATGATGTAGTCGCCAATGTCCCCTATATCAATGGGTGCGGGCTCTGGTTTGACCATCATTCCAGCGAAGAGGAAAGGCTGGGGAAAGATTTCAAGTACGACGGGCTTTCAAAAAAGGCGCCGAGCTGCGCCCACGTCGTTTATGACTACTACGGCGAAGCAAAATTGGGGAAATTCGCCGAAATGATAAAATACGTTGACAAGATGGACTCGGCGGACCTGACGATGGACGAGATTGCGCACCCTACCGGCTGGATTCTGCTTGGTTTCATCACCGACCCGCGTACCGGGCTGGGCAGGATTCGCAATTTTACCATAAGCAATTTTGACTTGATGAAGAAACTCGCCAAGGCCACCTTTGACAAACCCATTGAGGAGATCCTTGCCCTGGACGACGTTAAGGAACGCATTGATGTTTACCTGGAACAGCAAAACCTTTTTACCGAAATGGTAAAAAAACACGCAAAAATCGAGGGCAAGGCAATATACATTGACCTCCGGGATGTCGATACCATATACGCCGGCAACCGTTTCCTGCTATATACCCTTTTCCCCGAGCAAAATATTTCTCTGTGGGTGGTGGACGGCAAAAAGAAGGTCAACACAGTCATTACGGCTGGTTACAGCATAATAAACAAGACCGCCACGGTTGACATAGGGAGCCTCATGCTGAAATACGGCGGCGGCGGNCATCGTTCNGTAGGCACCTGTCAGGTGGATTTTGATGATACCGACAAAATAATACGCGAAATNCTCACCGCAATCAGATAGGGGAATATGGGAATAAGGGATCATGGGAATAGGGGTGCTCTTGGTTTGAACAGGGCGCTTGTTGCATCACGCTTGGTTAACTTACAAGAACCCTACTCCCTTAGTCCCCTAACACCTTACTCCCTTATCTTATTGTTCGCAGCCAGGNGTCGTATTCGCTTTTNACGGCCTGAAGCTGGGTGAGAAGGTCGTTGTAANTATCGCGCTCCCTTCTGACGTGATCGGAACGATCGTAGGTTCGATANAGAAGGTCCATCCTGGNCTCCGACTCCCTCAAAGCTTTCACAAGATCATCGTACCTTTTCCTGAATGATGAATAAGCCTTGAAATTTCCGTCATCGTTTAAATTTGCGTCAAATTCCGCCAGTACTGAGGTGCTTCTTGATATGCTGCTATCCATGGCATCGCTCAGCTCGTTAAAATCCACGTCCGGGGTCTTGGCCTGCGAGAATGCGGGGAAAGTAAGACAAACAAAAATGACAAAGCCTGTCACAGCGCGAATGAAAATTTTCATTAATTAGCCTCCTAATCTAAACCAATACTGAAATGGTTTTCTATGTATATAATTTTCGGCAATAGCTTATTATTTCTTCGCGGTTTTGTCAAATAAATATGGGAACAGGGGAGCATGGGAGTAAGGGAGTAAGGGAAGAGGGCGTCTGGTTAGCAAGCGGCGTATGATGGAAATACACGCCACCTTCTGACTACAAGCACCCTTATTCCCCTATTCCCCTATCACCCTACTCCCCTATAAATATAATCTCACTTTCCAGATCGAAGCCGCGCTCCTGTTTCACCCGCCTGGCGATTTCAGCCATAAGTTGCTTGATGTCAGTCGCCGACGCGCCCCCGGTGTTGATGATGATGTTGCCGTGCCAGGGGGCGACCTGCGCGCCACCAATGCGAAGGCCGCAAAGCCCCAGTTGATCGATTATCCTACCCGACGGGTCGCCGAAGGCCCGGTTGTTCTTGAACACCGATCCCGCCGAAGGGAAGCGGTAATGCCCTTTCTCTTCTCGGTCCCGGCGGCAAAACGCCATTTCATTGCGTATTTTTTCCGGTTCTTTTACCAGCATGGCAAAGCGGCCCGAGAGAATGAGTATCTTCCTTCCCTGAAAAGGGCTTTTTTTATAGGAAAAATCCTCCGGGTGGAACGGGATCGCCTGTCTCTTTTGATCCTCGTCAAGTATTTCCGTTTCCAAAAGCACGTCGGAAATGGACTTTTCATAGCACCTTGCGTTCATCCAAATCGCGCCGCCCACGGAGCCCGGCATGCCCGCGAGGAATTCCGTGCCCGAAAGCCCCTCCGCAGCCAGTTGATCCGCAATGCCGTCCACGGAGGAGCCGGATAAAAGCCGCACGGAAAAGACCCCCTCTCCTTCGCCTTGTTCCGGTTTATCCATCCCCTGCCACGATCCCGTATCCAGCACGATCCCCTTCAATCCCCTGTCACCGACAACGATATTCGCCCCGCTTCCCAGGATAAATACCGGGATGCCCTCCTCCCCGGCGGCTTCCAGCAGCTTTGCCGCGTAAGTGGGAAAAATACCTTTATCCGGCATGACCCAGGCATCGGCGTTCCCCCCCACCTTAAACGTGGTATGGCGGGACATAGGTTCATCGTAACGCAGTTCGCCTGAAAAATGCGCTTCGCGGTTGATTTTTTCGATAAATTTGCGTAGAGTATCCATATTCTACCGGATTGTAATATTTTTACCCCGGAGTTTCTATTATGGAAAAACAGACTGATAGGCGAATAGGGGTACTGGATTCCGGTCTGGGGGGCCTCACCCTTGTACGGGAAATGGAGCGCCTTCTTCCGCATGAAGGTGTTGTTTATTTCGGCGACAACTCCAACTGCCCCTACGGTAATCGCCCGGAAGAAGAGATACTGGGACTATCAATCGCAATGCTTGACTTCTTGCGGGAGCAGGGCATAAAAGCCGCTGCCATTGCGTGTAACACCATTTCCGTCATTGCCGACCGACTGAGGGAGCGGTATGATTTTCCGGTTGTAAGCATCATCGAAGCTGTATGTGAAAGCGTGGCGGTTATGGAGCTTCCTAAAATCGCCGTCTTCGCCACGGAGTTTACCATACGCAAGGGCCTATATCAGGAACTGCTCCGGCGCATCAGCCCCAAAACCGAAGTCTTCGGGTTCGCAAGCCATTCGCTCGCGGCGCTTGTAGACTCCGGGCGCTTTGACGACAGTGCTACGGAGACGGAAGTAAAGTCGCTTCTGGGCGCCCTGCGCAAATCCCATCCGGATATTACGCACGCCGTGCTTGGATGCACGCATTATCCGATTGTCGGGGATTTGTTCGCCAGGTGCGCCCCGGACATTACCTTTATAAACCCCGCAGAGGCGCAGGCCGGCGCGCTCAAAAAGCTGCTTTCGGGGCGCGGCCTTTCAAGCGGCATTCCGGATCCCGGTTTGGACATCTATACAAGCGGAGAAAAACCGTTATACGAAGCCGCGCTGAAAAAACTTGGAATTCAACGTCATGCGGCAATAAAGGAGATACATTAATGGCAAAAATCCCGATTTTGGACTTTCACTGCGACACCGCGTTGGAAATGATGGATGGGCGTTCGCTCTACGAAAACAACGGAATGATCAGTATTACAAAAATGCAGGAAGCAGGGGTATGCTGCCAATTTTTCGCCATATTCATCCGCATGACGGAACATTGCTCCTTTGAGGCCGCCTACGGGAGATTTCAAAAAATGTACGACAATTTCACCGGGGAGCTGGAAAAGCACCCGGATCATATAACCCTGGCGCGTAACGCCGCCGGGATTGCCGCCAACCGCAAAGCGGGAACGATATCCGCAATCCTGACCGTTGAAGAAGGCGGCGTGCTGGGTGACAGGATTGAGCGGCTGGACGAGTTATACGAAATGGGAGTACGCCTCGTAACCCTGACCTGGAATTTTGAGAACACCCTGGGCTTCCCCCATTCGCTGGTGCCGGAGGCGATGAACCGCGGCCTTAAGCCCTTCGGGTTGGAAGTGGTGAAGCGGATGCAGGAACTGGGGATGATTGTCGATGTTTCGCACCTTTCCGACGGTGGTTTTTGGGACGTGACAAAGCTCGTGGCAGGGTGCGCCAGGAAGCCCTTTGTCGCTTCACATTCCAATGCCCGAAACATCTGTCCCCATCCGCGAAACCTCACCGACGATATGCTGAAAGCGCTTGCGGATTCAGGCGGGGTCGCGGGCATCAATTTCTACCCGCTATTTCTTTCTGGCGAGGAAAAAGCCGGCGTGGAGCACCTTACCGCTCACATCAAGCACATCTATAAAGTGGCGGGTATAGACGCCATCGCGATTGGCACCGACTTCGACGGCTTTGACGGCGGAAATGAGATTTCGGACTGCTCGAAGTTCGGTCTGCTCCAAGACGCGCTTTCAAAGGCAGGCTATTCGGAAGCCGAGGTTGAGAAGATCTGCTGGGGGAACGCGATGCGGGTGATTGCAGAGACGCTTTAGGCTCCCCAATCCCTGTATTGCTTTTTTCCCCGAATTCGTGTAAAGTATCAGCATCGTATGATTGAGAATTATACTACAGAATCACGTCCAAACCTCAGCTTATATAACACCCTTGGGCGCAAATTGCATGCCTTCAAGCCCATTGAACCGGGCAAGGCCGGTTTTTATGGGTGCGGCCCGACGGTGTACAACTACGCCCACATAGGAAACCTCCGGGCTTATGTGACCCACGACGTCCTGGTCCGCGCCCTGCGTCGCTTTGGCTATGAAGTCACCCATGTGATGAATGTCACCGATGTGGGCCACCTTTCCGATGACGCCGACGAGGGGGACGACAAGATGGTCACATCTGCGGCGCGGCGGGGGAAGAGCGTCCTGGAAATCGCGGATTTTTACTCGAAGGCCTTTTTCAGGGACACCGCCCTCCTCAATATCATAAAACCCACAGTGGTCTGCAAAGCCACCGAGCATATACCCGAAATGATAGACCTGATAAAACGCATCGAGGACAATGGCTTTACCTACTACGCCGGGGGCAACCTCTACTTTGACATAGCAAAATTCCCTAATTACGGGGAACTCGCCCTGCTTCGACTGGATGAACTCAAAGCCGGGGCGCGCACGGAAGTAGATGAAGACAAACGCAACCCCGGGGATTTCGTTTTATGGTTTACGAAGAGCAAGTTTGAGAAGCAGGCGCTGGTTTGGGACAGCCCCTGGGGCAGGGGCTACCCCGGCTGGCACATCGAGTGTTCCGCCATGAGCATAAAATACCTGGGGGAAAACTTCGATGTGCACGCTGGCGGGATAGACCATATCCCGGTTCACCACACCAACGAAATTGCCCAGAGCGAGGCCGCGACGGGAAAGCGCCCCTGGGTCAACTACTGGGTTCACAACGAGTTCCTCGTCATGGACAAGGGAAAGATGTCGAAATCCGCCGGGGACTTTCTTACCCTTCAGACCCTGATTGATGCCGGCTACGATCCCCTGGATTACCGGTATTTTCTCCTGGGTGGGCAGTACAGAAGCCAGCTCCAGTTCTCCTGGGAGGCGCTGGACGGGGCAAGAAACTCCAGGAAGTCGCTGGTTGACAGACTGCGCCTCCTCAGTGGGCAGGCATATAGCCCCTCCGCGAAGGGGAAGGCCCTGGACTCCGGGGCGGGGCAGTACCTTAAGAACTTCGACAAGGCCCTCTGTGACGATCTTTCGACCCCGCGGGCGCTCGCGGAGCTGTGGGGCCTCTTGAGGGACTCTTCCCTCAGCCCTGCCGATGCCCTCGCCGCGGCCTTTGACATGGACGAGGTTTTGGGGCTCAACCTGCTTGAGGAGGCGCGGCGTAAGAATCGCGAAGGCGGCGAAGATCCAGTCCTGACCGCCGAAATTGAAGGTTTGGTTAAAGAACGCAATGCCGCGAAGAAGGCGAAAGACTATAGCAAGGCGGACGAGATTAGACGCAGCCTGAAAGAACGGGGAATAATCCTGGAAGACACCCCCTCGGGGACTACTTATCGAAAGGTTTGANGCCTGTAACGATTGGGAGAACGGTTTGTTTATTAGTATGAGCAACGGGGAGGCGTCCCTNACCTTAAACGCGGAGGGAAAACCTTCGACTGGTGATTTTCGCAGGCTTTATGAGACGGTATTTCCGATCCTGTTCAGGGTGGCGTACCGAATCGCCTCCAGCGAGGAAGCGGCGGAGGATCTATGTCAGGAAGCATTCTTCCGCCTGCATGAAAAAAACATGACTTTCCCCAATCCGGAAGAAGCCAAGTACTGGCTTATCCGGGTGGTGAAAAATGCCGCCCTGAATTACGCCAAACGTAAAGTCAGGGAACAGAAAGCCTACAGGCGCGCCTTCAGGGAGGAAGTAAGGACGGAAGAAACCGGGGAAAACATTCTCGTAAAAAAGGAAACACGGGAGGAAATCCGGGAGGCTCTGGAGAAGTTGCCTGAAAATCTGCGAATTGTAATGATTCTGAAGGAGTACGGCGAACTAAATTACAAGGAAATAGGCCGCTCCCTGGGCATCAGCGAGGGAAACGTCAAAGTCAGGGTGTTTCGGGCGCGGGAGCGCCTGGCAGGTCTATTGAAAACCGAATCCCGTTTTGCCAAGGACGGAGAGGCCGAAAAGCCTGAGGAAGGTAGAAATGTGTCCTGATCGTCAGCTTATCTCCCTGTATTGCGATGGAGAGCTTCCCTCTCCCTGGAAAGAGAAGCTGGAAACCCACCTGGAATCGTGCGAGGAATGCCGAGGCATTCTTGCCGGGTACAGGAGCGTTGATGGATATTTGCAGGATTTTCCCGTGGAAACCGTGCAGGCAGCCGGTGAGCGGGTGTGGAAGAAACTCGACAGCCCTGTTGGTATTCCCGATTTCCGGGAAAATACGGTCATAAGCCGGAAGAAGGTCTGGAACCGTACCGTTACCCTGCCTTTGCCTGCGGCCGCGGCGGCGGTTCTTGTCGTCATCGGCTTTCTCGCCTTTATGGTAATGGGGAACCTGAATAGGCCCCTGCCGGCGCAGGATTCGATAGCTGCCGCTGCCAGCACCAACATAGGTTTCGATGAGCAGGGAATGCTTGACATACAGGACATGAACGACGTGCTCCAATACCTTTCCGGTCAGGATAATATCGAATATTTGTTGATTCATATTCCGGAAAGCTGGAATTTTTCACGTTCAGGCGAACCTGCCCTGATTAACGCGGCGGATTACTCAAGGAGGTCCTCTTCCCGATGACGCCGTTTTTTCGCAAGAAAAGCGCCTTCACC
>JGI24698J34947_10001411_pt1 | contig 12658 bp, 10 predicted proteins | sample TergutMp193P3_FD_34947 | JGI IMG/M metagenome (IMG submission 34947)
TGCCCGAACAGTCAATGTTCACCATTTCGCCGTTCATGGTCAGCGCGTTCGCCCCCGTCAGGAAATAATCCGCCATGAGGCTTTCCCGGCATACCTGGAAATGATCATCGCAATTGTACCTGTCGTGGAGCCTGTATTCCCCGTTTCTTAATACGGGAAGGATCTCCATTGCGCTGAGGGTCTCGCTTCCGCCAAGGCCGACGGAAACGTTCTTCGGAAGGCAGGTGTCGAATAAAATGGTTTTGGCTTCCGCGAGGTTTTCTGCGTAGTAAGTTACCCATCCCTTGCTTTTGAAAGCTTCCAGCGCCGCCGGCGCGCGTTTTCCACCGAACCATTTCCGGTATTTGTTCTCGGGCATTTTCCTCTCCGGTTATATGAAAAGGCCAATCCCGCTTCCGGAACACAGGATACTTTTTAAAAGAATAAAAGCATTTTGTAATGAGGTTCCCTGGCGGGAAAAGCCCGTCCTTATGGACAGTAACATTATAAATCGTACTTATAACTAATGTCAATAAAATTTATAATAAAATTTAGCCACGAACATCGTATCTTCGATACGACACGAACAAAAAAGGACATTAAAAAAGTTCGTATTGGTTTGTGTGGTTCGTGGTAATAAATTAGAAATAAGTTCTTATTCTATTTTAATGTAGGGCCAGAACGCGAGGGTTTCCTGTCCGAGGCGCCAGAAACCGACGGCCGTCACGCCCAGTTTCTTGTACATATCAAGCCTTGTCGCTAGGGAATAGGCGTCCTCGAAATAAACCGTCATCGAAAGGGTGGTTTCGTATCTGAAATTGGGGATGCCGTTTTCCCTTTCGATTTCCGTTATGTCCTGCTCCCGAATGATCCGCTCAATTCCGGAATAGACGTAGGCGGTGTTCGGGGCGATGTCCCCCCAGCTCCTCCCGTAAAAGGGCAGGCCCATTATGAGCTTTTCGGGCTCTATTGCTTCCAGGGCATAGGCTGCCACGCGCTGGCTCCAGCCCATCGAGGCAATGGGGCCCGGCTCGCTGGACGACCAGTGTTCGTCGTACGCCATGACAAAAATGCGGTCCACGATGGGTTTTATCCTCGCGTAAGCGTAAACGTCCTCGTTGAGGGTCCTCGTCCTCGCCGGAAGGGCGATGGAGAAGATCTTGTTCCCAAGGCCTGCGCGCAGTTCCCGGAGGAACGAAAGGAAAGCCTCCCCGTCTCTGGCCGGGACGTACTCAAAATCGATCTGTAAACCGTCGTAGGGCCTTGATGCTTCCAAAATGTCATCGATCAAGACCCTGCGTTCCGGGCTTCCCTCAAGCAGGACAAAATGGGTGAGCGACCTGCTGCCGCAGATCGCCACGAAATGCTTCCTGCCGCGGAAGGAAGCCAGGTTCCTGAAATTGGGTATCTCGGCGAGTTTGCCGTAGGCGTCAACTTCCGCCCCGAAGTATACGACATCAGTAACAGGAAGTTGATTGTTAAGGGCGCTCTCCCTTCCGGCTAAAACGTATCCCCAGATCTCGGTGAAAGACGTGACGGGAAGCTCCGCCCCTGGGGGGAGAAGGTTAAGTTCCGGCGGAATGAAGCTTGACAGAAGCTCGTCCTCGTCCACTTCCTCGACGCTCCCTGAATCATCGGAATTCTCCGGAAGCCGGTCATCGCCTGGCTGCACCGGCGGGGAGTTGCATCCGCTAGAAAAAAAGAGGATGGCGGAAATAAGGCAGACGGCGGCGCACTTCACATCCTCTTGATACAATATAATGGCACAACAGTCAAGCTATCTTGAAAAAAGCCATTTTTTCGTAATACTATCATAGTTTGAGGCAGCATTTGCTATGAAGAAAGATTTTTTGGACAAATTTTTCAGGCATCCGCGTTTTATTGTTTTGCTTATCGGGGTAATAACGGTCTTTTTCGGTTTTCAGCTCCCCAGAGCGGAGCTGGACAACAACAACATCCGTTTTATCCCCGATGAAGACGAAGCCTTGCAGACCTCGCGTTATATCGACGAAGCTTTCGGTTCTTCGGTATTTATGCTGATAGGCCTGGAACGAAAATACGGCGATGTTTTTGACGCGAGATTCCTCAATCGAATTCGGGAATTCAACCGGAGGCTTGAGGATTTTGAAATGGTCGGGCAGATTAATTCCCTTGTTTCTTCGGATTACATTTTCGCCCGAGGGGACGCGATTGTCGTACAGAAAATAGCGGGCGAGGATTTTTCCGGGACGCAGGAAGAGATCGCCCTTCTGAAGCAACGGATCCTTTCATGGGACATTTACCGCCGCGCCCTGGTCTCCGATGATTTTAGCGCCACGCAGATCCTCGTGCCCCTGTCCATTACCGAAGAACAGGCGAGCCGCCCGGAAGTGATCGACGACTTTATCGAAATTCGCGATCTGGCGAGGGAGATGTTCGCCGGCTACGCGGAAGTGTACGTCACCGGGATTCCTATAATAAGCGCGACCATCAACGAGGCAATGTCCGCGGACCTCGCGACCATGATCCCGCTCGTGGCCATTGTGGTGCTTTTTGTGCTCTTTTTTTCGTTCAGGCGTTTTACCCCGGTGATCCTGCCCCTCATTACCGTCCTTGTCGCGGCGGTCTGGTCAATGGGGGCCATGCCGCTGCTGGGAGTAAAACTCTCCGTCATCTCCACGGTCCTCCCGGTGATACTTGTCGCGGTGGGCAGCGCCTACGGCATCCACATTGTTACGCATTACGTTGAAGGGAGAAAAGACAACGTTGAAATGAGCCGCGAGGAGCACTTCGTTTTTGTTCTTTCCCTAATCAGGAAAATCGGGAAGGCGGTATTCCTTGCCGCCCTGACCACCCTGGCGGGTTTTTCTTCCCTGTGTTTTACGGCGGTGCCTCCGATAAGGGAGTTCGGTTTTTTCTCAAGCTTCGGCGTCCTGGTTTCGTTCCTCATCGCCGTCACCCTTATCCCGTCGCTGCTCATTATCCGCGGCCCGTCCCGTGACTTGCGCCTAACAAAAGGTGGACGCACGAGCGCGGAAACTTCCCGTTCGGATTGGGCTGTCGCCAGCTTCTTTGCCGGGATTGCGCGCAAAAAAAAGACCGTCATTTTCACCGCGTGCCTCGTTGTCGGTTTATCGGTTTGGGGAATAACAAAAGTAGTAATCGATAATATCTTCGTGGAATACTTCAGGGCCTCCACCGACATTGCCAGATCGGATCGTTTTATAAGGGAGAAGTTCGGAGGCTCAAAGATCGTGAGCGTCGTGGTCGAGGCGGACAGCACCGAAGCGCTCCTCTTGCCGGAAGTCCTTGTCGCGATGGACAGCCTAGGGATCTACCTTGAGGAAGAGGTTCCCGAGGTGGGCAAGGTTATGGGCTTTACCGATCTCGTCAAGCGGATAAACCAGGTCTTCAACGCGGAGGAAAGCCCCGAGGGAATCAGGCCCGCCGCGGCGGACGCGGAGAATAATTCTTTCGGTTTTTCAGGTTTCGGTTTCGCGGATTTCGGCTTCGCGGATTCTGACGACAGTGATTTCGGGTTTTCTTCTTTCGATGACTATGCCGGTGACACGGGTTATGTGCAAAGCGGCGCTGAGCAGGAAAGTATCGGTGTTTCAGAAATTGTCGCCCTCTTGCGGAGAGCCGCGAGCTCGGGCAGAAGCCGTTCGATTGACGTTGAGAGTTTCGTCAGGGAACTGGAGAAGCTCGTCAACTACGAGGGCGCCGCCTATTACGAAATACCCGGGGATCCTGCCCGTTACGGCAAGACCACTCCGGAAGAGCTGTCCCGGCTCGTTTCCAATTACCTCGTCCTGCTCTCGGGGAACATAAGCTCCTACGCGAATGATCCTCTTACGCCTACCGCGATAAAAACAACGGTTCAGTTGCGGACCCTGGGCGATAACGACTCAAGCGCCGCAATCGGCAGCATCAGGCGCTACATCGCGGAAAACTTCCCCGCCAACATCAGGGCGATAGTGGGCGGCGTCGCCCTTGTGGAATCCTCACTTAACAGCCTGGTGGTCGAGTCCCAGATCAGCTCTGTGTTTGTTTCAATCCTCGTGGTCTTTATCATCGTCGCCCTGTCAAACCATTCGATTGTCGCGGGAATAGTAGGCATCGCCCCCCTTTCCATCTGTATACTCATCAACTTCGCGGTTATGGGCTTTGCCGGAATCAAGCTCAACATAGGCACTTCAATGGTCGCAAGCGTTTCCGTGGGCATTGGGATCGATTATACCATTCATTACATCGAAGCCTACAAGCGCGAGTATCTGGCGGCGGGAGGGAAGGGCGATTATTTACTGAAGACTTTCACCTCGTCGGGCAAGGCGATTCTCATCAACGCCGCTTCTGTCGGCGCGGGTTTCGCCGTGCTTCTCTTCTCCAATTTCGTCATGCTGAAACACCTGGGGCTGTTAATCGCAATCACAATGGCGTCAAGCGCCCTTATAAGCCTCACGGTAATTCCTGTTCTGCTTTTGACATTTAAGCCGAAGTTTATTAATGAAGGTAGGTGACAGGCAGTATATATAGCAAAAATATTCCAGGATCCTTTTTCCGAATTTATCTTCGTGGAAAAAATCGCGCCAACCGAAACGCAGAAAAAACCTATTCTCACCTGCTTCATCTTTCTATCTAAAAGGAATAAAAGACACCTCAATGCTTCCTAACCACTACCCGCTTTTTCCGCGGCGAGTCTTTCCGTTTCCTTTCATGCGGGGGATTATACTCTTTTTTTTCATAACGGGAACTTTGCTCTCTTGTCTCGTGGCGCGGACTATATTCCCTTCCTTCGCTACGCGGACTATGTTCTCTTGATTCGCGGCGCGGCCTTTGCTCCCTGGATTCCGGCCTGTCGCGCTTTTTGAAGCGGCGCGGCCCCTCCTGCCTCGCCGGATCAAAATCCCTGTTATCGTTCCTGTCCGGGTTCTGCCGGTTTTGATGATAGCCGGTCGAAGCGTCGTTGTTTTTCTGCCGCCGATTTTCCCTTGTCACCTTTTCCATAACCCTCAGGGATTCGTCGAATCCCCGCAGAAACTGCTGCAGATCCTCGGCAAAGAGGATCACCGACTGGCGATCGAAGCCGCCTTCGTCCCGGTTCTTGCTTTCCACTATGTTTAGGTAGATGTCTCCCAGCCTGTTTTCCTTAACATTGAAAAAATACGTCCTGTTCTGCAGCATTACCTTTGTCGAAAATACTTCTCCCCTTACTCCCATGTTAAACTCCTTGCAAAGCCTTGTCGGCTTCCAGCACCATTTGACGCTGCCATTCAATCAGTTCGCGTTCCGCTCCAGTGCTTTCCGCGTCTGCCATAATCCTGAAAACAGGCTCCGTACCCGAACCGCGCATCCAGATAAAGGCCGTTTTTTCCCCGGAGGTTCCCGTGAATTCGATCTTTAACCCCCCGCGGCCCGCCTCGCCGAAAGCGTTTATACCGCGCCTTTCGCTGAGACCGTTATACGCTATTGCTTCCCAGTCCGAAATGCCGTATTTTTCCAGATGCCTTTTTTTCCTTCTCTCCCAGTCTCTCAGGAAAATCTTCTGATATCGTTCTTTCAGTATCCCATGATCGCCTGTTTTTATCCAGAGCAAGGCGTCGGCGGTTGCAGTTCCGGTTGTAACAAAGGCCGGAAGGGAAGCGATGATATCAGAGAAGGTAAAATCTTCCCGGTAGATAGCAGCCTGGTTTGAACAGTCACACCATATTTTGAAGAGGCCCCTGCCTTCTGTGCCCTTTCCGCCCCTGATAGCGAGGAGTTTCAGAATAGCGCCGGCGGTGTTAATGGGATCGCGCACCGCCGACGGGTGGATGATGGTTCCCCCGGACGAGCCTTCCCCCAGGATTCTTACGAGGTAGTCCTGTTCCCTGAGCCGCCTTGCGAGTCCCACCACATTTGCTTCGCCGACTTCGGCCCTGAACACGTCCACGCCAAAGGCCCGCGCTATCCGCTCGATTCTGATTGAAGTGGGATCGTTAACCGCAATGGCCGCCTTTGTCACGGCGTTCCCGGCCTCGTCGTACTTGAGTTCGCCGGTACTGACAAGGAAGGAAAGTTCCGCCACACAGGCCAGGGCGAAGACTTCCTGGGCTTCAAGTATCCTGGCGCGTTTTTCCCTCTCGTCATAATAAACAAGGTTTCCGCGATCCCCGTCACAGTCGCAGGTATAACCAAGGTTAAACGACGGGTTCTCCCGGTGGAGCTCTTCGAGAAAGGCCCGGCAGGGTTCAAGGGATTCCCCTTCGGGAACGATGCGGTGCGCCATTTTGCCGGGCGTTTCGTTTATCGCCTGAAAAGTAACGCCCAATGAAGTGAAGAATTCCCGGTCTATGGATACCGCCCTCGCCGAACCGTTAAAATCCACGGCTACACCGAGGGGCCGCTCCTCAAGCCCCTTTCGGAGTGCGAAGAAAAATTCCTCGCGCTTCGGCTTGTCCCTAATCCACACAAGGCCGGAAATGACCTCGCCGGTAAACTCGTTGTACACGGCTGCCGCCAATTCTTTGCATTTCTTTTCTGAAGCGTATACTGCCGCGAGGCCTTCGACGCTTGCCCCGGCAAAGGCCTCGGCCTTCATAACGCAGAGGGGGGAAGCCATAAAAGATCGAAAGGCTGAAACAAGTTTTTGACTTTCGTCCGGCGGCAGCACAGCGCCGTCGCCAAACCCGAACTTGATGCCGTTATGCCCGATTGGGTTGTGGCTTGCCGAGATGTAGATAAAGCCCGTTGCGGGGACCGCCCTCGCGAAGGCCATGAACTCCGGGATCGCCGTAATTCCCGTATACATTACTTGAGATGCCGCTTCCGCCCTGGCGGCGAGGAGGGACCGAAGCACTGCGTCGGCGATCGCTTCCCCGGTTGGCCTCGTGTCCCTGCCGACGATGATCATAGGCGGCTCTCGATATGACCCCAGCAGGCGGGAACGCGGATACCAGTCATCGTATATGTAATCCGAAAAGACCTTCGCCGCCGCCGCCGCGATGACCCGGTGTGAGGCGGAAATACCAGGCGCTGAACTTTCTTCATCCCCGTCTTCGGCAAAGATCCCCCGCCAGCCGGAGGCCGAGAGAATCATCCGTGATAGAGCCTCATCCAGTTTCAGGTTCATGGGCGCTCAGTATAGCCGGATTGGGAAGAATTGATCAATCATAAAGTGATCATGAATTGATCAACAATGAAAAAAATATTATATTACCAAATAAGAAATGTTATTTTTCCGAATTAAGTTGGACGGAGACGGTTATGGCCGAAAGGCATGTTTATGTAGATTATAACGCGACCACCCCCCTCAAAGATGAGGTGAAGGCCGCCATGATCGCCGATATAGATATTTACGGGAACGCTTCGAGCATGCACGCGTCGGGACGGCTTGCGCGCTCCAGGGTGGAAGAAGCCAGGGCTACGGTGGGCCGGCTCATCGGCGTACCCGCCGCCGATATTATCTTTACCTCGGGCGGCTCCGAATCAAACAATACCGTTTTTGAGACGATGAGGCGCCTCGCGCCGGGAAGCGGCGGAAGCTCCCCGAAAGAAGGCAGGGACGAGTTCATCATCACCGCCATTGAGCATCCCTGCGTATACAATTCAGGATTGTACTCTGAAAAACTCGGGTTTAAGGTTCATTTTATCCCTGTCGATGAATACGGCAAGATAAAAATTGACGCATTCAAAGCCGCGTTAAGCGAAAGAACCCTTTTCGTTTCGGTGATGTTGGCGAATAATGAGGCGGGAACAATACAGGACTTGAAGGAGATTTTCCGGCTCGCGAAAGAGGCCGGGGCCTATACGCACACGGACGCGGTTCAGGCCGTGGGCAAGATACCGGTGAACGCTTTGGATCTGGGGGCGGATTATCTCACCATGTCAGCCCACAAGATCTACGGGCCAAAGGGCGTCGGCGCACTGTACGCGAAAGAGGGTGCGCCGATTTTTTCATTTATCCACGGAGGCCACCAGGAAGAAGGGCTGCGGGCGGGGACTTACAATAACCTTGGCATCATCGGTTTCGGCAAGGCTGCTGAACTCAGCCTCCGTGATCTTGACGAGTACAAAAGAAAGACCTCAGCTCTCAGGGCCCGCCTGAGGGAAGGCCTTCTCGCGAAAATACCTGGCGTCAGGGTCAACGGGCATCCCACTGACGTGCTGCCTAACACCCTGAACATTTCCTTTCCGGGCGCGGAAGGGGAGGCAATACTGCTTTCAATGGATATGGCGGGAATTGAGGCCTCTACAGGATCGGCCTGCGCCTCAGGAAGCCTGGAACCTTCGCATGTGCTTGTCGCAATGGGACTTGGACCGGAACTTGCACACGGCTCGATACGTTTCAGCCTTGGCTGGCAAACAGACGAGGAAGATATTGACTATATAATAAAAGCAGTGCCGCCCATAATAGAAAGGCTCAGGGCGATGTCTACAGTAAGAGCGTAAGGAGTAAATATGCCTGACTGGCTTTATTCGGATACCGTGAAGGAACATTTTACCAATCCCCGGAACGTGCTGTTGGAAGACGAGTCCGCTTTCTCCGCCGACGGGCGTGGGCAGACCGGAAACATCAAATGCGGAGATCAGATGCTGATGCTCCTCAGAATAAAAGACGACGTGATCGAGGACATACGCTGGAAGACCTACGGCTGCGCCAGCGCAATCGCTTCCACCAGCATGCTCTCGGAAATCATCAAGGGAATGAACATAAAGGAAGCGTACCAAATCAGGCCCGAGGACCTGGTTGAAAAACTCGGCGGGCTTCCCGATTACAAGATACACTGCTCGGTGTTAGGTGACAAGGCGCTCAGGGCCGCAATTGACGATTACCTTTCGAAGCGGGGCAGGGCAGGGGAGCTCAAGGAAGAGGCGAAGGAAATCTGCCACTGCCTTGGCATCACCGACAAGGACATCGAAAATGCGTTCCAGAACGGCGCCCGCACCTGGGAGCAGTTGCAGCAAGCCACGAAAATAGGCACGGTCTGCGGAAAATGCAAAGACGAGGCAATGGACATGATGCACGGTCTCGCGCATATTTACGGTATGTGATCGAAAGCATTGAAGAGGAGGTTTTATGGGTAAAGCGTTGATTTTTCAGGGGGGGTGGGACGGCCATGAGCCAAAGCTCACTTCAAAACGGTTCGCGGGCATATTGGAAAAGGAAGGGTTCAGCGTCGAAATTTCGGACACGCTGGATTGCCTTAAGGAATTCGCGCCGCTATTGGAATTGGATCTTCTGGTCGCCTGCTGGACGATGGGCGATATCAATCGTGATTATGCCGTTAACGTGGCAAAAGCCGTAGGCGCGGGCGTGGGGCTGGCGGGCTGTCACGGCGGCATGTGCGATTCGTTCAGGCAAAACACGGAGTGGCAGTTTATCACCGGCGGGCAGTGGGTCAGCCACCCCGGCGGCGACGGTGTCGAATACACGGTAAACATCGCCGCAAAGTCAAACCCCATCGTGGAAGGGCTTGAGGACTTCCCCGTAAAAAGCGAGCATTATTACCTGCATATCGACCCGGCCATTGAGGTGCTGGCGACTACCCGGTTCCCTTCCGTTTCGTATTACCATATCTCCAACAAGCCCGTGGACATGCCCGTGGCATGGACAAAGTTCTGGGGCAACGGGCGCGTGTTTTACACTTCCCTTGGGCATCATGACGACGTGTTTGATAAATCCCCCAACGCGCAGATCATAATGAAGCGCGGCATGCTCTGGGCGGCAGGCGGCAAACAATACGCCTCTGAAAACGGCCTGACCACGGAACGTTTTGAGAACAAGGCAAAGATGTATTAGGTGCCTGGCACCATTTGGAGGATTTGTATATGCGGGACAAGATTAAGATTGGCATAGTGGGCTGCGGCGATATCAGCGGCATCTACCTTACCAATATCACTGGAGTCTTCAAGGAGATCGAAATAGCGGGCGTCTGCGACCTGATTAAAGAGCGCTCTGATAACGCGGTCAGTAAATACAGCCTGCCCCGCCGCTATAGCGACATGCATGAGATGTTCGCCGATCCCGAAGTGGATATCGTGCTTAACATCACGCGGCCCTATGAGCATTTTGCCGTGAGCATGGCCGCGATACAGGCAGGCAAGCACGTGTATTCAGAGAAGCCGTTAGGCGCATCGCTGGACGAAGGCGAAAAACTGCGCGCCGCGGCGAAGGAAAAGGGCGTGAGGCTTGGCGGAGCGCCCGATACCTTTCTCGGCGCGGGCATCCAGACCTGCCGCAAGCTCATCGACGACGGCTACATCGGGACGCCCGTGGGAGCGACGGCTTTCATGATGGGCCACGGCCACGAAACATGGCATCCCGACCCCGAATTCTACTATAAATACGGCGGCGGCCCGATGATGGACATGGGCCCGTACTACGTGACTGCACTGGTAAACCTGCTTGGCCCTGTCAAGGCCGTTTCAGGCATGGCGAAAGCGTCGTTCCCCACCCGCACCATCACGAGCCAGCCGCATTACGGCACGGTGGTGAATGTGGAAGTCCCCACACATATTGCGGGCCTCATGCAATTTGCCTCCGGCGCTGTCGGGACGATCATCATGACATTTGACGTATACGCCGCGAAGCTGCCGCGTATCGAAATATACGGCTCCGAAGGGACCCTGTCGGTGCCCGACCCGAACACCTTTGGCGGACCTGTCATGCTGTACCGCCCCGAACGCAAGGAGTTCCTGGAATTCCCGCTGGCCTTTGGCTACGCGGAGAACAGCCGCGGCCTTGGGCTGGCCGACATGGCGAAAGCGCTGCAAACCGGACGGGCGTCCCGCGCGGACGTGGCTATGACTTTCCATGTGCTTGAGGTGATGACGGGCTTTACCCGCGCCTCTGAAGCCGGAAAACAGATAGAGATAAGCTCCGCACCGGAACGCCCCGCGCTAATGGCAAATCAGGTGATAAAAGGGGTATTGGATTGATGTAACACATAACAAAAGCAATTTATTCCGTAATAATTTTCCCGTCCCATTCATCTGTTCCTTTCGGCGCGGATGTATGCTCATGTATAACCTTCCATTCCCCATTCCTTCTCTCAAAACAATCGGTCTGACGAACCATCAATGGATTATTCACAGTGCCGTCTTTGCTTATTGTGTTTATCCTCTGAACCATCATAACCAGTCCCAAGTCCCCATTGATAACGGTTTCCATTTCCAGAATGTCGATCCTACAGGACTTCAAGCCGCCAAACGCCTTATCAAAAAATTGAGACGCGGGTTTTATCCCTTTCGACGCGAACGCCGGAATATCAAACCAGATAGTATCCGGCGCCCAATGTCTTGTGCTTTGCTCTCCTGACATTGACCCGGCCATTTCCTTGACTATCGCGGTAATGATTTCCCTGTCCTTTTCCAAATTAATTGAATTCACGCGTTCCTCCTTCATTTGGGAACTATCGGGCGGAAACTTCACTTTCCGGAGGAAGTGGCCTTATTATGACGCGAGAGAATAATGCTTTGCAGCACAAGCGCAAGGAAAAGCATCGCGCCGGTTGTGATGTCCTGTAAATATTCCCTGCCGCCGGTGGTTATCCCCGAAGCGCGAACAATAGTTTCAATTGTCATAAGCGTCAATACGCCAATCGGAGAGCCGATAATATTGCCCACGCCCCCGGTCAGGAGCGTTCCGCCGATGATGGATGCAGCAATTGCCTTCATTTCAAAAAACATGGCATGCTGCGCATAACCCGAACCGGCCTTCAGAAGGAAAACAAAACCGGCTATACCGGCCAGCAATCCACAAACAAGGTGGGATAAAAACTTCGTACGTTTGACATTGATACCAAGCATCAGGGCGCTTTGACTGTTGCCTCCGACCGCATACAGGCTGCGTCCGAATCTTGTCCATTTTAAAACAACCGCAATGGCCGCCACCACCACCAGGGCGGCTATTACGCCCATATCTACCGTCACCGGTATCAAATTCCCGCTTCTGGCGACATAACCAAGCGCTTCAATCTCGATCCTTGTTTCTTTAAGCGTCCTGAAACTTTCCAACTGCACCGCATGCGAGTATTTTGTAATGATAGTCGCCATCCCCCTGCCAAAAAACATTCCGGCCAGCGTTATAATAAAGGGCTGGATATCCAGGTAGGCAATCAGGAATCCCTGTACTATTCCGAACGCGAGGCCAATGCCCAGGGCGATAATTATCGATGTCAAAACATTTCCGGCGCCTGAGTCGAGGTAGACGGCGCAGGCCGCGGTAACCACGGCGACTACGCCTCCCACCGAAATGTCTATGCTGCCTGAGACCATCACAATACTCAGTCCGCAGGCCAGAATAATAAGGGCGGCGTTATTGTTTAATAAATCGGCAAATCCCTGAACCCTTTCAAAACTTCCGCCCAGAAAGATGATGGCCAGTAAATACAAAACCACAAACACGCAAACGGCTATTACAAAAAGCAAATTGGAATCAGTAAGCTGTCGTGAAGCGACAGCAGGGGCGCGTTGCAAAGCAAGTTTGCGTTTCATATTATGTTTCCCCTTGTGCAATTTTTTTGGGTAAATGGGAACTGAATCCCTTCACCGCATTGGAAATATAACCCTTGACAACAGGGGAACTGGCAACCATAAGCAATATAATAAATACCGCCTTGTAGGCTTTTATCGGTTCAGGCTCTACCCTTAGCCTGAGAAGGGTCATGTTCAATGTTTCGATTGTGTAAGCGCCGATTATGGAGCCGGTAATTTTGAA
>JGI24698J34947_10001412_pt1 | contig 12655 bp, 13 predicted proteins | sample TergutMp193P3_FD_34947 | JGI IMG/M metagenome (IMG submission 34947)
TGCGGACGAAGGCGAAAAAAGGTATCAATTACCGTTTAGGCCGTCCGGGGGTAACGCCGGGCGGCTTTTTTACCATTCTTTAGGTTCATCGCCAGGCGGGGTAATGTAAAAAGTTTCCCCGGCGTATTCAATGAAATATAAGCCTTTACTTAACGCATACTTTCTTATTTCATCAGTTACTACGATACCCGCGACGGCCCCCAGGAAGGTGCGCTTGTCGCCGTGTAAATCGGCATATTTACGCATTTTTTCAAGCCTTATTATATGTTTATCTATGCGTTCTTCGGTAAGTTTNGTTTTTACCTCAATCAGCATAGCCTTGTCGCTGTTTTCCAGCATAATGTCAACTTCCAAAGAGATTCCATTAATTTTGTCACTAAGGCTGGGATTTGGGTTTGCCCTGATGAAATTGAATCCAAACTCATTAAATTTCTCACAGATTTTAGGCGCGACCATGCCTTCGGTAAGATCGCCGAAAAGATTGGTCAATGCCCCAATCTTGATATTAAGTTCATCCTTTAGCCGCTGGGAGTCTTCTTTCAACTGCCGATCGGTTTCTTTCAACTGCTGATCAGTTTCTTTCAACTGCCGATCTGTCTCCTTTTGGCTTGCGACTAGTTCTTCTTGCTTTATTGAAACTCTATCCAATCGCTCGCCGACTTTATCCAGCCGTTCACCGACTCTATCCAGCCGTTCACCGACTCTATCTATTAACGCCCAAACGGACTCGAAAGTGGGGGGATTGGTTGTCTGTGTTTCCGGCATACATTTACCTCCTGCCGATAATATACTGTTTTTTAGGAGATTTTGGAAGGTATTTAAGTGGTATCAGATACCCCTAAATCTGCCCCTATACTACATGGAGCCGGAATTTTTCCCGAAAAATATGACAAATGTAATATTTTTTGGTGCCAGGCGCCGTTTTCGGCACAAATTTACAAAAAAGCGCCGTTTTTATGTCATAAAAAGTCTTTTTCGATAATAGCATGGAGCTGCTCAATCTGCAACATCACATAATCCTGAAACTTGGGCGGTAGTTCGTTAAAAAGGCTGGTCAAACGTTGCAGCTTTTCCGTTGGGGTTGTGAAAAACATATTTCCTGTGCCGTATTTAAGCCAGGTTTCATTCACCCCTAAAGACAGCGATATGAGGTGGATTATCCTGTCATTGACCTTTCGATTAGCGCCTTCCAGTTCGGCTATATAGCCATTACTGATGAAAATGGCCCTGGCAAACTCGGCTTGGGACATCTGGAGGCTGGTTCTGAGGTGTCTTATCCGCTCATTGACGGTCATAGGGTCAACTATAACTGAGAAAAGCTCACAAAACAATATATTCCTTCACTAAATGAGGTTTTTCATAGAGTTTTATTGACAAACCTCACAAATCTGGATAAAATACTCACTAATAGAGGGACGATATGACCAAAGAGGAAAAACTTGACAAAGTTACTAAGGATTTTTCCTTGCTCCCGGAGGAAAAACAGGACTATATCCTCGGTGTCATACAGGCGCTTGCCTTTGCCCATGAAACGGCAGATGAGCAAAAGGAAACTGTCATTTTCGATTCGGGACAGAATGTCGAATCGTTATGAATACTAATGTTGAGAGGGGTTACACAATGAAACGTATTACTTTTTTAATTGTGCTTTTTGCTTTATTAGCTATTGGTCAAACATGGGCTGAGGGATTATCTGAAAGTTCCAACAAAATCCACCCTGGGGCAAAGATGATGTTGGAAGCAAAAGGGTACAAGTTTGACGCAAACAGTAATTTAACTGGATTAGGAAAATATACGGTTCAAAGCTTCCCGGATATGAATCGAACAAATACCAATCCCAACGCATACGATAAAAATACAATATACATAACGAATTTTGATGTTAATGAATGGAGCGGTAAAAATGTTTTAGCGACGACAGGAAGTGTAACAGCAAGACAGCAAACCAGGGCGATTATGTCTTATACCCATGACCTTTATACACTGGGTGTGCTTGGCGGCATGAATGAATCGCAAGGAACACGCATTTACATAAAAAATATAGCAAATAAGTTCCAAAAGGAAATAAACGGCCAGGTCCAAAACGCTTTCTTAATTTATACCGGAACACAGACTTTGCGGATGGCAGACAGATCATCACAAACATTTCCGGTATTTCAATTGTATGACCTATTTAATAATACGCTTTCATCGGCGCTTACAGAATTCAATACGGCTTTTGATAAAGGGATTTATAAAGAGGAAGACGGGTATCAATATTCCAAGATTAAAAACAGAACATTTGGGCGCGATAAAGCAACAAAAAAAGAATTATATGAATGGATTGGCGGCCAATGGATTACCATAATTGGGAGTTAAGAAAATGAAAAGCAAAAAACTTTTTTTGTTTGTATTATTGATTTTTCTTATATTTGGGTATTCATGTAAAGCAAAAGCAACAGTACAAGATATAGACATTTTATATGAAAAAGGCAATGATTATGGCAGAAATGGGGATTTTGATAATGCTATTACTGTCTATTCACAGGCGATTCAACTGGCTCCGGATTTTGCTCCAGCATATAACAGCAGAGGATATTCGTATTTCCTCAAAGGTGAATATGATAAGGCGATAGAGGATTATAACAAAGCTCTACAATTGGATCCAAATCCTGATTTTTTCCCTGCTTATGCAAATGCATATTTTGAGCGAGGACTTGTATATGCTGAAAAGCAAGCTTTTGACAATGCTATCGCGGACTTTACACAAGCGATCAATTTAGACCCGGATGGTTCTTCGTCATTATATTTTAACCTCGGCCTTGTTTTTATGCATAAAGGCGATCTTAATAAGGAAATAGCCAGTTACGAATCGGCGTTAAGAATAGACCCGAATAATGCACAGGCCAGGAGAAATCTTCAAGCAGCTCGTGAAGAGCGAGGTTACTGAGAAAGAAAACAATATTTTTTTGGAGGATAAAATGAAAAAGATTTTTGTGGTGTTTTTGGTTTGTCTGACTATATCGGCTCATGCACAAACTTCCCTGGCGGCTTCCACAGGCAGAATCGCGGGATCAAATATCGTTCTAAATAACCTTTCAAAGAGCGATTTCGATAAAATCATGACAGGCTCAATTTTTGATGTCTTTACCCTTGATTTAAGAGCGAGTGACTATAACACCGATCTAAAGAAACAAACCTTTCTTGGAACAAATAGCGGGAAAGACTACCAGGCAAGACTGGAAACGTTGAGAAACAACGTGAGAAGTCAAGGAATTAGAACGACACAAAGACAGACCGGAGAAACTACCAGAGATACGACTTGCAAAATTTCCAACTACGATGTTAACAAGCGTGGCTTTACAATAACACTGGATGGTGGCAGTAGCAATGTACCGGGGTTTAGACCCAGATTTAATGGTTTTGAAATTCCCGGGTTGAAATTTTCCGGTAATACCAGGTTTGAATTTACATCGCAAATATTTGTACCAGTAACAATAAATGCAGCACAAAAAATTGAAGGTAACGGTAGGGTTGCTGTTCAATTCCAATTAGATGCCAATTCATTTGCAATTCAAAAGGTCTTTCTTGTTAATGAGACCACAAACGAAGTTTATGCAGAGGGCCTGTACGAGAACCTTACTCTGGAAGAACCCAGAGAACAGACTTATGCGGAGATGGGGCCTTCCCTTCCATCTTGGTGGTGACTTTAGAACAGCTTGAGGAATGTGAGGAGCATAATGAGAAGCGAATATCAACCAAACACTCCAAATGAGCCGCCGACAGTTGATCCAAAGTATAGAATAGAATCTGTAGGAATTTCATCTCCCTATAGTGCTAAAACTGAAGGAAAAGATGGTAACAACGGATAGGGCAATTTAAAAAGGGACGGGGCGTTATGCCCCCCTCTTCACATTTGAAAGGAGTTTTTTATGAGGAGAACGATATATTACCGTGATAAATATGGCAAAATTATTGGCTCTAGCGAGGAAGGAGTAGATGCTGGAGCAGCAATGGCGGTTCAAGGAATAATAGGTTTAATAGGTTTTTTATTTAAGGGGATTATTGGTATTGGTGCTATTGTGGGTGCACTCATTGCTGGACACATAAGCAACAAAAATAAAGCGAAATCGGCTGGAGCTTTTTCTGCGTCAACAGGCTACACCAACAGCCAGACTCCTAACACCGAAAATGCCTCTGCTTACCTGAAAAGGGGCCTTGCGTGCTATGACAACCACGACTATGATGGTGCCATAGCGGAGTATACCCAAGCCATAAGGCTCGATCCCAATAAAGCAGGAACATATAACAATAGAGGTCTTGCGTATGGCGCTAAGAGAGACTATGACCGTGCCATACCGGAGTACACCCAAGCCATAAGGCTCGATCCCAATTATGCCAAAGCTTATTTTAATAGAGCTCTTGTGTACTATAACAAGGCCGACTACGACCGTGCCATAGCGGATCACACCCAGGCTATAAGGCTTGATCCCAACTATGCCAAAGCCTACTACTACCGGGCTATTGCGTATCAGGCCAAAGGCGACATTGCCAGGGCCAATGCGGACTTCGCAAAGGCCTACGAGCTAGGGTATAGGTAATGCGCGTCTATTTGGTTAAAGCGTTAGCATAATGAGAATATACGACATTGAATCTAGTGAAAAACATAACGAATCAGGCTAATGAAGTCAAGCAGGGGTTTTTATGGAGCGGAGAAGTATTCCTTTAAGGCGATTAATTATCATACTATTCCTTTCCTTCTTCTCAACCCCCCTTTTTTCCCAAACAGCGGTAACGCTGGAACAGGCAATCCAGTCAAGCGCAAACGACATCGGCAATAGGCTGGAATCCGGCACAAGAATAGCGGTAGTCAATTTCAATTCAAGCTCCATCAATATGTCCGACTATGCGCTTGGGGAACTAAACAGCGCCCTTGTCAACCGAAGAACCGTCATCGTAGTAGGCCGGGGGAGTGACCTCGAACTGGCCCAAAGGGAACTGAACTTTAACCTTTCCGGGTATGTAAGCGATGAGACCGCACAGGCCATCGGTCGCTTTCTTGGCGCTCAGATGGTCGTGTCCGGCTCCTTAACCATAGCCGGGGACTATTACCGTTTCAGGGTACAGGTGCTGGAAGTGGAAACCGCCGCCATACTCTACAGCCAGACCCTGAATGTCCTGAATGACCGCCTTGTAAGAAGCCTTTTGGGTGACAGCGCCCTTGTGCTTGATTTCACCCCTGCCGAAAGAACCGGCGCGGCATTGCTCAACCTTGCTTTGGGTGTGGGTTCTTTTGTTTTACAGAAGGATTCTTTGGGCGGAACCATCACGGCAATCCTCGAAGGCGTAGGCGTGGCCTCGATTGTAGTCTCGCCCCTGCTGATTAAAACCACCCAAAAAATAGACCCCTGGACAGACTTATGGTACACCTACAGGGACAAATCCGTCAGCGCACCGGTTTTCTATTTCGGCATAGGAGCCGCTTCTGTGGGTGTCATTTACGGCGTGTACCGGGCGATCAACTATCAGAAGCCCGGCGTCAACGTGGCCGAGGCCGGTTCCCTCCCCTGGGACGTGGCGCTGGTTCCCGACATTCGCGGAAACACGGCTATCCGGCTCAATTATAGCTTTCGATTTTAGTAAGGAGTTTTTATGAAGACGAAGGATATAAAAGCTTTTTCGGTTTTTCTATTGCTTGTGCTTACATTCACCCTCGTGAATTGCGGCGAAAGTCCTGTCGGAGACGGCCCCGGAACCCTCTCCGGTTATAGGGTTGTTTTTCATGTCGGCGAGGGCCGCGGCGTTCCCCCGTTTCCTCAAACCGTCGCGCCCGGTAACATCATCGAATTACCGACACAGGAAGCAATGGAACACGCGGCGGGGAAGGTACTCACCGGCTGGAACGATGGAAGAACCACCTATCCTATCTTTTATCGTTACACCGTAAACAGCGACGTTGCGTTTATCGCCCAATGGGGTACTGACCCCGGCGGCCCGGGAACCCCCGTCCACACCCATGTTTGGGGGCCGTGGATAGTCACCACCCCTCCCACCCTGACACAGAACGGCGTGGAAACAAGAACTTGCACCCTCGATCCTTCGCACAAAGAGACGCGCTCAATACCGGCGACCGGCTCCGACGGAGGCGCCGGCACACCGGGGCTTGCCTACGCGCTTAACGCCACGGCGACCGCATACAGCGTCAGCAAGGGCACGGTAACCAGCGGCGCGGTGGTTATACCCGCCACCTACAACGGCTTGCCCGTGACGGAAATCAGCAATTCGGGGTTCGATTCTTGCAGAGCTATTTCAAGCGTCAGCATTCCCACCAGCATAACAACTATCGGCAAGTGGGCGTTCAACTGGTGCGTAAGCCTCACCAGCATCGCCATCCCCTCAAGTGTGACATCTATCCCTGAATATGCGTTCTACAGTTGCACAGGTCTTACCAGCGTCTCCATTCCCTCAAGCGTGACATCTATAGGCATGAATGCTTTCAGCGGCTGCGAAAGTCTCACAAGCGTTACCATCCCCTCAAGCGTAAAGACTATCGGCAGTTATGCGTTCAATGGTTGCACAAGCCTTACCAGCTTCACCATACCCGGAGGCATGACGTCTCTCGAAAATGGCGTGATCAGATATTGCAAAAGCATCACCAGCTTTATCATCCCTTCAAGCATTACATCTATCGGAGTAGATGTGTTTCGAGGTTGCACAGGCATTTCCAGCATCGTCATCCCCTCAACCGTAACAAAAGTTGGCGAATGGGCGTTCAAGGAGTGGACTGCCAGCCAGACAATCTACGTCGAGGGCCATATCAGCCCTGCCGTAGCGGACATCGCATGGGGTAGAGGATGGCATAACGATTGCAACGCCGCTATCAAGTATTGGAACGGGACCGCGTGGTTATAAACGGTGCCAGGCACCGTTTTATAGGAGTTTTTATGAAAACGAAGGATATAAAAGCTTTTTCGGTTTGTCTATTGCTTGCGCTTACATTCACCCTCGTTACCTGTGGCGAGAGTCCTGTCGGTGACGGCCCCGGCACCCTCTCCGGCTATAGGGTGGTTTTTCATGTCGGCGAGGGCCAGGGCGTTGCCCCGTTCCCCCAAACCGTCGCGCCGGGTAACATCATCGAGCTTCCGGGACAGGAGAACATGACCCATTCTGCCGGGAAGGTACTCTCAAGCTGGAAAACCGGCTCCACCACCTATAAACCCTACTACCGTTATACCGTAAACAAAGACGTGGAATTTACCGCCCAATGGAGCGCCTCGACGACTACCCCCGGCGGGACTACCCCCGGCGGTACAGACCCCGGAGGGACTACGCCAGGCGGAACAACCCCCGGCGGCAGTGACCCAGGCACTACGTCCGATGGAAGCATTATCGTTCCCGGAAGCAGCCTTGCCGAGAAACTGGTGTGGATGAATGCCAACGCGAAAAGCAACACCAGCTATGTCCTGGAAGTAAGCGCCAATGAGACCATCATCGATCAGAACCTTTACTACAGCGGCAAGAGGAATATTACCATTACAATTAGAGGTGTCGGCGCGAACCGTACCCTCAGCCTTTCCTCCAATTCACCCGGTATGTTTAGGACAGACAGTGTTACCCTTGTTCTGGACAACATTATCCTCCGGGGCCGTGATGGTCGCGGCATCAGTAATCTGATTATAATAGGTTACGATGGAACTCTTATTATGAACGCCGGATCGGCTATTACCGGCCATGACGGCAGAGGAGTTTATATCTGGAACGGTGCAAACTTTACAATGAACGGCGGAACCATCTCCGACAATGTTGCTCCAGGCGGTGACTCCGGTGGAGGTGGGGTGTGTGTTAGTGGAGGAACTTTTACAATGAATGGCGGGACTATATCCGGCAATTCTTCTTTTGGCGCTAGAGGCGGCGGCGGAGTGTCTGTCGAAAGCGGAACTTTTACAATGAACGGCGGGACTATATCCGGCAATACTACTGAAAGAGGCGGCGGGGTGTATGTGGGAGGAGCCACATTCATTATGACCGGCGGTACCATTACCGGTAATTCCGCCCGAGAGCAGGGGGGAGGGGTAAATATTAATGGCAGTTTCGGTTCATTTACCAAGACAGGCGGAACCATCACCGGCTACGACAGCGACCAGGGTAACGGCAATATGGTAAAGAGCAGATACGGCAACGTACTAAGTGATAGAGGCCATGCGGTTTTCGCGGATTCGAAAATACGCAAAGAAACCACTGCCGGGCCGGGGGATAATCTGTCGTACACCCGCGACGGTTCCTTCGGCGCCTGGGATTATTAAGTGGCGAATGGCAATTAGAGCAAATTATTTAGCACGAACCCTCCACGAACAAAAGAGGATATCGAAGTAAGAGTTCGTGAAGTTCGTGGTAAAATTTCCATATTTACTCCCCCGGCACGCACGCCCTCTTCCCCAGCTCCCTCGCCCTCGCCGCTAGGGCCTCCAGCCTCGCGCGCGCCGTCTCATCACACTCCTCCATGTCGTTCCACGCCGGGTCAAGGCAGTTTCCCCCGGCGAAGGGCCTGAAATACCAGGGCGCGTTATCCGCAAGCGGCGCGAGCGCCTCGATGTCGCTTGCGCTTATAAAGCCGCCCGGCAAGGCAAGCGTACGGTACTCGTGGTCAATGCCCGATTCACGTATTAACGCCGCACTCTTGATCAGATTACTGCCCGGTTTTTCTCTCCGTATTTCTTCTTCACTCTGCCTTCCTCCGTGAAACTCCGTGTCTTCCTCTGTGTTCTCCCGTGCCTCTGTGCCTCTGTGCGAGGAATTCTTGGTTCTTTTTTCTCCGTGTTCCTCCGTGGTTTCCTCCGTGTAACTCAGTGTTTTTTTTTCTTCCTGTGCCTCCGCATCGCTGGTGGATGAATATTTGGTTCTTTTCCCTCCGTGTTCCTCCGTGTCTTCCTCCGTGAAACTCCGTGTTTTTCTTCTATTGTTTGTGTGGTTCGTTATTCTGTTCGTGTGGTTCGTGGTAAAATTCTTCTCCGTGTTTCTCCGTGGTTTATTCTTTTCTTCTTGAGAGGAATTTACCAGTTCAGCATAACGGTTAGACGCTATCTTCAAGTCAAGCGCTATGTAGTCGGGACTGGTTTCTTCCCGGCTGAAGAGTTTTTCAAGCATCGCGGGGAGCATCCCGTTGGTGTCAAGTTTCACGGGGAGGGGGATCGCTTTGATTTCGGCGATGAGGTCCGGTAGTTCCTCGTAAAGGCAGGGTTCCCCGCCGCTTAATACCACGCCGCCGAGAACTCCCCGCCGCTTTCTCAAGTGGGCGAGGGCGTCCTCAAGGCTGACGAGGCCTTGCACCCCACCCGTGACGAGTTCCCTGTTGTGGCACCAGGGGCAGCGAAGATTACAGCCGGGAAAAAAGAACACCGACGAAATACGGGCCGGAAAATCAATGAAGCTTGTTTTCTTAAGTTGCAGCTTCATCGACAAAGCGCGTTATACGACAACGGCGTCAAACGGCGACAGGCTCAGCGCAGTCGGTATCATCCGGTTCTAGGAGCCGGCCTATTGCTTCAGCGTCCAGGGCCCGCCCGAGTTCCTCACCGCTTGGGGAAACGAGTATCGCCGTGGGGGTGGACAGCACGCCGCGTCGCGCCGCCTCGGCGATGCCCTCGGCAGTGTCGGAGTTTACCGTTTCCACGGGGATGCCCAGCCGACCCGCGGCGGCTTTGGCCGGCGGGCAGCGGGGGCAGGCGGCGCGGACGAAGAGAAGGAGCCTCATCTCTCCTTTCGAAATGAATTTCGAATTTGAAACGGGTTTCAAATTTGAAAAGGATGGGGAAGAGAAGGCGACGCCCTGTCCGTCTTCATCATCAACAGCATTGGCGCAGTCAATGCCGTTGATGAGGCGGTAGAGTTTGCGCTCGCCATATTCTTCCCTCTTCCCCTTGTTCCAGTTCCGTACCGAACGGTAATACCCGACTATACGGCTGTAAACCTCCGCGGACGTCCCTTTCACCTGTGAAAGGGTCTCCCTCGCCGCGTCTAAATCCTTTTCAATTGCCTCAAGGTCTCTCATGTTTTGCTCCAACGTTTATCGTATATTACCTGCCGCGTTATACCAAAACGGCGGCGGAAACTTCTTCTCTCTCTCTTTCCAGTTCCTTAATTCTTGCCCTTATCCTGACCTCTTCTTCAGCTTTGCATTTGGGACAGAAAAAATGTTCCCCTGAAAGGTATCCGTGAACCGGACACACCGAGAAGGTAGGCGAAATTGTGAAATACGGTATCCTGTACTGGCTGGCTATGATTTTCACCAGGTCGCGGCAAACGCGCCAGTCCTCAATGGCTTCGCCCAGGAAGCAATGGAAAACGGTGCCGCCGGTGTAGGAGATTTGCAGCTCCTCCTGTAGGTCGAGGGCCTCAAAGATATCGTCGGTCAACATTACCGGAAGCTGGGTCGAGTTGGTGTAGTAGGGTTCGACGCTGCCCGCGCTGATGATTTTTGAAAACCTTTCCCTGTCGTGCTTGGCGAGCCTGTAGGAAGTAGACTCGGCCGGGGTGGCTTCAAGGTTGAAAAGTTCCCCGGTCTCTTCCTGAAAGTCCGCGAGCCTGTTGCGCATATACTTTAAAACCTGCGCGGCGAAGAGGCGCCCCTTTTCGGTCGCGATGTTGACGCCCTTGCCCATGAAGTTCTGAATGCACTCGTTCATGCCAACCAGGCCTATGGTGTTGAAATGGTTGTCCAGGTTCTTGAGGTAGCGCCGCGTATAGGGAAAGAGCCCGCCCTCAAGAAGCCTGTTGATGATTTTTCGCTTTATCTTAAGGCTTTCTTTCGCGAGAACCATGAGCCTGTCAAGGCGGCGGTAAAAGTCGTCTTCGTTTTTGGCGAGGTGGCCGATGCGGGGAAGGTTGATCGTGACGACTCCGATGGAGCCGGTGAGTTCGTCGGAGCCGAAGAGCCCGCCGCCGCGTTTGCGGAGTTCACGCTTGTCGAGCTGCAGGCGGCAGCACATGGAGCGCACATCCGACGGGTCGAGATCGGAATTGACGAAATTCTGAAAATAGGGCGTCCCGTAACGGGCCGTCATCTCGAAGAGGAGGCGGGCGTTGTCGCTTTCCCAATCAAAACCGGCGGTGATGTTGTAGGTGGGAATAGGGTACTGGAAACCGCGGCCTTCGGCGTCGCCTTCAAGCATGAGTTCGATGAAGATCCTGTTTATCGAATTCATCTCCTCCTGGCAGTCCCCGTAGGTAAAATCGATTTCTTCCCCGCCCACCAGGGCTTTTTTGTCTTTCAGATCGGCAGGGCAGGTCCAGTCCAGGGTTATGTTGGTGAAGGGCGCCTGGCTGCCCCAGCGGCTTGGGGTATTAACCCCGAAGATGAAACTCTGAAGGCATTGCTTGACTTCCTTGTCGGAAAGATGGTCCTTCTTCACGAAGGGTGCGATATAGGTGTCGAAAGAACTGAAGGCCTGGGCGCCGGCCCATTCGTTCTGGAGGCAGCCCAGGAAATTGACCGCCTGCTGCATCAGGGTGTTAAGGTGTTTCGCGGGTTTGCTCGTGATCTTGTCGGTTACCCCGCCGAGTCCCTCAAGGATGAGCTGCCTCAGTGACCAGCCCGCGCAATAGCCTGAGAACATGGAAAGGTCATGGATGTGAAAGTCGGCGTTCCTGTGGGCAGCCGAGATTTCCTCGGGGTAGATGTTCTTGAGCCAGTAATTGGCGGTGATACTGCCGGAATTGTGGAGTATGAGGCCCCCCAGGGAATAGTTGACGTTCGCGTTCTCGTTTACCCGCCAGTCCGATTGCCTTAAATAGCCGTCCATGGTGCTATCAATGTCCAGCATGAGCTTCTTGACATCCCTCATGGCCTCATGGCGTGCCCTGTAGAGGATGTACGCCTTGGCCACTTCCGTTTCTTTCGCCTCGATGAGGGCCGTTTCCACAAGGTCCTGGATTTCCTCAATCGCCGGAATCGAATTCCGGTGCCTCCCGGACATCATTTCCTTTATTAGAACTTCAACCCTGGAGCTGACTGCCTCTACCCTTGAGTCTTTTTCCTCCGGGCTGCCGTTGAAACCCGTGGCGTCAAACGCCTTTTTTACGGCGTTGGTTATTTTTGTTCGATCGTAGATTTCTATTTCTCCCGATCTTTTTACTACATTCTTAATCAAGCGACTCTCCTTCGATTTATGTCATCAAACAATGCCGTCAATGCCTGCCGGTAAACCGTCAACAGTTTTGATTTCCCGGATAAAATCGTCCAGATTTTCAAAATGCCGGTAAACCGCCGCGAAACGTATATATGCTACCTTGTCCATTGCCGCCAGCTTCTCCAGTACCAAATCGCCGATTACGGCCGTATCAATCTCATGGTTCACTTTTCCCCGCATGGCCGCCATGTCTTCAATTTCATTGACAAGGCTCTCGATATCCATCTGGGAAAAAGGCCTTTTTTCCAGGGCCCGGCTGACCCCCCTCTCGATTTTGGCCCTGTCGAAAGGTTCCCGGCGTCCGCCCCGCTTTATCACCATGAACTGTTTGTCTTCGGTCCTCTCATAACTGGTAAACCGGTAACCGCACTGGGAACACTCCCGCCGCCTGCGTATGGCATCGCCGTTTGCCAAAGTCCTTGATTCGATAACTTTGTCATCAAAACTGCCACAATGAGGGCAACGCACGGTAGTGTTACCTCGGTATTGGT
>JGI24698J34947_10001413_pt1 | contig 12652 bp, 8 predicted proteins | sample TergutMp193P3_FD_34947 | JGI IMG/M metagenome (IMG submission 34947)
CTCCCCGGTTGTGTAATGGTAGCACGGCAGACTCTGGATCTGCTTGTGGGGGTTCAAATCCTCCCTGGGGAAAATTAAGCTGAAAACGTATCACCTAACGCTCATCTTCTCTTTCATCTTTTCCAACCGGTTCAGCGCTTCATACAACGTATCGCTTTTTTTGGCGAAGTGAAGACGTATCAGGTGATTGACGTTCTCCTTGAAAAAGCTGGAACCGGGCACCGCGCCCACGCCGACTTTCTCCGCGAGCTTTTCGCAAAAATCTAGATCGCTTTCGTATCCGTATTCGGATATATCGAGCAGAACGTAATACGCACCGTCGGGCGTTGTGTGGTTGATGCCCAAATCGTCAAGGCCCTTCATGAACAGCGCGCGCTTTTCGGTGTATGTCTTCAATAGATCGCTGTAATACGATGCTCTGAAACGCAGTCCCGGAATCGCCGCCTCCTGTAAAGGCGCGGCGGCGCCCACCGTCAAAAAGTCGTGGACTTTTTTTGCGGTATCGATGATCTCCTCGGGTGCGATGATGTAGCCGAGCCGCCAGCCGGTGATGGAATACGTTTTTGATAGCGCGCTACACGAGATCGTGCGCTCGAACATCCCTGGCAGGGCGGCGATGTAGGTGTGCGTGTGCGGCGCGTAAACGATATGCTCGTACACTTCATCGGTGATAACGTAGACGTCGTACTTCTTCGCCAAATCCGCGATAACAGTTAACTCATCGCGCGTGAAAACCTTACCGGACGGGTTTGAGGGGTTGCAGAGGATAAGCGCCTTGGGGCGCTGCTTGAACGCGGCTTCCAGTTCGTTCGCGTCAAAATTGAATGCAGGCGGATACAGCGGGACATAAACCGGTTCAGCGCCGGAGAGGATCGCGTCCGCGCCGTAGTTCTCATAGAACGGCGAGAACACAATCACCTTGTCGCCGGGGTTGGACACAGTCATCATGGCCGCCATCATCGCCTCGGTGCTGCCGCAGGTGACCACGATTTCAGCGTTAGGGTTAATTTGCCTTCCCATCCACTTCGATTGCTTTTCGGCAAGCGCCTCACGGAAATTCTGCGCGCCCCATGTAATTGAATACTGGTGCGGGCCCGTATGGGCGATTTCCGCGAGGCGATCCAGTATTTCTTTCGGAGGTTCAAAGTCCGGGAAACCCTGCGACAGATTCACCGCGTTATACTTCAGTGAAACACGCGTCATGCGCCGTATAACAGAATCGGTGAAGTCCGTTGTGCGCTCTGATAACTTTTGCATATCAATTCTTCCTTATTAAGGCCTGTTTCTTTTCAGACTATCTCCGGTGACTTCAGCACCCCCTGGGGCCAAAATTGGTATTCATAAGACCAGTTTGAACCGACGGTGCGCCACGAGTTGGGCCCCCACCAGAAAGAAGGATCCCTTTCCACGCAGTGCAACTGGCCGAAGGTGTTGATCCTGTTGCCGAAGTAGACGAGGTCGATTTTGTGCATGCCGGGGCTGACGGGGACTTCAATCTGATACGGAGAGTATACCAGAGGGCCGTAATCTTTTCCGTCGACTTTTACCTTTAAGAGCTGCCCACGGTAGTTAGTCGCACGGACGGTGAGTTTTTCACCCTGTGTTTCCGCTTCCAGATGATAGGTCAGGTTGCCGCCATAGAAGGGCAGGCCCTGGCGCGTGATGTCCCCGAAGGCCAGGGCGCGGACCGATTTCGTTATGACGCATGATGCCCCGGTTACATTGACGCCGAAGTCGCCGAGGAGGTACATGGCTTCAATATCAACTTTTCGGCCGTATGGGATACTCACCTCTATAACGTTGGTTCCCGCCTTGATTGCGGGAAGGCTGATTTTGCCTATGCACTTGTCCACATACCAGCCGTTTACCGGGCCGGCCTTCTCGCCGTTAAGCGTTACGCTGGCTTTGGCGGCGTTCTCCAGGGCAAGTTCCGCGCCTGTCAGCGCGATTTCGCTTTCAAACGTATAGCGCAATTTCAAGGTGTTAGGCGTACTCTTGTCGTGTTCGACCCAGGGCTGGGCAACCTGGTTGCCCCGCGCCGGCCAGCCCAGCTCCGTTCTGAGGATATTATCAAGCTTGAGAACTTCCTCCCTGGGTCTGTATGCCGATGAGTCCAGGGCGTACTCCGCCATGTCAAGGAGCAGCACGTTGGGTTCTTCCAGCGTAACCGGTACGGAGCCCGGAAAGCGTACAAAAGAAGGAGGCACAGGGAGGGTACTCTTGCCCTCAAGGCTGATAGCATTGGTGACAAGCTGCAACTCCACATCTGTTTTGACTGGTTCCGAATTGTCCAGCTTGAGGAGTATGCTGTCGTGTTCGTAGAGGGGCCGCACGATAGTAGTCCAGCCGTTCTGCCAATCTACCGGCTGGGGATTAATTTCACCACTTATGGTTTCGTATAACGTTGCGGCCCATTCGCCCCGAACCCGTATCCTGATTATATCGCCTCTGGGAAGGTCGGGATTTTTCGGATTGTCGGCGTGCGCGATGAAAAGCCAGCGGACGCCGTCCGTCTCTTCCCTGAGCTGGTAGAGGAGGTCGCTCGTCTGTGATCCGGAACTGCCGCGAATGTCGATCTCCCGGATGTCTATGAGGGCGTCCATTATGCGCAACCTTTCAAAGCCAATTCTCTCGCTTCTTTCCCAGAGTTTTCTTCCGCCGTCGTTGATATAGGCGTCGAGGTATGCCGGCGGCTCTCCCAGGAAGAGCAGCTTTCCCCCGGCATTTCTGAACGCCTCAAGCCGTTCCAGTGTAGTTTGCCTCAATGTCTCCATGGCCGGAACGATAATAACATCGTATTTCATTGCTCCCACCGGAAAGCCGTTTGCGTTGATGTCCGCGACTTTGCAATACCTGGGCAGAGTCGACTCGCAGATGTAGTCAAAGTCAATGAGCCCACGCAGGAGCCAGTCGCACAGAGAGAGGAATTTCTCATCCATTTCCGCCCGTATTGCGGCTGTTTTTTCCCTCGCTCCCCAATGAAGCCAAAAACTTTCTATTGGGTGGATCACACCGACACGGCAGACAGGTGTGCCTCTCGTCATTACCGAAGCGACTCGCGCGAAATGATTTTCCACATACAGATACTCCGCGATCCATGGCGACTGATAATTGAAGGTAGAAGGATAGTCTCTCTTCGCCTCACCGTTCATTGAAACCCAGGAGAGGTGCGGCACCCGGACGGTGACCCCCAGGGCGGCCTGCCAGTCCCCCTGAAGCTTGTGCCCACGAAAATCAAAATTCCAGTTGGTAACCCCGTAGAGTTCCGACAAGATGCCGGGGAAGCCATTTTGCCTCGCGCCGGATTGCGCCTGCTTGGCGGTGGTAAACTCGTGCCTGTCGCTTAACATATCAATGCCGGGCAACTGGAAAGAGCGATAGGAGCGCATGGCATCACCCAGGGCGTGGGTCTGGCTTTCCAGCGTGGGCTCTTCCATCATGTGGCCCGTAAGCATGATACCGTTTTCCGCGCACCAGGCGCCGCACTGATCCGCAAATGCCGCCGCGAAACGCTCCGCGACATGATCGTGGTAATGATAGCGAATAACAGAGACCCTGCCCCCCGCAAGATCCCAGAGCAGTTCCGGAATGCCGCCGATGAGGCTTTCACCGTTATACGCAACCTTGTAAGTCTCTTCGATATCGAAAGTCCAGGGCAAAGTAACATCCCTGTCCTCCTGAGCATAGTTCAGGGTTTCTTTTCGGGAAAACTGGGGCTCGTCGGTAAATATCGCCGGAATAACACCGCCAAAGTCCTTCTTGAAGTGCTTCTCATAGGCTCCGTAGGTAATGCGGATAAACTCGCGAATGGTCGCCGGGTCAAGGGTATTCGCGTAAGTCTGGTTGTTGTACCAGGGACTGGGAAGGGCAGTTTCGATGTAGGCGTAAAGCTTGATACCCGCAGCCGTGTCCTTTTCACCGATGGTCTTGTAACTCTCAAGGTCGCCGTCTTTATTCAGCGTCACATCAAAGCAGGCGACAAGTTCCCCGTTCTCGCTCCTCCCCAGAGCGTTCCCGATACGTCTCCCGGCGGCGTCTTCCGCGGGCGTCCCGTATGGCCTTCGCGTCAAAAGCAGATGGTGTTCCCTGTATTTGGGATCTTTGGTAAGTATGCCCCCCGCGGCGCCCGACGGCCACCGATCCTCATCGTAGAGCCACGCGAGCATCTTCTCCTTCCGGGCTTTCTCCACGCACGCGCCGACTATACCCATATGCTCCTCGCTCATATACTTCGTGGCCATTCCCGTCCTGACGTGCATGTGAAATCCGCCAAACCCCATTTTCTTAAACTGGTCTATCTGCCAGACGAGTTCATCCTTGTCAAGGGTGGTGTTCCACGCCCAAAAAGGCGTGGCCCTGTATTCGCTTGAGGGGTTCTGAAAGTCCTCGTGGGTCAGTTTTTGGTCGCGCTTTGGATAGAACATATCGGGGCCTCCTTTGGGGATAGTGTAGCGTGGATTGGGGGTAGGGGGCAAGGGGGAGGGGAGGATGGTTTTATGCAAAAATCTTGAAGATATTTATATGCTTTTATCATAAAAGCGGTTTTTTCAAAAGAGCTATTCATTTATTAATTTTTCCTTATTTGAATGCTTTTTGAATCTGTGTAAGAGTGATTATATATAGTTGACATTATAGACTTTATTTGTTATATAATAATTAAATTACTTTGGAGGTGATTTTGAAACTTACAATTACAGAATTTTCCCAAAAATTTCGACAAATTAAGGAGATGGGATTTGTTCCTTCGCAAAGAAAAGGGCCAACTGGTATAGGATATACACTTGAGACTCTTTTAGGGATTAATGAAAACAATGATGCTTCACCCGATATAGAAGGTGCTGAGCTAAAGACCCATAGGGTTAATTATCCAAATTTAATTACCCTATTCACATTTAATAATAAAGCATGGAAAATGCCCCCATTAGAAGCTGTAAAACGCTATGGAAGTCTAGACAGAGATGGCCGACAAGGGCTTTATTATACCATGTCATTAAAACAGAATAGTGCTGGGCTTTTTCTTGACGTTCAGAAAGATAAAATTGCAGTACGCCACATTTCTGGTACTATAGTTGTAGAATGGTCTTTAGATGTTTTGGCTGAAAGGTTTGTTAGAAAAATACCTTCGTTGATTTTTGTATCAGCATTTACTGAATTACGTGATGGCAAAGAATATTTTCATTTTCAAAGAGCGCAACTTATGAAAGATACTACTCCAGAGTTATTACGTAACCAATTTAAGTCAGAAAATATCTTAGTTGATTTACGACTACATGATGAGGGAACAATGGCAAGGAATCATGGAACAGGTTTTAGAACTTATGAAGATCGATTGCCTCAATTATTTAGGCTGGTTTTAGACATATGAATATATATACTGTTGTGCGAAATAAAAAATATGATTATTCTGGACAATCATATTCATCTGTATATCCGAATTTGCATCGTTATCCTGCAACAATGATACCTCAAATTGGTATTGATATATTAAAAGAGTTTAATATATCTTCTGGAAAATTACTTGATCCTTATTGCGGATCAGGAACGAGTTTTATATGTGGGTTAGAATGTGGAATAAAAAAAATGTCTGGTTTTGACATTAATCCATTAGCTGTTCTTATTGCAAAAGCAAAATTTATTAAACTCAGTATTGAAGAAATTGAATATTCATACCAAAATCTTCGTGATAATGTGTTCGATATAATGAAAAGTGAAGAGCTGCAAAAAGAAATTAATATACCAGAAATTACTAATATTTATTTTTGGTTTTCCGAAACAGTAGTTAAAAATTTGTCAATAATTAGACATTGCATAGATCAATTAGATAATGAAAATGTAAAAAATATCTTCCTTGTCCCCTTTTCAGAAACAGTTAGAGAATGCTCATACACACGAAATAATGAATTTAAATTGTATCGTATGAAACCAGAAGAAATACTCAATTTTAATCCTGATGTAGTAAGCTTCTATTTCAAAAAATTGAATGATGCAATACAATGTTATAAACTATATTATTTGCCAAAATTAAAAAGTGATACGATAATAAACATACATTCAGAACCATTCAAAAAAGGAACTAATACATATGATTTAGTTTTGACAAGTCCACCCTATGGAGATAGTCGAACGACAGTTGCTTATGGTCAATTTTCTACATTGTCTAATGAATGGTTGGGTATTAATAATGCTCGTAAAATAGATAGTATGCTGATGGGTGGGAGGCGCGTACCAGAAATAATAAAAGAAAATTGTATAGCGGACTCTATACATGAGATTGGAAGAATTGATAAAAAAAGAGCATTAGAAGTATCATCATTTTATTTTGATTTGAAAAAATCAATTAAAATTGTTGCAGAAAGTATTAATATAGGCGGTATGGTTATTTATATTGTGGGTAATAGAACTGTGAAAAATATTTTGCTACCTACCGATCAATTTATTGCAGAAGTATTTGAAGAGAATGGCTTTAAACACTTAATAACATATGAACGTGCATTAAGTAATAAAGCTATGCCAAGTAAAAATTCTCCAACAAATATAGTAGGGAAAACAGTAAATACAATGTTATACGAATATATAGTAGCATGCAAAAAAATAGAATAAAATCATCGTCTGACGAATTTATTAAATAATCCTATTTCACCTATTGATGACGTATAAAAACAATATTATCGTCATCATAATGTAACCATAATAAAGTATTATAGTATAATATAAAGAAACCTGATAATAAAAAATTGTTTTTCGTTGTATTGTTGGTTTGATTTGGATCGATAATATGAATACATGTACAAAATAATCTATTGACAAACGGAATATATATTGTTATAATACTGTTTGGAGGATGTATGCCAAAAAGAAAAATACCAGAAGAAAAATTTTTTACTGAAGAAATTGAATGTACAATATGCGGAAATAAAGTATATATGGAAGTGTTACATGATTTTATCATAAGAGGAGAGGACTATTATATAGAAGGTACGTTAGAAAATTTTGAAGAGACTACTAGTGATCTTCATTGGCAAATAATACGATGCCCTGCATGTTATAACTCACTATTACGTGAAGGTTGGTGGAACGAAACATTCGATGATACATCAGGTCCAAAGTATAGAATAATTTATCCTCAACCTGATATACAATACAAAAACATAAATGCATTACCAGAAGATATTAAAAAAGCATATAATGCTGCTGAAAAAGTTAAATATATTGATAGTAATGCATTTGCCGTTTTATTAGGTAGGGTTTTAGATAAAATTCTCCTTAATAAAAATGCAAATGGGGATACCTTAAATGAAAAATTGAATGATCTCGCTAAAAGAGGACTTATACCCAAAACTATAGCAGATGTTGCACATGGTATTAGAGAATTAAGAAATATAGGAGCACATGCGGATTTAGGTGAATTAACCCAAGAAGAAATTCCTATATTGGAAGATATAATTAATGTAATATTAGTATATTTATATTCAGCTCCAGATATGATAATTCAAGTTACAAAAAAAATTAAAAAACTAAAAATAAAAGATAAATGAACACATTATAGTAAGAACAAAATCGTATAATAATTTAAAAATTTATATATTGAACTTTTTTGCAGATTCTACAAGATCGTTTAAAGGTCAGTCATTAGACTGTTATAGAGTTATATCACTCATATTCCCCTTACCTCGGCAAAATCGTATAGCTAAACCTCGCTGTTACCAATGGACTCATAGTCGTGTGGTTATCGCTTTCTGCTGTCAGACTGCGTGTAATGATCTCTGCGCTAAGGGGAGCCGAACCAGACTGTACGCTAATTAAAAATGGCTTGTCATAAGCAGCGGCTAAAATCATTTCTTCCCCAAAGGGTTGATCCATCCTGTACCTTGTGTTGTCAGGAATTCGACGGGTCTCCCCCGCTCTGATGAAATTGTTATCTCTTGGCGTTATCGGGTAAATTACCTGAGTGTTTCCGTTCACGTCAACATGAACGATACGGAAATAGCAATCCTGCGCCGAATAGAGGCGCATGGTCATATAGTCCCCTTCACGGTAAACACCGGTCAGCGTATCTGGGGTGATCGTAAAATCCCACCTGTTGTTCTTTCCCTCGTATGGGCTAATCGCTTGTTGCTTCGCCTCAAACTCGGCCTGGGTAACTACAGCGCCGCCGTTTTCCGGAAGCAGTGATAAGCCCCGCCTTTCCAGTTCAGAGGCGGGTACGGCAAACCGCGACGATGCCAGCACTGCTTTGTTCCCTGCCGTGGAAATCAAGTGCAGCGAAACCTCCGCGCCCATATCCAATGGTGAATAGCTTCCGGTTACTATTGCCTGAATATCGCTGTCCAGCGTTCCAACGATAAAACCTCTGGTTAATACCGCAAAATCCGCGCTTTCGCTCTCGCTTGCAACCTGTAATTTGTCCCTGTGCCTCTGTGCGCTCGTTATTATGCTATTTTTAAGCCATGTCGAAAATCCAGAAACGGTATCGGTATTTACGTAGCTTATCCTGCCTACCGCTATAGTCGTCCTTTGATCAACAGCCCGCGCCATGACAGATACAGCCCTCTCTATCTCATCATCCAGTGTGACATTTAGCAGTGACGCTAGACGGTTATCCGGCCTGACGTTATAAGCTCGTTGACTGCTTGAAGCCGATTCCACATCTGTAGCGTAGACCGTCATCCGGAATTCACCGCCCAGGGCAACCACCTGTCCGTAAACAAGTACCTCAGCGCCGTACTGCCTCGTTATGGAAACCAAAAAATCGTCGTAAACCCTTCCCGAACCAAGCTGGTAGTTTATTTCCGTATTGATACGATCCAGATTACGGCGGTCAACCATGATGAACTTGCCGGAATCCTCAATACGGCCCCATATCTCCTCAAACACATAATCCGAAAGGCGGCCTGACGGCGCGTCAAAGTGAACGAGCGCAACCTTAGCGCCCTTCGGGAGCCTTTGGACAAAGTAAGCGGCGGCCTCGGCTATTGCCGCGTCTAAGTTAAGGCTGTCCAGTGAATTCTCTGGCTGTAGGAGTTTGGCTGGTCTCTGTACCTGGACAGCGCCTCCTCCTGCACAGGCAACCAGTGCCAAGGCTATTAGGCAGAGGCTCATTAGTTTAATATTTACTTTCATTGATTTTTATACAATACCATGAAACTTAGCCTTTCTCAATGCTCTCAATTGCCAAAAACCGCCACTGGCTGTATAATTTATCTGTCGGAGGTAGAAAAGTGACCTTCACCAAAAGGACAATCTTTTTAGTTATATTGCTCTTATCGGTTTCTCTTCTCTATTCCCAGCAGAAATACGCACTCGTCATCGGCAACAGTAACTACACTGGAATCTCCCGCCTTAACAACCCGGTGAACGACGCCAACGACATGGAAGCCGCCCTGAGAGACCTGGGCTTTACCGTGGATAAGGTGCTGAACGGCAGTCTCACCGACATGGAAAACGCTATAATCAGGCTTAAAAACCGTCTTTCGGTAACACAAAACTCCTACGGCTTCCTGTTTTACGCAGGTCACGGTGTGCAGTCCAACGGGGTGAATTATCTTATTCCCGTGGGCGAAAGTATCCCCAGCGAAAACTATTTACGGAGCCGGGCGGTTTCCGTTCAGGCGATGATGGATGAACTGAACGACGCGGGCAACGAACTCAATATAGTGGTGCTGGACGCCTGCCGCGACAATCCCTTTGGTTGGGCGCGAAGCGGCAGCCGCGGCCTCACGGTATTGTCAAACCAGCCAGCCAACAGCATTATCGTGTATGCCACGACCGCAGGCTCTACCGCAGCGGATGGGACAGGAAGGAACGGCCTGTTTACAAGTCATCTTTTGAATAACATCAAAACACCCGGCCTTGAAATAACCGAAGTATTCCGGCGTACCGGCGCCGCCGTCATCCAGGCAAGCGGCAGCCAGCAGGTCCCCGCCGTGTACAACCAGTTCTTCGGTACTGCATACCTCGGCTCGCGCTCGGAGCAATCTGCCCCCGCTACCACCACGCAACCGACGCCTACTACTGGGGTGGTTACGCCCCAACCTTTACCTGCTGGGCTTGAATATAGCATTAATGCTGGAAGCGTCACTATTACAAGGTACACGGGAGACGCTACTACCGTGTATATACCGTCACAAATTCAGGGCTTGCCCGTAACGGTTATTGGTAATGATGCATTCTATGCTTGCTACCGTTTGACAAGCATCACTATACCTTCCTCGGTCACGTTCATTGGTGATTATGCGTTCTGTAATTGCAGTGGTTTAATAAACATCACTATACCTTCTTCGGTCTCGTCCATTGGTAAAAGGGCATTCTTTCGTTGCAGTAGTTTGACAAGCATCATGGTGGATAGCCGTAATACCACTTATACAAGTGTTGATGGCATTATGTTTGATAAAAGCAATAAAACCATGATTACGTATCCAGCAGGTATAAAGTCAGAATCTTACTCAATACCTTCCTCGGTCTCGTCCATTGGTAATTGGGCGTTCAGTGGTTGCACAAAATTGACAAGTATCACCATACCTTCCTCGGTCTCGTCCATTGGTGGTTTGGCGTTCTCTGAATGCACTGGTTTGACAAGCATTACAGTGGATAACCGTAACTCCACGTATGTAAATATTGACGGCATTTTGTTTGATAAGAACATAAGAACCATTATCGCGTATCCGGCAGGCAAAACAGCAGGAACTTACTCCATCCCTTCCTCGGTTACGTCTATTGGTGATGGGGCGTTCTGTTGCAGCAATTTGACAAACATCACCATACCTTCTTCAGTCTCGTCCATTGGTAATGAGGCGTTTATAAGTTGTCTTAGATTGACAAACATCACCATACCTTCTTCGGTCTCGTCCATTGGTGATGAGGCGTTCAGTCAGTGCGCTTATTTAACAAGCATCACCATACCTTCTTCAGTCTCGTCTATTGGCGATGGGGCATTCTCTTATTGCGACCGTTTGACAAATATCACTGTGGATAGCCGTAACCTCAAATTTACAAGTGTTGAAGGCGTGCTGTATGATAAAAACATACGAACCGTAATCGCGTATCCGGCAGGTATAAAGTCAAATTCCTACTCCATCCTTTCCTCGGTCTCGTCCATTGGCAATTGGGCGTTCAGTGGTTGTTATAGTTTGACAAGTATCATCATACCTTCCTCGGTCACATCTATTGGTGTTTGGGCGTTCAGTAATTGCAGTGATTTGACAAGCATTATCATACCTTCCTCGGTCACGTCTATTGGTAATGAGGCGTTCTATTATTGCGGCCGTTTGACCAGCATCACAATACCTTCTTCGGTTTCGTCCATTGGTGATGGGGCTTTTTATTATTGTAGTCGTTTGACCACTGTATCTCTTTCACGGCGTACACGGGTTGGGCAGAACGCATTTCCTACTTCAGCGCGGATCACCTACCGGGATTAGTGGTAGCAAAAAAGGAGGTAAACTAATTGAGATTCATTATGTGCATGAAAACCAAAGAATATTTCATTTACTTAAACGGTTTGGAAAAACCTCAGCTACGAAAGAGCATATGTATTAGGTTGGTTTATGACAATCATTCTTTCCATAACATATAAGGTAATACCATTATGATTAATATTGGAATATATAAGCAAGATCTAGAAACATTAATAAATTTAAGCTCTTCATTAATGGACGATATTAAGTCAAGGAAGGGAAATATAGAAAAATGCTCTGCTGATTATCGTAATATTTTTGAAGCAGAATACCAAAATTGGTATACAATATCTTTAGCGGTTGTAAAGCAAATAATATCACAGCGATTTAGCGAATTTGAGAATTTATATCTTCCAGATTTAAAACGAAAAAAGATTGATAGGACTAATTATACTATACAAGATTGGTTAAATGGATATAGATTGGATGCTATATTTTTTCCAGAAGATTGTGATATTGACGATATTGATATTACAATCTTGAAGTTTCAAACTCAAAAGACTATTTTGGAATCAGCTTCCCAAAGATTTGAAAATTCTCTTTTCGATATAAGAAAGATTGTTCAAGCCGAATTATTTGATTCAGAAATTGATGCAGCAAAGGAATTATTAAATAATGGTTTTTTAAGGGCATCGGGGGCGATTGTTGGTGTATTGCTAGAAAAGCATTTAAAGGAAGTTTGCGAAAATCATGGTATAAAAATAAATAAAAAAAACCCTTGTTTATCTGATTATAATAATTTGTTGAAAAATGATAATGTTATTCAAATACATATTTGGCGATTTATACAAAGATTAGGCGATATCAGGAATTTATGTACTCATAATAAAGAGCAAGAACCCGAAAAGAGTGTCATTATGGAATTGATAGATGGAGTAGATAGAACAATAAAAACGATAATTTGAAAAGAATTTTTTGAGTAAAGAAATATCTTTACCATCCAATACTTGTTGTTTTTGAGGAAATTTTAAGGTGAAAAAAATGAGCGATCCGTTAAATGGGTTTAGGCCGAAAGGGGCGCTGCTTGAGTGCTATATGAGTTTTCTCGAGTTCCGCCGAGATCTTGAATTCCTTGTAAACGAAGGGTACATAAAGGTTACCGGCCCTGAAACGTGCGTATGGCTTAAGAGCAAGACGAGCCTTGCCGAATACTTCAGATGGACCGGCTGGGATGCAGAGGGGATTGTCGGGGGATTTTG